>WOR8_10007798_pt1 | contig 10206 bp, 11 predicted proteins | sample DeeMarSeWOR38_10_FD_19890 | JGI IMG/M metagenome (IMG submission 19890)
TTGTACGGTTGCCTGGGTGGTAGTCTGCTTTCTGACCAAACCCAGTGCAGAAGACCATTTGAAAGAATTTTGCGCTAAGGTTAAACCGTTTCCCACCCTATGGGGGCCTATTTATAAGAAATATCCCGAGCTGGGTTGGAATCAACATTTCAACAGATCGTGCATAAACTGGGTACTCGGTGCTGCCAGCGTCTACTGTTTTTGTTTTGGCACAGGCCATCTCTTGTTTTTGAACTTCACCTACGGATTTTTACTCCTTGCCCTAGCCGCTGCTCTCGCAATAATTATCCTCATAATTTGGAGAAATTAGCTTGTGCCTCATGCAAAGGGGCTGTTGTGTAAAACCAATCTGATCAGGTTCGCAAGGAGTCAATTAGACCACAGAGAATACAATGATCGCTAACATAATGATATCATTCTACAAATTTCCTTCGTATCTTTGCCTGCCCCGTTAAATTCTCATCTATCTGACCGGGTCGCTCCCGGTGGTTAACAATCAGCCCTTATCTGTTATCTGTTGGAGACGACTTGATGCTTGAACGGAATCTGCTGCGGGAAGGTGTGTTGAGTGAGGATTTCGAGGGCAAGATCTCTTCACTTGTGGTGGGTGCGGACGAAATACACGTAAATATTTACTGCCGCAATAACAATAAACCCACCGCAGAAAATTAACAGTTTTTCGGCATCAAAATCCAAAGCATTGGTGCCCTCTACTGTCACTTGAAAAAGGAGAAGAAAAGCTGGGGCAGAAAGAAAGGTAACAAGTGCCTTTTCCATCCCCCGGACCACGAAAATAATACAACAGCACACCATAAAAGCGATGAAGAAGGGATTCTTGATCAGCGTCATCATGTCGATGGAGACAAGGATATCGTTGAGCGTGATAAAATCCAGGTTTTTTATGGCAGATAGAATGTCTGACAACATGGCTGACAAACCCCTCGCTTTTTATTGTCTAAGCCAAGCCAGGATAATTACTTGGTTCGTTATGCAGTAAATCTTTAGCAACTCCTGTGCCATAAATTGTACGTCCCATCTGATAAAAGGTCTTTTCCTGAGTAATACCCCATCAGAGGATTTCTGAGAGGACACTCGTTGGTGTCTGCAAGGCAAGCTCATTGGCAATCAAGATACTTTAGACCCCTTATGTGCGGTCTTTCTTCCGCGCCAAAATGTCACTCAGAATCATGCCAAGTCACCTTGCCGAGTCTGAGAAGAGGTTTGACCACAAAGTGCGCAAAGGGCGTCAAGAAAAAGAATGGATTGGATCGCCACTCCCCGACGCTGGTTAGCTGTTCATTGATACCTTTGTCACCTCCATGAACTTGGTGGCAAGTCTTCCCACCGCAGTGACCCTCAGCTGCTCATGGAGTTCTCTAGACTGAGTGAGTTTTTCAGTGTGGGTAATGCCACCGATTCAAGCGGCAGTGAATCCTTGGCTGTTCAATGAGTTTGACAGGTACGGTTATTGATGTGCTGACTTTTCGCACTCAGATGCTCTGTACGTTCTCATCCTCGCCAGATCGAAAGCATAATCATATATGTGGAGACCCTTGGAAGCCACTATCATTTCGCCGTCTTCAACACCAATCTCACTTGCCATGTATTCTTTCAAGAGCTGAATCCCGCCTAGATTTGCCGGATATCCGTTCCAGGCGTCCCAGGAGCGGAAATAGACAAAGAAATGAATTCGGTTGTCTTGAATGCGTGTATCAATCTGACGCAAGCATGGTGGATCTTCCAGCTTCAGGTCGGTGGGCATTCCCACGGTCATTACCATCTGATTGTTGCGAAACCCGTGACGCTTGTAAGTATCTATGACCGTCTGGATCTGGTCAATTCCCATGCCCCCAGCTAACCGCTCACCATAGGTGTAATCCTCATCAGGCTCTTTGTGAGGGGTCATAAGATATGGCAAATAATTGTCAAGATAGTCGTCCGCCACTGGATTGGGAATGCCTAAATGTGTAGGGATATCCGGCAAAAGAGGTCTCACGCCGGGATGTTTAATGTGGACTGTCACATAATCCAGCTCTAATCGTTTTTGGCCTGCGTAGGAACCTCTATCAATAACAAACTCGCGACCGTAATCGAGCAAGTTCCAGATAACCTGAAACCAGGAATCTGGAAGTGTGGTAGCCTCGATGTAAACAGGATTCAGTGATACCTTCGCCATCCCTTTCTCCCTCTCAGCCAGCTTCGGCCCTGACTTAGGGTTTAACGCTAATGCTACATACCTGCACCTACAAAAGCCGCTGTGCTCGCTCGATAGCGCACCATCCGCGGCTGCCTTCGACCGTGAGTCCTTCGGCAGTGACACCTGTGGGCGAGCTCTCCACAGCCCAAATAGCTAAACAGCCATTAATCGGGGGCTTCATAAAGAAACTCAAGACACGGTTTCTCGTCTGGAGCTTTCTTCTGGGGGTAATTCTTCTCCCCGAATCGACACCTTGACGGTGTCTACCGGAATGTTCTTACCGCTGGCCTCTATTGCCTTGTTTACCACATGCAGCAGACTGGTACAGCAGGGAACCTCCATATAACCTATGGTGATTGACTTTATATCATTGTCGACGAAAATTTTCCCCAACTTCTCCACATAGAATTTACTATCGTCCAATTTTGGACAGCCAATCGCCAATATCTTATCCCTGAGCAAACGGTGATGAAAACCTGCCATGGCAAATGGGACGCAGTCAGCCGCAATAAGCAGCTCCGCCCCCTCGAAAAATGGAGCATTCACCGGCAACAGGTGAATTTGAACAGGCCAGTTTCTCAGTTCCGAGGTTTCTCCAGCGATCTCTTGTACAGCTGCCGCAGGAAACTGCGACCGGAAATGTATCAGTTTTGAACCAGGACAGCCGACTTCGGCCTCTTGAGGTCGCTGTTTGTCGCGCAGCCTTTTGACGTGGTCTTCTGTAGCCTTTTCATCGAATGGGTCTGACTCCTTCATCACAATTTCTAGGGCTCCTTGAGGGCATTCACCTATGCAGGCACCCAAGCCGTCACAATAGATCTCTTTTGTAATTTTGGCCTTTCCATCCCGGATCTCGAGAGCTCCTTCAGCACAGGAAATCACGCATAACCCACAACCATCACATTTATCTTCATCTATCTCTACAATGCTTCTCACCGCCATATTGCACCTCCGCTCGTATTTTGACGATTTTCTGCAATCATAATAAGGTTTGCCCAGACTTGCTTTGATCTAAGTCAAAGAGCGGAACATTGACAGATTTTTCTCCCAGATCCTAGCCAACTCACTAGACCAAAAAAGCTAACATGGAATCTCACCTCTGGCAATGATAAAACTCGCCGCTAATTTGGAAGCGGATTTTGAGCAAAATCGTTCAGTGAAAGACGCACTTTGTCCACACAGAAAAACATGGGATAGTAGTGCAATGTTCCTCCCGTTAAAAGGCTTTAAAAATTTACCTTGGGTAATTATAATGGGTTGTGAGCGAAAGGGTTTGAACAAATGGATTGCCCATTCCTCTAGTTTCGAGTGATCGAGGGGAGAGAAGCATGACAGAAAAGACCATGGTTTCCATTGGTGAGGTTTATCTCAAAAGCGACCGCAGTTCTGGCAACATGGTGGTTCTCAAGGAGAAAGAAGAAGACCCCAATCATTTCGTCATGTTTGTGGGTGATTCGGAATTCGCCGCCATAGCCAAGGAAAAGGGATTAGTAGAGCCAAAGAGGCCCTTGACCCATGACCTATACCTACGAATAAGTGATAACCTAGCGGTGGAGTTCCTCCGAATAGAGATATACGACATGAAGGAAAACACGTACTACGCCAACGTGTTCTTTCGTGCCAATGCGCAGGAGCATATTGTGGACTGCCGCCCCAGTGATGCCGTGGCACTAGCGTTAAACAGGAAGATACCTATCTTTGTCAATAAGAAGCTGTTCCGCCGCGAACTTACGAGGGAAGAGATCAAGGAGTACGAGGAGATTTGTAAGACAGTAAAATTCTAGTTCCTTGGATGGATGCCAGGAAATGGGAATTTTGTGACCATTTTTTGGATCTCAAGCTGGCAAGATGGTAACCGTATGATTACTCTGCAGCTGACTCATTTGCCTTGACGATTTTTTCGGTCGCCTCTGCCAGGGCCACAAAGGCTCTGATGACATCGAAGTGCTGCATGATCAATTTTATATGGTGGTCCACCAGCTCGCTTTTGCTCACTTTCTCCAGTTCAGCTTTTATCTCTTCGGGTTTTAACTCCTGCTGGCTAATACGCTTAAGCTCGGGAAGTATCTGTTCGAATGCACGCAAAGTAGTCATTGGATCTTCCGTTTGTCCCATTTCCGGCTCCTCTCTTATTTTATTTTACCGCTACTCATTCAAGCGTCTCAGTGCTCTCCGGTGTTTCAGCCTGTTTCTCTCGCCCTTCCTTAGATGATAACAATGTCTTTTGATTGTGGACCCGACGTTTCCCTGAAAGTCTCTCTTGAGTCGCTTCAACCCTTGCTCAAAACTACTGAAATCTTGCCGCCTCTCGTCCTAGAAAAAATCTAGAAAGAATTCTTGGACATTAGAGGCAATGGAAGTAATCCGTATTTACGAAAGCCTCTTTTCTGGCTGTCCATGAGATACCCATTCTACTTGTACCGATAGCTAGAGAATTTCCAGCAGTTCGATCTTAAGGACTATTTCTTGTCCGGCCAGGGGATGGTTTCCGTCGAGGGGAACATCGTCTTCAGTGAGCTCTGTTACGATAAAATATCCGACGTCACCTTCTTGGAAACGAACTTCCAATCTCATGCCCAACTTTGGGTCAATATTTGTTGGTAGTTGTGTCCTCTCCAGGGTAACTTGCAGATCCTCCCTGTAGTCACCAAAACCCTCCTCGGGGGGGATTGCCACCGATCTAGTCTCTCCCACACTCATCCCAACAACTGCATTTTCAAAGCCTGGAATGACCATCTCTTGGCCAATAACAAACTCAAATGGTTCTCCTCCAACAGAAGAGTCAAAAATACTGCCATCGCCTAGAAGTCCCTCATAGTGCACTTTCACAGTGTCACCCGTCTTTGCCTGCACCATCTAACACCTCCCAAGTAAAATTTCAGAACTCTGTGGGAAAAAACATGTGTTGCTGCCTAGGGAAATTTCGAACACTCTGCTGTTTGTTACCATGGTAGCCCGGATATTTAATAAATGACCCGCCTGAGAAAAATAGCATTTCCCTGCTATTTCCCTTAGATCAGCATGTTTTGAGATGAAGGGGATTTATACTGGTGCAGCTACAGAGAGGGTAAGCCAAGAAATGGAAGTATTCCAAAAAAGAGGTAGGCAGAGATTATGCAACGCCAGTTCTATCCAGGTTTTGAAATCCTAAATGCCAGATAGAATATGCTGAATGCACCCTTAAAGAGAATTCTTCCCCGCAATCCATGACTGCACTGACCGTATTTCGCTGGTGAACATAGCAGCAATTTCCTTGATAATCAACCGGCAATCTGTTCAGGACTTTCCCCATTTTTTTCCTGGTTGATCCGGGATTTGCCTGGATGACCATCTCTTGACTATCCATTTGCATACTGTGGTACCCCTGAGACAGGGGGGAGTTCCTCGGGAAACCAGCATGAGTCGCTGTCATTGATCATAGAGCGTTACGCTGCTTGCCCAGTCCTGGCTCCGACGCAGATGGTGGTCCTCGTAAGCAGCAAAAGGACCACACCGGTTACTCCGATGCGGTTTCCCTCGCAGCTCACCCTGTCCTTATGTGTGGCACGGGGGGCAAAGCCAGACATTTTCACCTGCCCTCCAAGATACATTCGCTCTTCCACACAGTCTAGAAGAATGAGCCTCTCATCTTTTGGGAAAACTTCTGGCATTCTATTCTGGCAACTAGCTTGAAGATGATTCTGGTTCTTGTGAGCGAAAAACTCTGATCCTGATAAGGGCGTTTTCAAACATCTCCTCCACCTGAAAGCAAAATGTTTCCCATTTTACTTCTTCACTGATTTCGGGTAACCGACCAAAGAGGGTCAAGACGAGCCCGGCAAGAGTCTGATATCCATCTTCTGGCAAATTCCATTTTAACCATTTGTTCAAGTCACGTATTGAAATGCTAGCGTCGATCAGAAAAGAGCCATCTTGCTGTGGTTGGATCTTGCGAAGAAACCTATCATGTTCATCTTGGATCTCACCTACTATCTCCTCAAGGATATCCTCCAGGGTTACAATGCCAACAACCTCGCCGTACTCGTCAACCACAAAGGCTAAGTGCGTCCTGGTCCTCTGAAAATCCACCAACTGCTGACGGACCGTTTTAACCTCAGGCACATAGCTCGCCTTGCGCATTATTTTTCGCAGAGAAAAATCACCAAGTGAACCGGACCACTTGAGCATATCCCGAATGTGGATAAACCCCACCACCTCACCTTTGTCCTCTTTATATAGAGGATAGCGAGAAAACTCGCTGCTTTTTATCCCAGCAAGAACATCATGATAGGGTGTGTTCATTTCGAAGGCAACCATGTCTCGGGTGGGTATCATCACAGACTCAACCGAAATGCTGTCCAGAGCCAAAACTGCCTGAAGCATTTCCTCCTCTCTTTTCTTCAAAATCCCTTCCTCAGCGCCTACCTGTATCATTGCTGCAATTTCCTCGATACTCGCGAGAGCACCAGGTCCAGGCTTCTCCAGACGCGCCAGAACAATAAGCATGTTACTCATTGCCGAAAGCACCCGGACCACGGGATACAGTACCTTGATGAGTCCATAAATGGGCCGGACAATAAGAATGGCTAGCTGCTCCGGATAGTACGCTGCAATGGTTTTGGGGGTCATTTCCGCAAACACGAGGATGATTAGGGTCATGATCAGGGTAGCCCAGATCACTCCGCCCTCACCCACCAGACTTATGGCCATCCAGGTAGCAAGAGCCGAAGCCGCTACATTGACCAGGTTATTCCCCAGAAGGATCGTACCAATAAACTTCTCAGGTTCCCTTAGGGTCTTCTCCACCAGCCGGGCTCGCCTTCTTTTCCGGCTAAGGTGCCGGATACGCCAGCGATCAACAGCCATCAGAGCGGTCTCTGATCCCGAAAAAAAGGCTGAGGAGACAATAAGAAAGATTAGTCCCAGCAGAACAAAAGGCCAGGTTGCCAAACTCATAACCTCTCCTTCACTTTATGAATTGACCCTGCCAAGGTGGCCGAGTCCGCATAATACAGAAGTTCGCTTGCCTCTAAAGGTACAGTTTGTTATATAGAAACCGAGGGATGGAGTGCTGTTCACGGTTTTCCTTCACCTCAGAAGCCTCTGCTGTGTAAAGAAAGAAATTGGCCTTCTTCCGACCAGCAGGGGCTTTCTTGTACGAGGAGGTAGATTACGTATGACGAGAGATGAGGAAAAAATCCTGAAGATTGCTAAGGAAGTGGTTGTAAAATTCATTGAGATCGGTCGGGTTTCTCCAACGCAGTTTGATGGTGTTTTTCAAAGTGTTTTCCGCACCCTCAAATCGAGCGTTAGCTTCAATGAGTCAGAATAATACTGCTCCTTGATCGCCCTGCAAGTAACTGCGGCCGGTTCAGCAACTTATTATGCTTTCAGTATAGGGGGCGATGGCTCTTCTTGCAACTAGTTGTAATCTTAGCCCGGATGGTTCATGCATTATCCGGGCTGGCACAGCCCTAAAGACATTCTCTCACCACCCCCCACCTGCTGTTTGAGAGGGTGCTTTTTCTAATAAAAAAAGAGGCCGCAGCTCAAATATGTAGCCAGGGCCGCTCTCTTTGGTCTTATTCGCTTTTATGCAGCCTGAAGAGCATTCTCCATGTGTTTGAAGATATCCTTCACACTCTTTATTTTTTCTGCCTCCTCATCTGGAATTTCAAGGTTGAACTCTTCTTCCAGTGCCATAATCAACTCAACCACGTCGAGAGAGTCAGCACCTAAGTCATCCACCACGCTGGCCTCCGGCGTTACGTCTGCTCGATCAATTCCTAGTTGATTGGCAATAATTTCTACGATTTTCTGTTTCATTGCACCCACATCCATTGGTTACCCTCCACGAATGAAGTCAAATCCCAAAAGTCAATTGTAAAAGCTAATATAAACCTCAACCGATCCTCTTCGCCTTCGAATAGTTTCAGCTCAATGATTCACAGCAGTTTTCATTCTGCCTGGGCATCCCCCCTTTCCTCTCTGTTCATGCACCAACCAAAGCCCAAGAACCTTTCTACCACCTTACCTAGCCTAAAGTGTTCTCCCTTGACAGTGCGGATGGTCCAGGGTTTACGAACCCGTAAAAGATAGCTTCGATCACTGTGGGTATTTCATCCACCAAGGAGTAGTCGGTTTCGCTGGCCAACCACTTCTGCATTACACCATCGATAAAACCCATCACTCCGTAGAAAACTGTATGAAAATCCATTTGCTTTAGATGGCCTTTTCGTGCCGCCAGGAAGATCTTTCGTCTCAGCAATGGCACTTTTTTAAGGATGTTGCCGATGTAGAGGGCCTTGACCTCGGCGCCAAAATCGCTCTGCTCCTGAATAAGAACCTTATAAAGATTTCGGTTGCGGTCAAAGAAAGAGAAATACGTTCTTAGATAGGTCTCAATAATATCAAGTACGTCAGCATGAGGGTCGATGACTTCCTGAACCTTCTTTTCCAGCTCGGCAACCTTCAATCTGATTAGCTCAGAAAACAGCCCTTTTTTGCTGTGAAAATGGCGGTATACCGTTCCTTTGCCCAGTGCGGCACTCTCTGCAATCTCGTCTACAGTTGTGCCATGGAAACCCTTTGCGGAAAAAATCTCCAAGGCTGCTGCCAAAATCTTCTCCCGTGTACCTGCGGTCTGCGGCCTAACCGGCTCTCTTTGTGCAAACTTCTTGGAGAACTGCCGGGTTAGTAAGAGTTCACTAAAGTCGGCCTGATCCACTCCCCAGCTCTTGGCTACCCTGATAATCTGCCGTACCCACCTTTTGATGGAGTCTTCTACTTCAATGTCGGTGGAGATTATTTCAGAAACCCCTTCCTCAAAAATCGAAATCAGGGCCTCCATAGACTGTCCATTACCCCTCGTTGCCTCGCCCAGAGTGCTCTGCCAAAAGAGTTGCCAGGCAGATGAATCCGCTGCCGCACCCTGGGAGAGCAAATCCAGGAGCTCGGCCCGCTTGTCTTTATCAAAATTTCTTCCCGCATGCCCTGACATGATCGAAGCCCTGAAAATAGTGTGACGGACCAGTCCGTCATTATCTCCAAATAATCGTAGGTGTCAAGTTTTTTTTACAGAAGATATAGGAAACAAGATTTTTAGTAATGAAAAACTGCGCAGTGAGTGTGGTCACGCGGATTTTAACCACAGAGAGCACTGAGAGCACAGAGTAAACTAGAAAAATTAAAACTATTTAAGGTAGTTTCACTGGTCTACATGACGTCGACGAGCTTTTTCACAGGTAATCCTTTTCGTGAGTTAGCTCATGACAGAACCATATCCTCTAAAATCTCTCTGCCCTCTGTGGCCTCGGTGGTTTTATTCTCACCCCTGTGAACAGTCACCTTTGGATGGTTTTCTTGATCTTATAAATGGGGGGGAAGCCGCCGTTCAACCGGTTGTAGGCTCTGTTGATTACCTCTCTGGTTTCCTTGGTAAGTTTGTATTCGTCCAAAGCGGAGAGAGGTACATGAGCACAAGAAATAACATCACCACTGGCCCGTAGCCTACCTCCCTTTTTACGGCAGAGGAAGTCCAAGAGTACATAATGGAACTGGACTAGAGCCTCCCTGTCCAAAAAAATCCTGTCTAGTACGGCAACCAACTCTAACACCTCGACCTCAAGTCCAGTTTCTTCGCGAACCTCCCGAATAACAGCCTTTTCCAGAGGCTCTCCGAGTTCAACCGCCCCTCCGGGTAACGACCATTCTCCATACCCCGGCGGTCTACCTCGGCGGACTAGGACGATCCGATCATTCTCTATGAGAACCGCCGCTACCCCAATTATCGGCCGTTTCGGGTAATCTCGTGACATAGCTTGATACCAACCATTGCAAGGATTGAGAGTAAGGCTTCATTACCAAAACACCAAACAACACTTTTCGACTACTCACGTTTTGAACATTTGAGAATTCGGATTTTGTGCTTATTTCGTGCTTCGGGTTTGGTATTTCGAATTTGAGTGCAAAGCACTTTATGGTTTACATCGGCGGCCAGGGCTAAATCCCTCGTATAAGGCTTCATAACG
>WOR8_10008802_pt1 | contig 10205 bp, 7 predicted proteins | sample DeeMarSeWOR38_10_FD_19890 | JGI IMG/M metagenome (IMG submission 19890)
TTGCACGTTAAAAGAAAAGGATTCGTTGAAACGTTGCCACAGCCATTTTAAGAGATAAAATTTCACCTTAATAAACCTGCAACGACGCTTCTGTTTTTAAAGTGGAACGTTCCAACATGTAACGTGCAGAAGTTGTTCCAACTGTAGTATCGGGAATAAACGACCGTTGCACGTTGAACGTTCTAACGTTGCACGTTAAAAGAAAAGGATTCGTTAAACGTTTAATCTGTTGAAGCCATTCCTAGTGGCATACAAACATGCAACGATGCATTTTCTTTTAACGTTTAACGTTGAAACGTGCCAACGTGCAACGGTTTTTTATCTTGCTCCCTTGCCGAACAGAACTGCCGGAAGGGTATATAAGAGAATCTTAAGATCGAGAGCGAGCGACCAGGTGTCAATATAATGCAGGTCCAGTTTCATCCATTCATGAAAGTCTATCTCGCTGCGTCCTGAAATCTGCCAGAGGCAGGTCATGCCGGGCTTGACCGACAAACGCCTCCTCTGCCATCTCCAATATTCTTTCACTTCATCCGGAAGTGGCGCTCGCGGACCAACCAGGCTCATATCCCCCCTCAGCACATTCCAGAACTGAGGCCATTCATCAATCGAGCTTTTGCGCAGAAAACGGCCGATAGTCGTCACGCGCGGATCATTTCGCATCTTGAAGGTCGGTCCATTCATTTCGTTAAGATGTTTGATCTCCCACAAAATGTCGTCGGCTCCTTCATACATGCTCCGGAACTTATAAAGCGTAAACTTTCTGCCGAAAAGTCCACAGCGGACCTGGCGATATACAATCGGTCCTTTTGAAGTGCACTTTACAAGCAATCCGACAACGAAAAATACCGGCATCAGGAGTATGAGACATGCCGAGGATATGATTATATCCAGCGCCCGTTTCATAAGGAGTGAAAAAACATGCTCAGGATTGGAGCTGAACGTTATAATCGGAACGTTTTCAAGAAACTCCATAGAGAGTTTCGCGACTTTAACGGGGAAAAAGTCCGCGGCTACCCGGAGCCGAATACCCTGTTCCTGGCACAATTCAAGGATTTTATCAAGACCTTCGAGGCTCGCATGGTCCCCCACATAAATAAATTCATCGATTATATTCTCGTTGGTTATCCTGTCCAGATCCGCTATCGATCCCAATACATCATCCCTCGGTGGGGAGAACTCCTCTGTACCCATATTCACATACCCTAAAATCTGAAGCCCCCAGTCGGAATAGCGCGCTATCAGCTCACCCATTTGATGCGCTCTGGAGCCCGAACCTATAATGACAATATTGCGACACTCTCCATCGGGGGGAAAGCCTTTCCCCTTCCGAGCCTCGACGGCCTGTACGAGCCGGGCAGAAAGCAGCAGAACCGCCTGGTAGAATACAAAAAACGCAATCAGGGGACGACTGATATTGAGTTTCAGTGCATAGGAAAGAATTCCTATGAAAAGCCAGAGAAGAATGGAACTTTCGATTATAATCCGTGCTTTTTCCCATCCGAATCTTCGGATAGAAATTCGATAAAGTCCGAGAGAATATACGGTGATTGTCCACCATAAGATCCCCAATCCGATCATCCACAAATACTCATGGAAGGGGAGGAGCAGTGGATTGAAAAAACGGCCCAGATTCGACGGAAGCAGGTGGGAGATATCGGATATATAGGTCCGGCTGACATATGCAAGAGGAAATGCAATACACGTCAACAACAGGTCGGAGACGAACTGCACTCTGTTATAGAACTTAGCTCTCTCTAAGAACATCCGTGATCTCGTGGCTAAAAAGGGACCAGTTCATAATAGCACAAATCAAACCGTGTAGATAAAAATAAGCATGAACGGGTAATCATTTGACAGTTCCAACATTCAACGACGCTTTTTCTTTGAACGTTCAACGTTTACACGTTCCAACGTGCAACGGTGCAGTAATTCCTTTTTCCATTCATCTATCACCTTCTCGTATCCCATCAACGATTTCTTTAGAACTTCAAACCTGCAATCAAAATTTCCGAACCTTTGTTTTATCATCTCAATTCATTCATCAAGGATCCATCTATCACCTACGCATCCTTTAGATCTCCGACCTTCGACGTCTTTTTATTAAAGTGTCCCACAAGATCATCGATTTCCAGAATCCCTTTCAGATAGAAAGCTTCTCCCATTTTCTTACCTATAAGCGTACCATAGAACGAATGAATACATTCTATCCGGGCCAGAAAATCAGGGTGACTCAACCTCGTGGAAGGCTCATGGCTTGAAGGATCGAAAAGTTGGGAACTATAGGACTGTATTGCAGCAATACGAAGATCCCAGTAATCTGAAACATCCACAATAAAACCTGGCATGAAATGGATCGGAAGCTTGAAGTATAGGAGGGTTTCAGGCCGATAGCGCTTCTGACCTGTATCAATTTTAGCCAATCCGGAGTGATGAACGGCTTCTGTCACCAACCTGCTTGTATGCACATGGTCCGGATGATTGTCGTCCCAATAATGTGTTAAAACAATGCGCGGTCGGTACTTTCGCAATATCCGTATAACTTTAAGCCGGGCGCCGGGCGTCACGCGCACATTGCCGTCTGGAAGCACAAGGTTTTCCCGAATTTTCAACCCAAGCACCTTTCCAGCCTTTCGTGCCTCAATCATACGCCTGGCGGCAGTCCCCCTCGTTCCCAGTTCACCTTTTGTCATATCTACAACACCTGTAGTGTGCCCCAGTGCGGCCATTTTTATCATCGTCCCACCGGCAAAAAGTTCTACATCATCCGGATGGGCTCCAAAAGCGAGTATATCTATCCGCATTCTAAATCTACCTTTTCCTATAACTTCCGGTCATGAGACCATGATTGAACAAGTCATCCAAATGATTCTTAGAAAAGCGGTTCAGGGTTCAGTTTTTTGTGTTGACTCCTGAACATTTAATCTCAAATCCGATCGGATAGGCACAACCGATCAATCCATATAAATAAGCTGGTGTTCGAATTTCATTATATCCACTCTCTCATGTAGGAAAGTAAACAGGGTGTGGGAATAACGAAGAAGAAGGGATAAACCTGAGAGGCCGTACTCCTGGCTGAGACCATCCGGAACCAGAGAGCAGGCGACACGGTGGATCTGTCGCCGCGCAACGCTTTCTTTGCGCATTCCGGCCGTTTCAATACGGCTTTTCATTTTATCAAGCTGGAACACGATCCGTTTCAGACAGGATTTCTTCGTTTTCCGAAAACCGTGATCCCCCTGAACCTGATCGCTTAACGCTTCCACGCATCTTTCAACTTCCGATTTGAGTGCACCGAGCTTTGCAGTAATTGAAGACCTGGGAATCCTTTCGTTTATGCCTTTCAGTAAATTCTCCTCGCCCGTAAAAAGATCCTGATAGCAGAGCTTATAGTTCTTCAAAATTCGCCGGCTCCTGGAGTCGATAAATGTAGCGCTGGATGCAGGCCATGAGATCGGAGGGATCAGGCCGTGAACTTTATATGCCGTCAATGCTTCTGCAAAAGGCCTCAGCTCATACGGATCCAGCACACAGGCAAACACGGGCAAAATAGAACTTTGCATTAAATGAACAGGCGGTGTGCCATTGAAAACCCCGTCGTGACTAACCTTCTGTGTTGAAAATCCGCGATCCGCTTCTCGTAACGCCGATTGAAAATCCTGCAATCTGGGATCCACTACAAACATTCCCCATACATCCATCAGAACGGTCAGAAAGCGCGCGCTTGCCGCCCACCAGTCTGTATCCTGCGAGTAGATTTTTTTAAGTGTTGCTATGATTTCGGGATCGAAGGAATCGCGACCGATATCTTCAATCCAGGCAATAAGTTCCGGAATCCGGTTAAAATTCCGCCCCTCCCCTGACAATGTGAGATTGCAATCATCCATCTGCACCCGCAACCGATGCAGTTCCGATTCTGTGTCTAATATCCTGAAAAGCCTTTTTGGGGGGGGGATAACATCGGCGGGCCTGCAGATCCAGCACACGGGCACAGCGTCCACGGCATATTCCGCCAATGCTTCGCATAATTTTACCGCTGTCAGACATTTCAGGAACTGTGAGAAAGTTCCCCCGAAAAGATCCGCCTCAATATTTGCCACAACAAGCACCGTTTCAGGCTTCTGAAGCCGTTGAATGTTCTTAATTTTCCGATCTGAATGTTCTTTTTCCCCATCCAGCAGCAGAGAAATGATTTTTTCATCGCGGTACGCATTCTCTCTTATCCGGTCCTGTTGCGTACGCAAAAACCGCCGGTTATTCTGAAGGGTGGTCAGGGGCAGTTCAGGATGCACACCGGCATTGAAGTGAACCCAGTCTTTTGGAATATCGGGCAGTTCTTCAAATTTCAATTGTGATAATTCCTTCAAACCAGTTTATTCGCGATATGCGCAGGTCAGGATCACCCCTATTGTCCTTTTTTTCTGAACGTTTTGGATCCCCTTCTCACCCGGCGCTTCTGTTCCGGTGCAGGGAAGTATATAAGGAGAATACGCCGGTCGCCTCCGGCATCCTTGATTTCGATCTCTATTGCCTGCTTGAGCGGATAGATAAGTCGTTCGCTCCATTCAACAATCGTTACGCCGTCTTTACCCAGAAAGTCGTCCAGTCCGATGGAATACAGATCCCTCGCATTCTTAAGGCGATACAAATCCACATGGTAAATAGGGCAAGCACCCTGGTAAATATTCACCAGCGTAAATGATGGGCTATTTACCAAAGTGGGATCGGACAAGCCCAGTCCCCGTGCAATCCCGCGGGTCAATGTTGTTTTACCGGTACCGAGATCGCCGCGCAACAGTACTATGCCGGGAACTTGTATTTTACGAGCCAGATCCGACCCGATTTCCTGTGTTGCTTCAGAAGATTCACTGATTATTTCTTCTCCCGGACTGCGGGGGTGGCTTTCGGTGGATTTCATTCTATCATCCGTACTTTTCTAAAAGCCTGGGGTAAATAGTCCAACAGATCTGTCGCAACCAGAGATTCCTCGCCCATGGACTCAGCCGCCAGATCTCCGGCCAAACCGTGCAGATATACTGCAGCACAGAGAAAATCAACCAACTCCGGGCAACCGGGATTTTTACGATTTAGATTCCATCCTGCGATAAACCGGCCGATCATACCTGCAAGCACATCGCCGGTTCCGCCGGTGGCCATGCCCGGATTCCCGGTAGGATTAATGTATACATCTCCTTCCGGGGTTGCAATAGCGGTCCGGAATCCCTTTAAAACTACATAACACTGTGACTGCAGGGCATACTCACATGCAATTTCCAATCGGCGATCCTGAACTTCGGACGTTTTCTTACCCGCCAGTCTTGCCATTTCTCCGGGATGGGGCGTTATCACAATCGGCTGTTTCAAACGGTTTTTAAGAGGACCCGCCCGAGTGGCTAAGGCATTGACGCCATCTGCATCCAACACTATGGGTACAGGTGAACGCCGAACCAGATCCCATACCAGTTTTTGTGTGTCTGGATGTGTGGTCAATCCCGGCCCTACAACAAGGGATTCGACGTTTTTGCTCCACTCGAGAACCTTCCCGGCGCCTTCCTGAGCCGAAGTTCCATCTTCAGTTTCCGGCAGGGACTCGGTCATCAACTCCGGAAACTTGCCCACAAAATTCCTCTGAAGACTTACAGGCGCCCAGAGAGTTGCCAATCCGGCGCCGGAACGCAGGGCGGCAAGCCCCGTCATCAAAGCAGCTCCGCTTTTCCCTCTCGATCCTGCGATGACATAGACGTGTCCAAATGTTCCCTTATGGCTGTCTCGAGCTCTCTGCGGAAGGGTTCGTCGCACCTGGGTTTCATCAACCAGGTGAAGACGATATTCCGGGTTTTCAAACAATTCTGCAGGAGATCCGATATGGGCGAGAACAACTTTCCCGGCGCAATCCGAAGCAGGAGGAATGACATGGGCAAGTTTCAGAGCAGAGAAGGTCACAGTCAGGTCCGCCCTGACTGCAGGACCCGGGATGGAATAAGAATCGGCGAAAATCCCTGAAGGGATATCCACTGCGGCGATAAACGCTCTGGATGAGATGTTATTGATCCAATCCACAACTGGCCTGAAGCTGGAATCCAAAGGCTTGGACAGCCCCGTTCCAAAAAGCGCATCTATTAAAATATCCTGAAACGGCATTTTTCTAAGGAAAGACCTGGCTTTTGATACGGTCGGTAGGATATGAACCGTCAATCCCATTGCCCGCACAATATCCCAGTTGACCTTTGCATCGCCCCGGAGTTTCCCGGGAGTCGAAAAGAGAAGAATGGTAGGACTTGCCCCACGCAGGGCAAGATAACGTGCGACGACAAATCCGTCTCCGCCATTATTCCCTCTACCACAAAAAATCGCGATGCGTTTGTCGTAAAGCCCAGGACAGGCTGCTTCAAGCTCGTCGACAACCGACCGGCCTGCATTTTCCATCAGAAGAAGGGAGGGGATTCGATATCGATCTGTTGTCAGCCTGTCCACTTCGCCCATTTGTACTGCCGTCAGTATTTTCATAACCAAGACCTCAGTAGTCAGGAAAATCGTGTAAGCTGAAATTTATTAATATCAGAATGTAACATTTCCACTACTATAATTTATTATCTACTGTACTTTAGACCGTTATTTTCATTGAAACGAGAAGTTTCTAGAATAAAGAAAACCACATCAGTTAAGTTCAGCCCTATCCAGCCGGATCCTGGTATTCGGATTCCGCATTCCAGCCGTATTTTTTAAAGATCTCATAGGCGCAATTTCTACCAGGTTGACACTTGATGCGATGGAGTCTTAAGATTTATATTGAAACATACGGGAGCCTGAAACATCCAATTTACTGGTATAATTAATCAGGCCGACCGATTATTAGCACACCGTTATAAGATAATGGTCCCGCCTTGATTAAAAAATTGCTCCCATGAGGAGGATCCGATGCGTAGACTTGCTGTAAAAATAACGCTTTTCGGTCTGTGCGCCACGCTGTTACTGACTCCCGGGTATGCATTCCGGAAACACGACAATATAGAGGATATAGGGAACAGAGACGTCTCCGGACGGGTATTCAAGATATTTCCCAACTTCATATCGCTGGAAAGGGAAATACAATTAGGAGCTGAGGTTGCCGCAGAATTTGAGCAGACAGCCCGTCTCATGGAAGATCCTGTCATCAGCGAATATATAGACCGCATCGGCCAGGATCTGGTCAAGCATTCGGATGCCAAGGTTCCTTTCCACATCAAAGTCGTTGATTCCGATGAAGTCAATGCTTTTGCGTTCCCGGGCGGATATTTTTACATCAACAAAGGCCTTATCCTGGAAGCTGAAAACGAATCAGAGCTGGCGGGCGTCATGGCCCATGAAATCTCCCATGTCACCGCACGCCATGCCACCGCCCGTATGTCCAAGGGGCAAATACTTCAGATAGCTGCAATCCCTGCCCTTTTCGTCGGAGGTTACTGGGCCCAGATGGGGATTCAGAATGCCCTCGGCCTGGGAATAAACCTCGAACTGATGGGAATAACACGAGAATCTGAGAGAGAAGCGGACCAATTAGGGATACAATACCTCTGGAATACGGGTTATGATCCGAACGGGTTTGTTACTTTCTTTGAGAAGATGAAGAAAGAGGAAAAGAACAAACCATCCAGGCTTGCGGGCTGGTTCCGTACTCATCCCTCCACAGATGATCGAATAGTCGCAGCTTTGGACGAACAACGCTTTTTACCTGAAAAGGATTACTATATCGTCAATACCTCGGAGTTCAATCGGATTAAGGCGCGTCTACAGTCAATCGAGAACGCTCGAGAAGCGGAACAGGAGGAAATAAATTCCTACGAACAAAAACGGCCGACTCTGAAACGCCGAACGCCCGGAAGCGGCGGGGATGAAACCGGCGGCAGCGAGGACGACGGTGGTTCTGCACCTGAACAAAGACGGCCGACTCTGAAGCGACCCGATCCCGAACCGGATTCCGGCTTTTAAACCGTATTCACAGATTATTCAGCAAAATACCGGGGCAGGATTAATCCTGCCCTTTTTTTATTCTTCTGGTGAAAATCCAAGCCCTTTGATAGGCGTCCACGCTATCCTGCCCACTGTCTTAATGATACCATTGGGCGAACACAAGGTTCGCCCCTACTATTAACTGTTCCTGTATTTTTCATTGATTTGAGCCGACTCCTTCGATATGTATGAAGGTTTACAACACTACCGTTTCGGTCGAACATCCTTTGAATTGCCAATTGCGGGATTCGAATGGATGGAATAACAAAAACCTTTTTGAAACAGTTTCCTTTTATTTATCGTATTGAAAGCTGTTAAGAACACTTGGCTTTTTCTAAACCATAAGGAGTTCGGAATGAAAGAATGTGAAAGAATGTTCTGCTTTTCCCCAGCGGATCTTTTCGGTTTTAAGCATTTTGTGTTTGGTAATAGCGTTTACGGTGATGCTGTCGCCAATAGCCGTCGCACAACAGGCTGCCCCGTCGGAACAGCAGGAAGCAGAGCAGCCCCTGGACGAGGAAGGACTCGAACCGTTGCCTCTGAGTCCCATTGAAAAAGCTGAACAGGATGGAACCGCCATACGCCTTTCTCTCGTGGAAATCACCAAACTGGCGCTGCAGAATAACATCGACATCGCAATTGCGGACACCAGTGAAGAGAGTTCCAGATTGAGTCTTGTCAGCGCGGAGGCTGCTTACGATCCCAGCCTGTCGTTTTCCCTGAGTACGGACTCCTCAAAAAGTTCGAATACACGATTGGAAACCGCTTCGTCGGAGGCTACCTTCACAACATCGAAAAGCTACTCCTGGAGCGCCAACTATTCGCAACCGGTCAAAACGGGCGGGAATGTGCGGGCCACCATGTCGACCAGCCGTCGTTCATCGGATGAAGCCTTTTCGTTATTCAACCCCTCCTTCAGCGCCAGGGCTTCGGTCACATACAGTCAGCCGCTATGGAAAAACTTTTTAATTGACTCGAATCGCGCACAATTAAAGATTGTAAAACTGGATATAGAGGCTTCGGACATAACCTTCAAACAGACCGTCACCTCAAACATCTCCCGCATAATGCAGCAGTACTGGGCTCTGGTTTCCGCTATCAAGGACTATGACATCCAGCGCAATTCCATGCGGCTGGCCATGATCAACCTGCGTGACAACCGCAAGCGGGTGGAAGTCGGCACCCAGGCCCCGATTACGATCATCCAATCCGAATTCCAGCTTGCCCAGAGAAGACAGAACCTGAATTCCGCGGAAGAAACAATCCAGAGCCAGATGAACAGCATGCGCCAGTATATTTCCAACGACCCGAACAACGAGATCTGGTCCCAGGTCATTGTTCCGACAGACACCCCGGAATTCCAGGAGTACCGGATGGATCTGGACACGGCTATCGAGACCGCCATGAGAAACAGCCCCGAAGTGCAGCAGAGCGATCTCGACCTGCAAAAATCGGACATAAACCTGAGGATGAGAAGGAATGACAAAAAATGGGGAGTCGATCTTTCATTTTCTTTCGGCAGCAACGGCTCTTCCGGTACTCCGGGAGGATCTGGACAGAACCTCGACCTGATCGATCCGGATTACATCGGCGGTTGGGGCACTTCATTCGACAACCTTTTCAGTAAGGGCCTCATAAACTGGTCCCTGCAGCTTTCCGTCGACGTCCCGCTGAGAAACCGGAGAGCTGAAACGAGCTATGCCAACGAGTTGATTTCAAGGAAAAGAACGGTTCTGAACCGCAAAAAGCTGGAGCAGCAGATAGTGGTGGAAATCCGGAATGCCTACCAGGGCCTGCAAACCGCCCGAATGCAGGTGGAAACGGCCAAACTGGGAAAGGAGCTGGCCCAGGAGCAGCTCGATGGCGAAGAGAAGCGCTATGACGCCGGCCTGACGGAAAACTATCGCGTTCTCGAACAGCAGGATGCACTCGCTACAGCTGAAAACACCGAGCTCAGGAGTTTGATCAGGTATAAGAATGCAATCATTACGCTGCAGGAAGCAATGAATACGCTGCTTGAAGAGAGCGACTTTGAGATTTCCAAAGGCGCTTCCGACAATATACCGGATCTGTACTAACTTCGTAGTATGAATTGGAGGTTCAGGATCAGGAATCCTGAACTTCCAATCCCCGTCTTCAATCTCCAATTTTTTATCTTCAATTTTTTATCTTCAATCTTTTAGAATATCCGCATGCAAATAAGCCTGTTTATTTTT
>WOR8_10009431_pt1 | contig 10205 bp, 8 predicted proteins | sample DeeMarSeWOR38_10_FD_19890 | JGI IMG/M metagenome (IMG submission 19890)
TAAAAAAAGAGGACAACTATAATATATCGCGACATATTAAACCTCCTTTGATTAAGATCCTCATTCGTCTTTATCTCATTTACGTTTAGGAAAATTTTCCGGTAGGTTATAATTATGCAGTAACTAAAAATTAAGTTCCTACCGTTCATTTATCAACCTTTTCCTTTTTTCTCAATTTTGGATGATATTTATACACCAGATCACGGTATTGTATGATCGTTGAACGCCCTATACCGGTTATACGAACCATTTCCATCAGATTAAATTCTTTATTTATTAGCAACTTTATATTCTTATAGGCTGAGATATAACGACTCGTTGATTCGATATCATGATCCGTCAAACGAGCGATATCTACTTCCGGATAACCTTGTTCATATAGACTTATTATACTGGCCTTGTGCGTCGGCTTACTACCCTGATCTAAGATTAGCCCTTTTGTCGGCAAAATATCCGTGTGAGTTTTGTGATAATCTCTTATATAAGTGCCTATCGCACCTAAGGAGCGGTTTAATAGAACACTCAATTCGGCTCCACTCAATAATCCGCCCTGTTTATAAGCGCTTTTAATTAACCGTGCCATAACCCGTATATCCCTTTCTCTTTGCTTCTCATAGTTACGATTGGGTTTGCCATAAAACCACCGAATACGCATCTCAATATCTTCTTCAGTTATCAAAGGCAATATCACGGTCTTAACTTCATAATCTTCAACACGCTTACCATAACTGGGTTTTTTGCAGTTTGCCGACGTTGTGCGCCAGATTATATTGCCAAAACTCTGCTGGTCAACTTCCGGATAATACTCTTTATGCAAACGGTCCATCTCATCTGCAATCAGTTGCAGTACCTTGTGGCTCCCAAGAATCTTGAACTGTTCTTCAAGCAGACGAATAATGGCATTTTTAAAACTGCGCTTCGGTATTGAACTATAGCGGTTCCGTTCTTCAACTTTCATAGGCGCCTCCATAGCTAACAGATTTTTTTTTCGCCGGATATAGCGCCTTCAATTGTTCTAATAACTCAACGTATACCGCAGGCCATTGATCACCGTTCTTGTGTTTCTCAAATAATGTCAGATATTCTTGGCTGAGCCGCTCGCTTTGGTTGAGCAGGCGGCTCAGCTCGGATAGATCGGTTATTTCATGGCTTAGTAAAAGAAGCAACCGACCAAAAGTGCTGACATAGCGCTTGATCGAGTGGGCACCATGACGTGTCTTGCGCATTATCGCCGCATAAGCATAACCCGACAAATATAAATCCACAATTCGTGTTTTATGCGATACTCCACGACCTATATCATGGTCAAAACCACGGGTATGAATCGTATTACCATCGGCAATAATTTCAGAAATGTCACTGCGAATTGTTCGGCTCGATACCTGCAGCAATCTGGCCAGATCCTCTTGTGTCAGCAAACCGCCCTGTTCATAGGCCTCTTCTGTTAAGCGTAAAACCTTCTTTTGGCGAAGCGCTTTAAATCCCTGGCTTTTTAGTACCTCCAAATCTTCAACGCCATCATCCAGGGTAAGCGTTACACGGACCATCTCCTGTTCGCGTAATGGCTTACCATGCTTGGCCTTCCTGGAAGCACATAGAAATTTCAGGCGACCAAGGGTAGGTGGAAGCTTCCCGAATAAACAAACTTTGGCTAATTCCAGAATCCCTGCACTCTCTGCAGGAGATAGTTCATATTCCTTGCGTAAAGAATTTATGAATACCTGCTCTGGTGTCTTTTCCAAAGAACGATCATACAAACTACCGTATGTATGGTACATTAAATCCTCCGGTTAAGTATGAATATTTCCGGTTACTACTTCTAAATTAGTTTGCAGATAACCGTATACATATTCAATACCTACCGGAAGATTTTCCTTATTTAAGCAAAATCATTTTCTTTATTTCCCTATAATTGACCGCGACGAATTGATAATAATAAACACCACTTGAAAATGCTGATGCATCCCACTCAACCTGATATCTACCTGCTGATTGTTTTTCTGAAACGAGGACGGAAACTTTTTGCCCAAGGGTATTAAAGATACTTAACTCAACATCACTGGTCATTGGTAATTGATATTTGATCATTGTCGCCGGATTGAAAGGATTGGGGTAGTTCTGATTTAAAAAGAATTTTTCTGGAATATCAGGTTTGCTATCAAACTCAATGTCGCTGAGATCATGAGCTGTTTTAATCAGATATATATCAGTACGTGATACGCCGAAAGACTCTGTCTGCCCTGCAATAATATATCCGCCGTCCGAAGTTACACAGATAGATCGTCCCCGTTCCTGACTGGTGCCGCCAACTGTCTTTGTCCATATTGCATTTCCGGAAAGATCAGTTCGAACAATCAAAACATCACCTTCGTCAGTGACAGATTCCTGATAACCACTCATGACAAATCCACCATCAGACATGAGTTGCACTGAATAACACTCCTCATCCAGAAAATCTCCATACTTCTTTGTCCATAGCGTATCGCCTTCAGAATTGACTTTGATTAAATACATATCATATTCCCCTGCGCCCGGAGAACGGGTATATCCTGCAAGGATATATCCTCCGTCATCCGTAGGTTTTACATCTCGGCAAACATCGATTTCAAAATTATCGTAGATGGCAGTCCATTGTGTGTCACCAACAGCGTTGGTTTTAATCAGATAAAATCCACCCTGACTGGTACCAAAAGATTGGGTATCTCCGGCAATGATGAATCCACCATCCGATGTTATATCAATGGCATAAGCATAATCAGCACCAGTTCCTCCATAGGTTTGTGTCCAAAGTGTATCCCCATTGGAATTTGTTCTGATCACATAAAAATCAATATAATTTCCACCGATGACGCTGGTATTACCTACAACAACATACCCGCCATCGGAAAGTTGCATGACATCATACCCGTAATCACTGTAATCTCCTCCGTACTTACGTGTCCAGGTAGTATCACCAAATTCATTTGTTTTTATTAACCAGACATCATAATATCCCGATGCGTTTGTCCCCGTATAGCCGGTGATGATATAGCCACCGTCAAATGTTTGCTGAACAGACGTTCCGTAGTCACCGCGATCTCCGCCAAAGGTACGGGTCCATAAAGTGTCTCCATTTGAATTGACTTTGAGCAACCACACATCTGTGGCACCGGATCCGAATGACACAGTTTTACCGGCAACAATGTAGTCACCTCCTGTTGTTTGCTCAATATCATAGGCAACATCGATATCAGTTCCTCCGAATAAACTCGTCCAGGAAGTATCAGGTGCCTGAGCCAATAAAGTTGTACTAAAAATGGCGATAAATGATACCAGATTGATAAATCGGTAAAATAGTAAAGGATTTGACTTCATTTTATTTTCCTTCCATATTATAAAAAATTCTTGGAAAATCAATGAACAAATAATCCTGTAAATCTGTTCAGTATTCAGTCAGTAGGTCGGTAAGAATTAAATATACTATATCTGTTAGAGGTGAGGAGGAAATACAGAAAGAATATAGTGAATGTGAATGGAAATATAAAGAAAATCTTTACTTGTCGTTTCGTGCTTCCATTATGATGTCGTCGGTTGATTTCAAATCTATAATAAAATGGATTTTTCAGGGGGTACTACTCAGGAAAATTTGGTGAGATTATTTCTTAATAGACAGAAAGTTTTCAAACTGTCATTTACCAACAGGTTCTAAATAATATTCTATCGTATCTCCCCAAATTGAGTAAAAGGTTCCAAATTCTAATGAAAGATCGTGTATTGCCACTCCAAATGAATCAACATAGTGCGGATCACCGAAATATGCGGTGTAATTTTGTCTATTGTTTGATGCTAAGCCTTTAATGTAAAATGGAAAATCTCCTTTAATGATATCTGCTGCATAATAGGAATAATCATAAGAGAAACCGCAGCCGTTATTGTAGAAATCATTATAAATTGTGTGCAGAGGCTGCTTGTTGGTTGTCATAATAGATAAGAGTGTGTCAATCGTGTTGTCTGAATAAAAGCTGGAGCTCATACATTCAATCGCTATTTTAGTAAAATCAAGATAGAAATGCGGGATATAATTCTCAAACGAAATATCGGTATTTATTAAATTAAATAAAGGACCCTCTGAATATGTGATTTCTGGAAAATTTATTGACAGATCTGTTATATAAGACTCCTGATCGAATAGGTTATTGCTAATTTTTTCACCGCTTAATTGATTGCCATAATCTTCGGCAAAATAAAAAATTAATTTTATTTCACTGTTTCCTGTTTTTAGAACATATTCACCATTTTCGAAAGAAATATCCATTTTATCTAGAATATTAAAATCAATACCGTTTAATGCCAGGCCAATGATCAGGCCACCCAGAATTTCAGAGGTTGTTAATCCCTCTTCAACATAGCTTGCACAAATGAATAAATTTCCATCTAGGATTTTCATAAATTCTTCATAGGAAATTTCACGTTGGTTTATCGTCATTTTAGGATTATTGCCGGAACCTGAATTATCCGATTCACCGGGATTAGTGCAAGAACAGACGATAATCATACAAAAAAATAGACATGTGAATAGTTCTTTCATATCTCATAATCTCCTGAGTTTAAATGTACCTTACCCCGAGGATGATTAAAAACTATAGGGCCACAAACTGCTGCAAAAATACAAAAAGAATGCCCCACTCAATTGAATGCAGTATGAGTTGAATAGACTTAAGGTCACTTGATTAATATCATTTTCTTAACTTCCCTATAATTGTGAGCTACTAATTGATAATAATAGAATTCATCCCGATAAACCGGGATGGCTCCCATCTATCTGAGTAAAATACATTTTTTGATTTGGACAAATCCCGAGGTTGTACTTAAACTGTAGTAATAGACGCCACTGGAAAATGCTGATGCATCCCAATCAACCTGATAGCTACCTGCTGATTGTTTCTCTGAAACGAGGACAACAACTTTTTGCCCGAGCGTATTAAAAATACTTAACTCAACATTACTGGTCATTGGTAATTGATATTTGATCAGTGTCGTCGGGTTGAAAGGGTTGGGATAATTTTGTTTCAAGTTTAATTCCTTTAGGAAAATATTTTCGTTCGAAATGCCCGCAATTATCTCTTTCCTGAAGTGTTGTATAAGTCCGGCGCCATATTCAACGGCTTTGGGAACAAAATCATTACACATACGAATCATCGAATCTCTGGGGATAATAGTGACAGCAGGTAAACTGATTTGAACTGTGCCGTATACTTCAAATTGTGTCCATCGATCCTCAATTTCTACCGGTGGTGTAATGCCATATTTAATAAACGAAGCTTCATTTCCGTTTGAATCAAGCGGAGCACCAAAATACCCGTCATGATCGGGTGCCGCATAGTATTGACTGACTAATGGATGGTGATATGTATAAACAGCCAAAGAATCGAAATACGTATACCACATATTAAATATTGGAATATTCGCCGATTTTGATTGCTCGATGGCATTTCTTACGTCATTGCTCAGATCGGGGATAATATAAACTTCCTGTAATTGTTCCAATTGTAATCCCCCACCCAATGCCCGTTCATACTCATCGATAATGATTTTTGCAATATCAGGATCTATTAATGTTCCCGTATGTTTTGCCGCGAGGCTCGCACCGTGATTGACAACTTTCACATGAGCGGGTACCGACAAATCCATTAAAAGGTGCAAAACGTGACCTAAACACTGGTAGGCATGTTCCCACTCATTTTTACGATAGAGCTCAAGGGCATTATCCCAGGTATAGGAATTAGAACTTGAATTGGCCCACTCAGTTGTTGATTCAGAAGCGCCAGGCCACAAAAATCCCTGGGCTGGATCAAAACCGTGTCTTAATCCGCGATACCAGCCGCTGGAGGAATCTGTTAATCCACCATATGGTAGTTTTGTAAGCGGGTACAACCCTGCAAAATTAAAATCTGGACCCTGATCCCAGGGTGCAGGAAAATGAGCACCAATTTCTCCCGGAATACGCTCGTTATCTTCACTGTAAGCCCCGGCCTCTAAACGGGCAAGGATTTGCTGGTCATTAAGATTTGGATCAGTAAATCCATTTTCAAGTGCCAGTTCAAATGCCTTAATCGCTAAATCCCTGTGGGTAGGATTCGCCGAATAATTTATTACATGAGATTGCGCGTGCAGAAAGGTTATCAAAATACTTAGACAAAGAATGACATTTATGAAGAAATTTGATTTCATGATAAATCCTCTTCTATATTTACGAAAGTCGAGGTCCATAAACCTGGTCATATTTATTATTTTCACTTCAAACGAAGTGTTAAGGCCGCATCTTGAACTTCAGTAAAATGATATGGAAATGTTGAGATTCAATTGTCATAGAATTGTCAATCTTATGTAAACATTCTGTATGCCAATGGTAAAACTGAAGTGAAAAATGTATATAAGAACAATGAGTTTGATTGTATGAATTGAATTATATTTTAAGGCATGTCACAACATTTTGTATAGACAGCAGAGCATTCATTTTGTTCTGTCGTATTGATGCCAGTATGAATAGAAATTTAAGTGGAATATACAAACTGATTATTGGAATGCAATAAAAATCTACAGGCCCATTTATAGAGAAGTAACCTGAATCCTGAAAATGACTTATAATTTACTCGGTTCTCATATTCTAACTTAAGCAGAACCTTCTTCATAATTTTCGAGAATAAATAATAAAATTTGAAACAAAATAATTTGACAAGCGTACTAACTATTAGTTAGTTTTATAAAACTAACTAAATGGAGCAAAAAATGGTAGAACGTGAAAAACTTATAGAAGTAATTGAGAAATTCTCAAGGCTGATTGCAATCCTTGAAGATCAGGTCATGGATCAACCGGAATTTAAAAATATTACCCTCAGACAGTTCTATTATCTGGATATCATCAGGACCTTAGAGAATCCTACAATTACAAAGATCACAAAACATTTGAGTATAACCAAACCCACGGCTACCATTGCCATTAATAAACTGGCAGCTCAGGGATTTGTCAAAAAAGTGCAATCAAAGATAGATGGTAGAATTTACTATATCGAACTGACGGCAAAAGGAAATAAACTTAATGAAGCGCATGACAGAAGTCATGAAACGATCGTGCAAAGATTGATCGCTGTACTTTCAGAAAAAGATACCATAGAATTAACCCGTCTTCTTAATAAAATACTTCATTTTTTCAATGCAAATGATCTTGCTGCATTATAGAAAAATCAAAAAATACATGGAAATGTCGATAAATGAAAATCAAAAAAGAAAAACTTGGCTTTATTGAGGGTTGGCTGTCTGCAGTCATCAATGTGTTTTTGTTTGTTGCAAAGTTATGGGTTGGGATGATAACAGGCTCGGTGGCAATCATAGCGGATGCATGGCATACCTTATCAGATACGCTTACATCAGTAGTTGTGATATTTGGTTTCTGGATTGCCAAAAAACCGGCGGATAAAGAACATCCCTATGGTCACGGAAGAGCAGAACTTATCAGTGCCATTGTAATAAGTATCCTATTAGCATTGGTTGGTGTCAACTTTATTATGGAATCAATACAACAGTTACAAATTAAAAAAGCGGTTGATTATAACTTAACCGTGGTCATCGTATTTTTATGTTCTATCTTAATGAAGGAGGGTTTGGCACAATTTGCCTTTTGGGCCGGTCGTCAAATTGATGCAAAATCCCTTACCGCTGATGGCTGGCATCACAGAAGCGATGCGATTGCCTCCGGATTAATTATTATCGGTGCAATTATCGGTCCCTATTTTTGGTGGATTGATGGTGTATTGGGATTAATCGTTTCAGCTCTGATACTGAAAGCAGGGTGGGATATTTTTCGTGATTCATCGAGCTCGATCATGGGCGAATCTGTTCATCCGGAACTGGTGAATGAATTGAATATTTTTGCCCAAAAGATTTTAGGTCGATCTTGCGATATTCACCATATTCATTTACACGGCTATGGTAACCATAAGGAACTCACTCTACATATAAGATTTCCAATAAACTTAATCGCATCTGAGGTTAATAAAATGGTCCACGAATTAGAATCTGCTATCGAGACTGAATATAAGATGCATGTAACGATCCATGTTGACATGATTGAAGAGTATTGAGATCTAATCCTGATTCATATTGTGGAATCAGTGAATGCTGTTCATACTATTTATTTATGGAAAAATTTATCAATATTTTAAAGGGATAGAGTAATGATTAAAGTCGAATCGATTCTAATGGGAATTTTTGCGACGTATTTCATGGATATGATTGGCAGTTTTCTTGTCAGAAAAAAAATTATTGATTCACTCGTTGAACCGGAAATCATTGGACGGTGGTTTCTATATTTATTCAAGGGAAAATTCATACATGAAGATATACGCAGAACACCTTCCGTCAAGAATGAAAAACTTTGGAGTTTTATATCCCATTATTTGATCGGAATCATTTTGGCAGGCGTCTATCTTTTTCTGGAATTAAAAGTGCCGATGATCCGGGAAAACATCTGGATCTCTCTGATATTTGGAATCGCAACAGTTCTTTTACCATGGCTATGGCTGTTTCCAGGTATAGGGATTGGATTTTTTGCTTCAAAAACAGCCAATCAATACCGTTATCTAAAAACGAGCTTTGTAAATCATACAAATTTTGGTCTTGGTATGTTTATGTGGGTTTTATTTATCCATCGCTTTTTTTTCTAATTATTGCCAACGATATCAGGAGATAACAAGGTTTTGTTATCCCTTATGAAAAAAGTTTTAATAAGTCATCAGATCTTGAAAGCCTAATCACCAATCAGATCGAGGGATTCGATACCTTTCCAGATTCTGACTCGTGCTTATCTAAAATATTATATATCATTCACATATAACAAATAAGATTTACTGGCGTATTTATATGTTGGATATTTAACAGAGAGAAATACCTATGACAAAAATACCAAAGCGAACTTTATGGATCGGTATCATTATTCTCACTCTTCTTGGCATTATTTCCGGTCTCGTTTTGTACTCATTATCGGACATTCCCTTCGGCAGCCTCTTTCAGATTGTCTTTTACCTCTTTTCTTTTTCTCTGATGCTCGCTATGGCAATGCTGGCACTGCTCTGCTTTAAATCCGACAAACGGTTACTTTTCTGGCTCGGATTCGTTCCATTGCTTCTGGCGTTTTTTGTTATAAGCGCATCACTCATTTTGATGATTGATTACCGGATGCTGTATTTCGAATCAATTCCACCTGATCCGTCTGAAAAAGAATGGATTGAAGACCTGCACTATCTGGCAAATCAGTTAATCACAAAACACGCTGATTTGTACTCATTGGTGGCAGAAGAAAAAATGACTGCCGCAGTCAAAGAAATCGAAAAACAGATTCCCGATATGAGTGATGCCGAAATTCACATGGCACTGTTCAAAATTGCAGCGCTGCCCAACGACGGCCACACCTTTCCCTTTATCATGATACCGGCTTTTGATCTGCACAGTTTTCCCTTCAAGGTCTATCTTTTCCCTGAGGGATTGCATATTGTTGATGCAGGTCGTGAATACAAAGATCTTATCGGAGCCAGGATACTCAAAATCGGCTCAGCAACGGTAGAAGAACTATTTAATCATTATCCGTTATTCCTGGCTGCAGAGAATAGCTCATCCTATAAAGAAAGATTTACCTACATGGTGATGATGGCCGAGTGGTTGCTCTACCATGGTATTATTCAGGAATCCGGCAAAGCAGAGTTTTTGATGCTGAAACAAAATGGAGACAAAGTATCTCTAACCGTTCCCTCTGTGAGATTTTATCAGCATTATCTGTGGTCCGGTATTTTCCCAATCGAGAACGAGGCCCCGCCTGTATTCACCAATTACCGGGAAGACTATTATCATTATCAACTTCTCCGGGATAAAAAAACGCTTTACATTCAGTTTAATCAGTCGATGGATCAACCGGGGAGGGCGACGGCCAAAGAGTTTACCGCAAATTTAATAAAGGAGATCGTATCCATGGATCTGGACCGGTGTATCGTAGATCTTCGGAATAATGACGGTGGCTCTCCGGTATGGGCTGACCTGCTTCAGTTTCTGAAAGAACATCAAATATTTAACCAACATGGTCATCTTTTTGTACTGATCGGACGACGTACTTTTTCCTCAGCGGTCATCTTTGCAACCAGGCTGCAACTTCAAACCAAAGCCGTTTTTATCGGTGA
>WOR8_10007799_pt1 | contig 10204 bp, 13 predicted proteins | sample DeeMarSeWOR38_10_FD_19890 | JGI IMG/M metagenome (IMG submission 19890)
TCAGCGAAAGATCTGGAGCTTTTCACCTATGTCGAAACCGCCGATGAAGCCTGGGAGATTATATCCAAAGCCAATGAACTCTAACGAGTATCCATAACGAACAAAGCGGCTACCGGACAGGATACCCAAAAAAAGTTGGGTATTAGAATATAAAAAACTCTAAGCACCAAATAAGATGGTTTCGTAAAAAGCCTGAAATTCTTTTAAAACGTCATTCCGGCGAAGGCCGGAATCTAGTGATTTCAGTATGTTCTGGATGCCGGATCAAGTCCGGCATGACGACATCGGACTTTTTACGAGACCATCAAATAACAAATTACAAATAAATAACGTTTGAGATTTTGAATTTTGGACATTGAGATTTATTTGTAATTTGGTGCTTGAGATTTGGGATTTGACACATTTCATTCTGGAAAACAAAGTCCGATTAAATCAATTTGAGTTATTTGAATTAAATAGGGGATACCGCACTATGCTGATCTCATACAATGTATCCAGCCTTCCCTTGCCATTTTCGTCAATTCACCGCTTCCGGTATAAATAACCGTTTCGTCAGGAATCGTTGATCCGAGGCGTTTTAAACTGAAATGCATCAACGACATGCTCCCCGGTCCCCAGATTTTGCCATATCCGCGTCTTAAAAGGGTGCTCCCGCTAAACAACGCGTTGGCTTCTTTCACATAATAACAGACCGAACCTTTAGTATGTCCCGCGGTGAGCAGTACTTGAATTCTTGTATCTCCCAGCTCTAGAATTTCATTGTCTTTTAGATATTTCTCCGGTTTCAAATCTTTGTCAGATTCCATAAGATGGTCAAGTTCGTAGTCATGGAGATAAAAACTGCCCCCGAAATGTTCTTTTAGTTTGGGGATGGCTTGAACATGAGCTTTGTGAGCATGGGTGATCAGCAGATATTTGATCCCGGTGTCCATCTCCTCCAGGATGCGGCTAACTTCATCATATGCGTGTGAAATATCAATCGTTGCTGCTTCATTGCCGTCAATGAGCAAATATTCGTTTTTTTGATTCGGTGATTCAAAATGCTTTATGACGAGGTTACTTTTTTTCTTTTTCATTTCGGTCTTTCGTCTTTCCTACAATTTTCGTTGCTGCCGGCAGATGACATTCATCTCAGACGTTATTAAAGAAATCCTGTAGCTCTTTAATAACGGATACCTTGGTATCCATTGGGATGTTTGCTTCAAATACAAATTCCAGTAAAAATATCATCTTGTAGTCTACCGCGGTGGTCTCATATTTCTGGTACGAGGTAACCGTTACATCTTTTAACTTTGCATCTGGATGCGTTTCAAATAAACCTGTTCGCGTTAAGATCAGATTGATTGCTTCTTTGGCATCCTCTAGATTTTCTAAAACGATTTCAATACCATCCAGTTTTTTTACGGCTTTAATGATTTTCAGGCTTTCGATTTTGATTTTCATTTTTTCATTCCGCCTTCTGTTACTTAATTGATCTTTGATTTCTGTCGACTTTCTATCGGTTATTGTCCTATATTGCGAATGTTATCAACCTAAAATTGACAAAAAAATCAAAATCCGATAAATAGGGTTCCAGGATTTCGGCGTTAATGAGACCTTAGATAACTATTTATCCATGTTAATCAAGTGCTTAGAAATTGTAACCATTGCGATGGAATCCTTATCCAAGGATGATTTCCCCATTTCAAATCGGAATGAATATTAGAAAATCACTCTAAAAGGCTGCGGTGAGCCTGAAGGGAGGTTCTCATGAGACGCTTGTACCTATTTGTTGTTTCCGTATTGCTTTGCTGCCTTAATACCACGGTGGATGCGGATATATACACATGGATCGATGAAAACGGGGTGAAACATTTTAGCAATTTTGCGCCACCGGCCACCGCGGAAGTTATTATGAAAACAGAGGAATTACCGTACGATGAGCAGGCAGACCAGCAACGCATGGCAGCCGAAAAGCAGGAAAGACTCGTGGCCGCATGGCAAGAGCTTGCCGATAAAGAAGCAGAGCTGCTGGACAGGCAGCGAGCTGCAGAGCAAAAAATAGAAGCCGCCAATGTAAGATCCCAGGAAGCCCTCAGAGAAGCCGAGGCATTGTTGAATGAAGCCGAAGAAAGATATAATAGTTCCTCCAATAGAGGATACGGGTATTATGGATATTATCCTTACCCCGGCCATTACAAAAAATGGTATTACCGTAAAAACGGCAGTATCTATTATTATAAATACCCGCATTACAAGCACCGTCAAAAACACAAATATAATCATATACGACGGCCTCATCCCAAAAACTACGACGGATATCCCAAACAGCGTCGGTCAAAACCGTAAGGCGACATACATAACAACCAGCGAGCCCATATAAATCATGATTTAAACGTAAAGTCCAATCATCCCCAGAGTCGTGTTAGCGGATATCGATTCAATGGGCGTTCTACCCGATTTGTTCGTGGCAGATAATCTGTGCGCCCTGCGCTGGATCGATGAGGATTGTGATATTGTCGTTTTAATGACGTTGATTTCGGTGTGAAAGAGGACAGATGAATTTGAGGAAGGATCTAATTGGTATTCGTTTATTTTGGTTCTAAAAAGTCTTTAATGTCAATAACCTTTTCATCTTTCAGCGTTCCTCTCATACCGGCCGCCGAACCTCTTACCTTTGATTTCCGGAGTTCACTGATGATACTCTGGATTTCCGTATTGCTTTTAATAAGTTCTTGAATTTGTTCATTTAAACCTTGCCAACGTTCTTCAAGATCTGCGGTATCTAATTCAAAATCACCCAAAAATGACAGCAAGGCGCCCAGGTGGGATAATATTCCATAATGTGTCGTGCCCTGAAGATAGAACGGGCAGTGGCACCATAGACTTAAGCATTGGAATCCCGCTTCTGGGCCCTGGGCTTGGATAATGGAATGGATTGCACTGGGTCCATGATAGCTAATTAAATTGACATTTTTTTCTTTGAGCAAGGAGATAAGGCTGTCTGTTGAAACCAGTCCGGATATTACGCGATCCGTATGCAGGACATTATCGTACATGCTGCCGAGTGTTATGATGGTTCGTATATCCAATTGTTTGCAGAGGGCAAACATTTCAGCCACAAACTGATTCCATCGTAAAGTTGGTTCATCGGTTTTCAGGATAACGATATCATGTTCACCGCCAGCTATTTGGGCAGCATAAAAAGAACCTCCCGGTGGCGCTAGGCTTTTTAGCATGCCGTCTTCAATTCGGACGATAGGGCGAGCTTCATCATAGCGGAAAAAAGTATCCGGGTTTATCTTCGCAAATTTTTTGGCATTTAGCTTGCGGATCAGATAGGTGGCCATGCCACTTGAAATTCGTAAGGCATTTCCCCAACCGTCAAAACCCGCTATCATCAAAGGTTGGCTCAATTGAGGCAGTTCGCTGATTTGGATACTCGAGTTATTCATGGCTTCAAATTGACATTCGGTTCAAGAATTGTCAAGCTGGTTATCGTCGCATCGCCAAACACAATCCATCATGTTCCGGAGAATGGAACGGCAAATAGGCAAATAGGGAAACCGATCTCCACTGTTGGCTTTTAGCGATGGTTTGGTTGAACGGATCGGCGTCTTTGAATCCGATGTTGTCGGCAAATAGCAGCCCACCGGTTTTTAACAGGTTTTCACAATGGGGCAATGCGCGGATATAATCTTTTTTTTCGATGTCCATGAAAATAAAATCGTATTCATCTTTTGATTTGGACAGTTCTGCCATTGCATCGCCAAATCGAATTTCGACATGGTTTTCCAGGCCTGCATTTTGAAAATTTTGTTGAGCCCTGGCTGCCATCTCTTGATTATTTTCCAACGTAACCACCTTGCCATCGAAGGCTTTGCAGGCCCTGGCCAGAAAAATAGTGGAGTATCCGGTTGCGGTGCCCAGCTCTAAAATTCGTTTCGCTAGTGTTATCCGAGCCAGCAAGAACAGAAGCTCTCCGACAACCGGCCCCACTATAGGTATGTTTTCGTTTTGTGCTTCTTCTTCTAGCTTGATCAGCAAGGGATCTCTATCCGGAATATGCTTGCTGAAATAGATTTCGGGGTTATCAAGCATTTCTGACATTTGTTGTCTCCCCAAAAATAGACATGGTTTATATGTTTAAAATAAATCCAATTGATCTGTCTGGACCTCATCAATATGCTTGTTGAAAATTTCGACTTGCCTTTTCAATGCAATCACCTCTTCAAGATGGTTGAGTTTCCATTGGTACAATGTGCCTTGCAAGTTCCGACTCTCCTCTTCCAGGGCTTCCATTATCTGGGGTTTGGCGGGCTCCCACAGCAGATGGGCTTCTTCAACCGGCAGACCTATCTTGCGGAAATGCCACTGGCAATGTTTCTCCCACCATTTTGATGCAGTTTCGGCATTGGTTTTTGCACCTTCAAAATAAAAGATGGTCCATTCTAATTGAGGTAGCGGGATATGTAAATCCCTGGCGATGTCTCGAAATACCCGGTTGCCTTCCGCAGTGTGGCTATCAAAGGCCACCCAGAACGGAAAATGCTGTTCGGTCAGTTTTTCCAATTTTATGGACGGCCATTGATCTGCAACTGCCAGATAAGCCGCGGCTTGCAAAACGGCGCGATCCTGTGGAGATCCAGTATTTCTGTATCTTATGGCATTTTTGATGATGGCGGCCTGTTGTTCGGTTGATTTTTGAGAGTCCACCCATTTCCAGAAATCTTTGGGGCGCGTTATGGCATTGGCCATGATCCTGATGTGTTTATCATCTAGGCTACCGTTTTGAACGGATCGATCCCCATCCCATAAGGCAAACGCGAGATACCCGAGCCCGGTGGCGTCTCTTGCCTTTGTGGATTGGGCAACATTGATTAATGCCGCTACCTTGCTGTGGAATTTTCTATTGAATTTCAAGTACGCCCCCAAAGGCCAGCACTCTTCAAAGGTTATAATGGCCGAGCGCGAGGTAAACCAGTTCCTTTCTTTTTGGCCCAAACTTTTGAGCAAGGCACTGATCGTATAAATAAAATCGATGTGCCCACGACGCACTGCCTTCTGTAGCAGTGAGCGGTAGCGGACATCAACGCCTGCTTTTTTCTTAAATTTCACCTCGCGAAACATAATCCTGACCATAATTGTTCATCTGACACTACCTCGAAAGCCAGGAGGCTCCGGTGTAAATACTGCAATACCGTTTTTTTCTTCCATAATTACGGTTGTCCACTGCTTGCTGGAATACCAAACGCCCACTTGGTTACCCTTATGGTCCAGAATATTTGATCCATAAGGTGGGAATCCGTATATCGGCTCCATTTGAAACACCCAACTTCTCAGCAGTTGGGGCGTGAGGTTGACTTCTTTCCACAATCCTTCGCGTAGGGTAAAGTTCTCATGGATTCCGATGATCGCGTAGGGAATATTACCCCAGGCGCTGGTATAATACTTATGGTTGGGAAGAATTTGATAAGTTTCAAAAATCCGGGTGGTCTCAGCGTCTCGCTGAAGCTTTCCGAATTTCATGCCCAGGATTTCGACAGCTGATGCCGATGGGATCAAGTACGGCAGGAATATCAAAACAAACATCAGCACAACGTTTTTTCTAAAATGAATTCCTAATCTTTTCATTGCGCTACCTCCACTATGAATACCGGATTCAGTGCTTCATTTGACTGCGATCACTCGAGCTTCAGCCGAATCGGAATTTCTCATGTTCATAACACATTCGGGAATCCTTTTAAAACACAAATAAGGAAATAATATGGTATTCGGGGAGTTTATCGTGAAAAGGCACCCATAAAAATCGTGTGCGGATGGCGATTGATGAAAATATAAATTTCAGGCGGCCTTTGTGGTAAACTGGATAAAGGTATAAGGGGGAACTGCTCAGGAACTTAAAGCATCCTACGTGCTTTCCGATTGAGAGATCATATAGTCCAGGAACTTATCCTTACATTCCTTTTTAGCAAGCACCAGAAGATCTGCGAAGGTAATGGTGCGCAGACGCTCAAACATCGCTTGGGAGGCTTCCATCCATAGATAGCGGGTTATACACTGATCCACCCGGTCGCAGGCATCCGGATTTTCCGAACACTGGGTGAGGCTGGAACCACCTTCAAGCAAGGCGACTATTTCTCCCACCGTAATCTCCTCCGGTGGCTTATTCAACATGTGCCCGCCCTTGGCTCCGCGAAAACTATTGATATAATTCGCTTTTTTTAGTGGTCGGATAATCTGTTCCAGATATTTTAGAGAAATATTCTGGCGTCTGGCAATATCGCCCAGTTGAACTGGTTTGCCATTGTAGTGCTGGGCCATATCCAATATCATACGGGTGCCGTATCTGCTTCGAGTGGACAACTTCATTATAACTCTCCAAATCTTCCCAAAAAATAGACGTTATAACTTAGGAGCTACACACCAATTGGAATATTGGGCACGCAGTGAAGCTTTAGCGCTATGCTGGAATAATGGATAAATGGGTTTTGGGAACATGGGTTGGTGGGATTATGTTTAATTTCATTGTTACAAGAAAAATAATAAATGGATAACATCCTCGAAATAATCAATATTCCATCATTCCACGATTCCATTTTCAAGATGAACCCGGAAGCCCCTAAAAAATTCCATGGTTTCAGGTGGTGCTAAAGATTTTGGAAAATTTTATTATATAATTTCCAACTAGGGTATAGAAATAATTCTTTGCCGTCAAGATAGAAATAAACTGTTTGGAAATCTATTTTACCTGCTACAAAATCGTAATTGGTAATAAAAATGGCTTGTCAGCCCGGCAATTGAGATAAAAATGCTTGCGTAAAAGGCCATCCGCCTGCTTGGCCATCAGTCTCTGGCCATCTTTTTTGGGATGAAGGCCGTCCTCCAAATAATACCGGTCCGAAACCTTTCCTTTTTATTTTTTTAAACCTGAAATAAAGTCTCTGACGGCCTGAAACAACGGTTTGGTAATGTGAACCTTTAGAAAGAGATCTCCCGGTGCTCCTCCACTTTTGCCCTCTTCACCCATCCCGGCCAATCGGATTTTTTGTCCCTCTTTTACGCCCAGCGGGATTTTTACGACCAGTTTTTTAGCTTTTTTCTTCAGATAATAAGCATAAGGACCACCCTCCCTGGCCTGCTGGGAGCTCAGATAAATGACCTCATTAATATCGGCACCGTTTTCCGGTAATTCAATGCCGCTGAATTTTTTAAATAGGTATTTATAAATTTTTCCTACGTTGCCCTGGAAAGGAAACTGCGGCGGTTGCTTGGCTCTTTTCCCGGAGGGTTCCGTAAACACCCAACCTTTTGCGAAAACCCCGGGCCTCCTGAAATTAAAGTGCTGGTAGCCCTGGCCGTAAAATTCCCTGAAAATGTCATCGGAACCTCTGAATCCGAATGCGCGGGCCATGTGCTCAAAAATGTGGTTGATATCCGATCCACTGAAAATATCCTGCTCCGAGTATGCCTGCCGAAACTGTCCATATGCGGAAGAACCAAATTGCTTTTTGAGCATATCATATTCGCTGCGTTTTTCAGGGTTTGACAAAACGGCATAGGCTTCATTGACCCATTTCATTTTTTCAACCGCCTCCGGATTCGCCTCATTTCGATCCGGATGATACTGGAAAGCCAGTTTGCGGTAGGCTTCCTTGATTTTTTTTCCATCGGCATTCTGGTCGACGCCTAAAATTTTATAATAATCTTTTTGGGTCATTTTATTTGTAATTCCCGTAGCAGCTAAATAATTTTTTTTTTGCTTTTTATGGCAAGATATTTTTCAGATCAAACTTTAGATCACTTTGACTTTTCCAGTATAACCGGGTTAGGTCTCAATCAAATAATTTAGTTTCTGCATCCTGCCTCTCCTTAACGAGGTATATACCGGGTAGGCTGACGACGGTCACCAGGCCTTTGACAATGACATTGGCGCGAAAAATGGACCATACCACAGAATGGGGCAGCGCAAAACCAAAAGCCCCCCAGCAAAAAATAAGGCTGTCTAGGGGGATACTGACGCCGTTGCTGATCAGAACCCGCGCCCATTGATACCGTCTGGTTATCCGGCTAACCCAAAAATGGTAGACTTCCGTATCAATCAACTCCGCAATAACTTCAGCGACAATGCTGGCTATCACGATTCGCCATACCGGCCCTAGAATTGCGGCAAATTCGTTGTTCAAACCCCAGGACGGGTCTTGCGGAAGCCGTGCGACAAACTGAAAGAACAGTGCCATGAACAGATTAATGCCGGCTGCCAGGATGATCACGGTGCGAGCGGCCTGTTTGCCCAGACGTTTGTGTACCAGGTCTCGCAGGGTGAATGTGATTGGATAGATAAATGTTCCGGCATCTATACTGGATCCGGCTATTATCGCGATTTTCAGACTCGCAATATCGGAAAGCATCTGCGCCGCAATATAAATCGAAACCACCACAATTCCGGCGGTGGATATATCTTTAAAATATTGTCGATCAGAGGGACTCATCATCATGAACATAGAATTTAGTTCACTTCACTTATACGTGCCGCAGGTGAAGAATAATGGAAAGATGGCATACTGGGCACGTAGTGAGGCTTTAGCGCGATATTGGTTGTGTATTACATCGCATCTATAGAATAAGCAGGAAACCCAGCAAAAGCAAAAAATACAGTATCAACATGAAATAAACCGGAAACCAGCCGCGCTTTTCTTTGAAAAAATGGGTTCCGCGATCCTGCCAGATTTTCTGTTTCCGGCCAGGCAAAAAGAAATCGAGCTGCCGAATCATGGATTCTGCCCATTAATAACCTTGCGAAGATGAAAACTCAACAGGTGTTTGAATTTTTAAGTACCCATTTATTTAATTAACTGAACTTTGATTGTCATTTGTCGGTTTGACGCTATTTACTACGATTCAGCTTTTTTGTATGATAGGAATCGAACCATTCCAGCAAAGAGGCCTAAAAATGTCGACACCTGCAATACAATATCTGAAACAGAAAAAGATAGCCTTTGACGTTTTAAGATACGAACATGCAGAAAAAGGCGCCGAGTTTGCTGCCAGGGCCACCGGTTATCCATTGGCGCAAACTGTTAAAACACTGGTGGTCGAGCTTGGAGAAAAAGGGTATACTCTGGTGTTGTTGACGGGAGATAAACAAATATCCATGAAACGTCTGGCCAGGGTCTGTGAGGTTAAACGAGCGGCCATGGCAGACACCAAAACAGCCGAACGGCTCACCGGTTATCTTATCGGCGGCATCAGTCCCTTTGGAACCAGGCAAAGATTGCCGGTAATCATGGATGAAAGTATCTTGGATTTTGAAGAAATTTTGATCAATGCCGGCCAGAGAGGCAGGATGTTGCGACTGGCCCCGGCAGACATAAAGACAAGTCTTGCCTGCACCGTTGCCGATGTGGCTCTATGCTGAGCTATGCGAAGAATTTATAACTGTCCGGTTTCGGCAAATCTGGAAAGCACCAGCCAGGCTTTGGCATCAAACTTCAAATTCGCATCTTCACACAGGCCGGATGCCTCCGATTGTGATACGAGCATGACTTCTATGAGCTCGGAGTCGGCGTTTTCTTCAACCGATGGCGTTCCATCGCATTCCACATGCACCATGGCGACGGACTCATCGGTCATGCCGGCGGAGGAATATATCGGCTGGCTTATTTTAATAAAACGGGTGATGTTCAATCCGGTTTCTTCTTGCAGTTCTCTGCGGGCGGCTTCTTGAACCGTCTCGCCGGCATCCACGAGTCCGGCCGGAAACCCGTATTCAAAATCCTTTATTGGTACTCGATATTCTTTGGTAACCACGACTTTCTCTTGATTTTTATGGAAGGCAACGATGACAACGGCATCCGGTTTTTCAAAATCGCCGGTTATGCACTTGGGTTCGCCTTCCCGGGTGGCAAGTTGCCAGGATTTTACTTCGCCAAATTTATCAATGAATGTGACATTAAAAAGATTGAGCCATTTTTGATGGGTAAGTTTTTGGGCTTTTTTAATTTTCATCATGAATAGTCTAAATGAAATGTCGGTTACACGACCTTCTTTAATAAAAGCTTCCAGTCTTCATCCACCAAACGCTGGATTTGATTGGTATCCTCCTCTGTTAAATGCTTAAATCTTCCCTGTATCTCCAGGTAATCTTTGACTTTGCGATTGCCTTCATAGTTTAGCGAATAATTGATACCGTCTTCGACTTCATATAATGGGAAGATATTGGTTT
>WOR8_10007804_pt1 | contig 10200 bp, 7 predicted proteins | sample DeeMarSeWOR38_10_FD_19890 | JGI IMG/M metagenome (IMG submission 19890)
ATATAGCGCAGAATCGATTCCGCCGCTTCTTTGCCGGCACCGATCGCACCGATCGCCACCCAGGGACCGGTCTGCAAGTCACCGCCGGCAAACACCCCTTCGGCCTCAGTAGCGTAAGTGACCGAATCCACTTCGGCGGTCCCCCAGCGGGTATACGTCAGCCCGGTAATCTCTTCAAGCGCCGACAGGTCCGGCCGCTGTCCGATGGCCGGGATCAATTGATCGATCTCGATGTCATATTCACTTCCGGGAATCGGTATCGGCCGTTTGCGACCCGAAGAATCCGGTTCGCTCAACTCCATGCGGATGCAGCGTAACCCGACCACTTTTCCGTCTCGCGTCAGCACTTCCTGGGGTGCGGATAGGTAGGTAATCTGGGCGCCCTCATCCTCGGCCGCCTGGATTTCTTCTTCCCAGGCCGGCATCTCAGCGCGGGTGCGCCGGTATATGATATGGACCTCATCGGCCCCCAGCCGCACGGCAGAGCGGGCCACATCGATGGCCACGTTTCCCCCGCCGATAATCGCCACCTTCTTGCCCAGGGCAGCCTTGCCGGTCAGATTGACCTCTCGCAGAAATTCAACGCCCTGGCGCACGCCGTTGGATTTCTCCCCCGGGATGCCCAGTTCGATACCCTTATGGGCGCCGATTGCCAGATAGACGGCTTTATAGCCGTCATTGAGCAGACCTTCGATGGTGACGTCGCTGCCCAGCGCCGTGCGGGTCTTGATTTCTACGCCCAGATTGGTAATGACTTCGATTTCCCGGTCCAAAACCTCGCGCGGCAGGCGGTGAGCGGGAATACCGACCCGCAGCATACCGCCCGGCTCGGGCAGCGCTTCAAATATGGTCGATAAAACGCCTTTTCGGGCCAGGTGATACGCACAGGAAAGCCCGGCCGGCCCAGAACCGATAATGGCAACTTTCTCTTTTTGGGGCGGTGCGCATTTAATTTCCACCTGGCGGGGATCATACTGATCAGCTGCCAGCCGCTTTAAGTCCCGGATCGCCACCGGTTGCTCCACTTCGCAGCGCCGGCAGGCATCTTCACAGCCGTGGGGGCAGATGCGCCCCAGTACACCGGGAAGCGGCAGGTCTTCCATAATGATCTCCAGGGCTTCTTTATACTTGCCCTCCTTGACCATCTGGACATAACCCTGAACATTCAAACCGCCCGGACATGCCAGGCGGCACGGTGCCTTATCCGCCTTCTGAATGGCATAAGCACCGGGTATGGCCTGTGCGTATTGCTTGAAAGTGGCCTTTTTGGTGGACAGACCTTCGTCATATTCATTCGGAAGATTAACCGGGCAGACGGCGGTACACTCACCGCAGCTGGTACATTTAGAAAGGTCAATATAGCGTGGATTTTGACGGATGCGGGCTTTGAAACTTCCCGGTTCGCCTTCAAGTTCTAAAAGCTCAGTGTTGGTTAAAAGCTCGATGTTTAAATGCCGGCCGACCTCGACCAGTTTCGGTGAGATGATTCACATCGCACAGTCGTTGGTGGGGAAGGTCTTGTCAAGCTGAGACATCAGCCCGCCGATGGCCGATGACTTTTCGACCAGATAAACCAGATAACCAGAGTTGGCCAGATCCAGAGAGGCCTGCATCCCGGCAATTCCGCCGCCGACAACCATTACCGATCCATGGACTTTGTCCGTCATATCGACTCGCTCCTTTGGGTAATCAACATTCCATTTTGATACGTGAACAGACAGAGAAGGTTCGCGTTCGCAATCTATTATCAAGAACAAACACTCAGCAACAATATGCCGATTTCAGGCGGGCAAGAAGCTATAGTTAAAATATCCAAATTATTCAATAGGTTAAATCCTATTGGGATGGTTATCTTTCGGATGATGGATGCGCGCTTTGCCTCCTGTCGGGCATTGCCGCCGTTTTCGCCGATAAAAGCGCGAAGAGGCGAACTTACTTATTTTATTTCATTTTGTCAACCGATATTTGAAAAAAGCTCACCATGATAGAAGGCCGGATGGCCATGCCAGATTGCCGGCGATGCGATTAAAAATGCGCTTGAAACAGACGCTGGTGCGTGATAGGTTTTTATGTTTATTCAAGCATATATCGTTTAGCAGAAAACACGGCGCATGCCCGCCCATTTGCGGCCTGCCCGGATGCATGATCAGGAATCGGTCAAAATGAGACAAAGAGAACCTTCAATTATAAACATCGGCCTGGTCGGTGGCGGAGAGTTTTGCAGGGAAATTCTTGCAAAAACCACCGCCGTGTATGAACAGGCGGAGATGGTGGCCCCGATTTTGGCTGTGGCCGATCCGGATCCTGAAAGCCCCGGCCGCAAACTTGCCAGCCAGTTAGGCCTGTTGACATTTGACAACTATCAGCAGCTTTACGATCGGCGCTACAGCATCCACCTGATTATTATTCTGACTTCTGAGCCGGAGATTTTCGAAAATATCTTAAGCACCCGCCCTTCTCACATCCGGATCCTTTCCTACCCCGTATTTCGCATGTTCTGGAAGGCTATCGTTCAAGAAGAACAGAAATTGCGGGAACGCACCAAGGAAATGGAGACCATCTTAAACGGTATCGATGATTTTATCCTGGTGATCACCCCGGATATGGAGGTTCTGGAGGCCAACGAGTCGTTTCTGAGCAAAATGGGATACCGGCACGAAGACGTCATCGGTAAAAAGTGCCATCAAGTCTACCATAAAATCGATCACCCCTGTAATAACGGCCGCACGGATTGCCCCCTGCGGGATGTGGTGCGCAACAAACGCCATGTCCGTCAAATCCAGACCCGGGTCCTGCCCGACGGTCAAAAACGCTATTACGAAGTCAACATCTATCCCATCTGGGAAAAAGACGGCAAGGTTTCCAAGTTCATCCACATCAGCCGGGATATTACCCAGCACAAGCGGGAGGAAGAAGAAATTACCCGCCGTCTGGAACAGATGGTCGAAGAGCGCACTCGCGAACTAAAGGAGACTCACAAAAAGCTGCTCCATCAGGACAAGATGGCTTCACTGGGTAAGCTTTCCGCCTCAGTGGTCCATGAAATCAACAACCCGATTGCCGGCATCCTGAACCTGATTATGCTCATGAAACGCATCGTTGAAGAAGATTCCCTCGGCAGCCGCGAAATCGATCAGTTCAACCAGTACCTGGCGTTGATGGAGACTGAAACCCGGCGCACCAGCCGGATTGTATCCAATCTTTTGGCCTTCTCGCGCCAATCCAAAATGGAGCTCAAGCGCATCAGCCTGAATCGGCTGATCGAACAGACGCTGGTCTTAAACTCCAATCTGTTCAAAATTGACGGGATAAAAGTGGAAACCGATCTTGACCCGGACCTGCCGGATATGGTCGGCTCCGAAGACCAGCTGCAGCAAGTGCTCATGAACCTGGTATCGAATGCCGTCGAAGCCATGGAAGCCGGGGGCGGCGGGCGGCTGCGCATCGCGACCCGGCACTCGCTGCGCGACGATAAACTGTTGGTGGATTTTGAGGATACCGGGATCGGGATTCCGGAAGCCAATTTATCGAAGCTTTTTGAACCGTTTTTTACCACCAAAAAGAAAGGCAAAGGCGTCGGGCTGGGTCTTTCGGTGGCCTACGGCATCATCCAGGAACACGGCGGTTCCATCTTTGTCGAATCCAAGGCAGGCAAGGGCACAACGTTTCACGTCAAATTTCCCTTGAAACCGGCGTCAGATAAACTTGATAGTCAGGGGGGTATCCGTGAGCAATACTAAGATTCTGATTGTCGACGATGAGTTGATCATGCGCGAATCTCTGGCGGGCTGGCTGGAACGTGACGGGCATTACGTGCAGACCGCCGCCAGCGGAGAAGCCGCTCTGGAAATGCTAAAGAATACCCGTTTCGATATTTTTCTGGTGGATATCAAAATGGAGGGCATCAGCGGTCTGCAGGTTTTGCGCAAGATCAGGGAAAGCGACCCGGATGCTGAGGTGGTCATGATCACGGCCTATGGCTCCATTCCGTCGGCCATCGAGGCCATGAAAGATGGCGCCTATGACTACATGCTCAAACCATTCGATCCCAATGAGCTGGGGGTGCTGATCGAGAAAATCATACAACATCAGGAACAGGCACGGGAGAACATATACCTCAAGGAGCAATACAAAGAGCGCACCCGCTTTGAAAGCATGATCGGTCAGTCCAAACCCATGCAAAAAATATTTGACCTCATTTGCGACGTGGCCCCCATGGATTCAACCGTGTTGATCACCGGTGAGACCGGCACCGGCAAAGGCCTGGCGGCCAAGGCCATTCACACCAACAGCGCCCGCCGAGACGGCCCCTTTGTCACGGTCAACTGTGGCGCCATTCCCGAGCATCTGATGGAAAGTGAATTGTTCGGTCACCAGAAAGGTGCGTTTACCGATGCCAAGGAAACCAAGAAAGGCCGCCTGGAGCTAGGCCACGGCGGCACCCTGTTTTTGGACGAAATCGGCGAAATCAGCATGCGGATGCAAATTGATCTGTTACGGGTACTGGAAGATCGCGTATTTTATCGGGTGGGAGGAACTCAGCCCATTGAAGCCGATTTCAGAGTCATTGCCGCCACCAACCGAAACCTTGAAGCCGCGATCAAAGCCGGTTCATTTCGCGAAGATTTGTTTTACCGCCTAAACGTTATATCCTTTACCATGCCGTCCTTAAAGCAACGTAAAGAGGACATTCCCCTGCTGGCGGAACATTTTCTGTATCGATTCTCCCAGGAAACCAATAAACCCATCAACAAAATCAGCCGGGAAGCCATGGATGAAATGATGCTGTACGACTGGCCGGGAAATATTCGGGAATTGGAAAATGCTATCGAACGCGCCGTGGTCGTGGGCAAACAACGCGAGATTTTGCCAGAAGATTTGCCGATTTTCTGCCATGAATCCCCTCCGATAAAAAGCGCCCGGTCCCTCAAAGAAGTGGAAAAGGCCCATATCGAGCAGGTCCTCGCCGAAAATCAATGGAACATGGCCAGAAGCGCCAAAATATTAGGAATTGATCGCTCCACGCTTTATAGCAAAATCAAACGATACCATATTGAAAAGGTCGCTTGAGTTCCCACGACGCACATAGCATCATTGTTTCGCCGGTTGGAGAGTTTGCGCCCGATTTGCTGGACCTGATCCGAAACGAGATAAAACGCATTTATGGGTACCCAACCGACGTAATGACCCTGTTAGACGACCTTGAATTTGCCTTCCATGCGGGTCGCAATCAATATCATTCCACCCCCATTTTAGAGCAATTGGCGCTGAGGGCCCCTGCCGGCGCCGTTAAGATATTGGCCATAGTCGAGGTGGACCTGTTCATCCCGATTTTAACCCATGTGTACGGTGAGGCGCAGCTGGGTGGCAAAGCCTGCATCGTGTCCACCATTCGGCTCAATGAGGGACACAGTTCCCTGAATACGCAAGAGCCTTTTCTGGGACGAATCGTCAAAGAGGCCATCCACGAACTGGGCCACACCTTTAAGCTGCGCCATTGCCGCGAACATACCTGCCTGATGCATTACTGCCGCGATGAACGCGATGTGGATCGCAAATCCGATCAACTCTGCCGCTATTGCAGGATTCTGCTGGATGATGAGATCAAACGCTTGCAAAAATCATAAATGAACCACCTTTCATGTGAATATTTGAAGACGGCGATATTTTAAGTATTGCAAAATTCTATACAATAATACAGATATTGCACAGCAAAGATTTTCTGCAGCGATATTGAATTTTGCCTTTCATTTGTTTCATTCGAAGGAATACCCTATTGTTCTCAGTCGGTCACCATAATCACAGAGAAATACGGCACGCACCAGACAAAAATTCGGCCCTATTGCGGCGCCGGCAGTTTCGAGATTATGGTGACTGAAAAAGGGCTCACGATCGAGACCCACCGGCGTGCTAAAGACTGGGCATGGGATTCGTCTTTTAAAGAGGGATATGCGCCAGACTTCAGAGAAAAGTAGTAATAATCAACGGTCACTGAAAAGAGGTTACCGTATATACGGTAACCCCTTCGGCACTTGGAGGGTTATATATGTGGGGCCAGATCAAACCTATGAAGTTAGCTATACTACAGACGGATCAATAGCTGAAATATAATTACGTTTTAAGGAATAACCGAGTCAGTTTTTCCCAGCCGATCTGGGGCAAGTGTCCGAATATATCATCAACCAGATGGCCGCCGTCGGCCGCCAGGGGGCCGGCGGTGTTCTCGATGACTTCATAAAGGCGATCGACCTCCTGATCGATAAACGCCGTGGCCTGATCACCGATCATTAACTTTTTGAGGTCCTGGCGAAGATCGGAGCAGTGCAACCGCAAAATCCAGCCCTCACTGTATGGATCTTCGCTGCCCCGGCTGCCGCGCTCGCGCAACTCCGGATTAACATCGGTTACCACCCCGCTGACCGGTGAAAGCAACCGGGCATGGTTACCCTCACGGTTTAATGCGATATCGGGGCGATCCTGTTGCATCGGTTTGCCCATCAACGGCGCCTGAATTTGATCCAGCGGTCCCAGCAGGCGCAAAGCGAAGTCGTCAAGGCCAACGCGCACCGTCGCGCCTTCCTCGATTTTAACCCAGGTATGCCCCGGGTGCAGGTAAAATCCGTGGGGAATTTTAAATCCTTTGATGTCCAGAACATCCACCGGCTTAACCACAGCGTGCACGGCAAACTGATCACTGAAATATTGATCGAATTCGCAATCGGCGCACTGGTAGTCATGGGTGCAGGAACGAAATTCGATATGTCCGATCATATGATGCAGGCACGGCTGCTTCCATGCCGGCAGTTCTCTTAGCTTGTCCTTCCAGAAAATAATTCGGCCGCGCTTTCCCCTGGGAATTCCGCCGCTTTCTTTGAGTTGTTGGTTCTCGGCGGCGATACGCCGCAGGGCGCGATCATACGCACAGGCGGCGCACCGGTATTCTATCCGGCAAAATTTATGGGGAACCACGCCCGCCTGCATCCAGATGCACGGTGGGTGGTTTAAGGATCGTTTATCTTCCATTCTAGAGGAAACCATCATTTTTCTCCCTGCCAAAGCCAGGCAGTTATTGGTTAATGGTTATTAGAGATGGAAATTTTGACTTTCCGGCAATTACCAATAACAAATAATACATAACGAATCACTAAGTGCGGAGGAACTTTTGCGTCAAATTTTTCCAGCCCAGATCCGGTAAATTCCCATAAATGTCATGGGCGAGATAACCGCCGTCGGCCGCCAGGGGACCGGCAACTTCCTCAATCATCGTTTCCAATTGAGTGACTTCCGCGTTCATCCAGCTCAGGCTGTCCTGATCCACCATCAGTTTTTTAATGGTGTCTTTGACGTCCGGCGTGCGCACCATAAAAAGCCAGCCGTCACCGTAAGGTTCATTGTTGGCCAGTTTTGGATTTTCCCGGACCTTTGAATTGACTTCCATGATGACGCCATCAACCGGCGAAAGCACATCCGCCAGGTTGTGTTTGCGCTTCAGGCCCCAGCCCACCTTGCTCTGGTCCAGTTCTTTGCCGATCAACGGCAAATCGAGCGCATCGGCCTCGCCCAGTACTTTCAGCGCGAAGTCATCCAGCCCGATCCGAATATAACCGCCGCTTTCAATTCGTGCCCAGGCATGTCCGTTATGGAAATAATATCCCATGGGAACACCAAAGCCTTTGACCTGATGCATTTCAGTGGGAAAGGACTTGGCTTTTACTGTCCAGACATCTTCAAAATACTGATCAAAATCACATTTACCACACTCATAATCATAGGCGCACATTCGTTTTTCAATGCGCCCGGTAAGGCTGTGGCGGCAAACCCGATCCAGATCCGGACGTCTTTTCATGGCCGTCTGCCAGCTCACTTGTTTGCCTTTGGCGACTTTCTGGTCCATGGCACGATCATATTTACAGCTGGTGCAATCATAATAATTGTCGCAATTCTTAAATTTTACGACACCGGACTGCATCCAGAGGCAGGGGTTCGTGGTCTTGGCTTTCTTGTCTGGTTTAATCAACCAGACCTGACCGCCGAGAACAGATGGTATCTCCTGTTGCGCTTTAGCGTCACTGCGATTCCCTTTTTTATAGGTAGACCCAAATCCGACCTGACTCCGCTGCGTCTTATTCTTTTGTTCAGCCATTTGCTCGCTCCTTTTCTAGTTAAATTTTATTGTTGATAGCTAATACAGCAATGGTTATGCCAGCGAAATACATTCTGATCAAAAACTTCATAACATACTGAAATTAAATAAAATTATATTTTAATTCAATTATAACCGATTTCAGGCAGCAGCGCTCGGTTGTGTAGTAATTTTCTACATTTTTGAATATAAAAGGAGCTATTTTTCCTTACTTTATATAACATTCATATTATTTTCAGTAATTTAAATGTATGTTGGATTTTCCACCACTGAATTTGCAAATCTCAACAGTTGCCATCTTGCTTATTTCCTGATATGAGCCTCATTCTTGCGGGAAGATAAATTTGAAACCCCATGGGCGAAGGAATGACAATTTGAAAAATACGGAAAGGAGAAAAAAATGAATTTTAATGACATAAAGGAGATAATTGATTTTGCAATTGAAAAGGAACAGGAAGCGGCAGCGTTTTATGAAAAAATAAGCAAAGAAGAGGAAGATTTTTCAGGCTCAAAACAAATGTTTGGGGAATTTGCCGCTGAAGAGCGAAAACACGAGAAGATACTGCTGGATTTTAAAACCAAAGGAATATCTAAAAGTCTGGAAGAATATCAGCTGAAATGGATCACCGATATCAAGCGCAGCGATTATCTGGTTGACCTGGAGTATGAAAAGGGTATGCCTTACAATGAAATTCTGCTGCTGGCCATGAAGCGCGAAGAGAAAGCGCTGAAACTGTATAACGACTTCCTGGAAAAGGCTGATACGGATGAGAGTAAGAAGCTGTTTAAGGTGCTCTGCCAGGAGGAAGCCAAGCACAAGCTGGCGCTAGAAACCATGTATGACGATTATATGGCCGAGATGGGAGACTAGTCTTTTATTTTAGTTTTTGACATCCGGTACAGTCCGTAATGATATTTCCCAGCTTTTTTGACAGAACGGAATAGGAATAAAATTTTCGGGCGGTTTCATAATTATGGGTAACCATTTCTTTTCTCAGCTCAGCGTTGGTGAGAACTTTTCGGGTCTTGCGAACCGCTTCATCGGTGACATATCCATTGATTTCGATGACTGAAAATCCTTTGGGTTTAATATCCAGTGTGTAAATCGAGTAAGTATTGACGACAATCGGGCGGCAAAAGTAAACGGCTTCAAGAAAGGCATTGCCGAATCCTTCGAAATCAGAAGGATAAGTAACCAAATCCGCATGCGGGTAGATGTCTTCCAGGGTATAAATTTTACGTCCGTTTTTCGTTTTGCCCCTTTGCTCGTTGATGATGTTTGACACAAAATACGTATCCACTTTCATCAGCTTGGAATATTCGCGCACCCGGCGCTCATAATCATAACCTTCGTCTCCGGACGCATGGGAAATGACCAGTTTGGCTTTCATGCCCAGACGATGGACCAGCTCAATCGCATGCTCGATGCCTTTCCGCTTAACCACGCGTGTCGGTTGCAGAATTAATAATTCATCATTTCCAATTCCCAGTGCACGGCGCACATCAGCAGTATAGTCATCGCTCTGCGGGTGGGTATCACCCGGGCCCGGTGCGCGCGACTGGAAATTGGCGGATACCGGCGGCGGATTTTCAAAATCCATTACGTTGGGTATGATGGTGGATGAAATACCGGTTCGCAGACTCAACTGGTTGTCGGCGGATGAGTTAATCACCACATGCTGAATAGCAGGCAAATGCGGCGGAAACGCCATATTCAGATAGTCCCAGCAGGCATTGATCATGAAATGCTGTCTTTCCCAGAAAAAATCATGATGGTGGGCAATGGTGGGTATGCCCGTCTCAGAGATCACTTCGGTGAGCGCTACCCCCAGCGGAATATTTAAAGGGATGGTCAATGCATTTTCGGACACCAAAAGATCCAGGTCAAACTTATCGATAAACTTGTAAAGGTGATCTTTTAATTTCCGCTTCACCTCATGGATTTTACGGGTCACAAGGCGGCTGCGCACGCTGGCACCAAAACAGTTCCGGTAAATATCCTTAACGTCTGGATGCTGGAAATGGGCTTCTTTGACCAGATAAGAATGCGCGGGTGG
>WOR8_10007805_pt1 | contig 10200 bp, 8 predicted proteins | sample DeeMarSeWOR38_10_FD_19890 | JGI IMG/M metagenome (IMG submission 19890)
CGAGACAGGCGCGGCGGGGTCGAGTTTCAAACCGCAGGCAACCTGCTGGTTGTTGAGGATTTGAAACGAGGCACCAACAAAGATATGGGGCCAAAAGAGATTTTTGAGTTGGCTTCTAAAACATTTCCTTGACATCGTAGAACAGCACAACAGCGGTAAAAGCCAGTTTCAGTCCGATGCCAAGTATATTTCCGACCAGGATGCCCCATCCGGCACGCAAGGCCTTACGACCCGATTTGCCGGATGCCAGGAAAGAAGTATAAGGGCGGCGAAACTGAGGATCGGCCCCGGGATAATGGGCAGGATCCACCCGACCATGCCGGCAATAGCCAAAATGAATCCGATGGCGATGTCTTTTTGCCAGACATACATAATGTAAGAATTATATCAATAAAATAAAATTTATTTATTATTTATTTTTTTCTTGATTTATATTTTTATTTAATATAAGTTTTACTGCATGAGCAAAAAGAAAACTTTTTCGACTCGGATTGACGAAAGCAAACTCAAGGCGCTCAAGCATCTTGCAGTTGATTTGGACAAATCTCTGGGTGCCTTGCTCGAAGAAGCAATTAGCGATCTTTTAAAAAAGTATAAATCGAAGATTAAATGAGACCATCGAGGGAAGGGAGCGGTCCTGTAAGTGGCTTCAAAAACCCATCTCCCCGCTCAATGGAGCGGAAGCCGTTGAACCTGATCTGAGATTTTGAAACCACTTCTTAACACAAGGGGGAATCTTATAACAGGCCCAAAAACATGATTTTAATCTACGACCCAAGGAGATATCAAAATGGCCGCATCCAAAAGAAATCCATGTTTAAAAGGCGAGAAAGAATTTGTTCATCGGATCAAATTAAGGGAACCCCTTACGGTAAAATGCGTGTGCCCCAAATGTGGCAGTAATCACCGCATGAAATTGCTTTGGACGGGAAGAGGCAAGCCCAAGAAATTTTGCCCACCCTGTAAAATTTTTGTTTCATCCCTTGAGTCTGTCGAATTTTGTTCGGTACCGACCCGCATGGACAATCGCCTCGAATAACATCTATCTTAAAATACCCATATCCTGCATTGCTGTTGGTTTATCCCCGGGGATGAAATTTTTGATGCAGTTTCTTAAGATGATCGCGGGTGACATGCGTATAAATTTGGGTCGTAGAGATATCCACATGGCCCAACATGATCTGCACCGCCCTCAGGTCGGCACCGCCTTCAAGCAGGTGGCTGGCAAACGAATGCCTTAAGCTGTGCGGTGTGATTTTTTTGTTGAGTCCAGTCTGCAGCGCATAACGCCGCAGTAACTTCCAGAATCCTTGGCGCGTCATGGGTTTGCCGGCGTGTGCAATAAAAAGATACGGGCTGCTGCGTTGCTTTAAACGTTGGGATCTGGCGGTTTTCAGATAGGTATTGATTTTTTCTCTGGCGTGGGAACCGATCGGCACAATTCTTTCTTTTGAACCCTTGCCAAAGATGCGAACAAAGCCGGCTTCCAGATTGATATCTTGTATTTTTAATTTGACCAGTTCTGAGACACGCAAGCCGGCTGCATAAAGAAGCTCCAGCATGGCCGCGTCTCTGATGCCAATAGGTTTGTCGGTATCCGGGGCTTTCAGCAAAAGCTCCATTTCTGCTCGGGATAAGACGTGCGGTAATTTTAAGCCGGACTTGGGAAGATCAACCAGGCGGGCGGGATCTTTGCGCAGGATTTTCTCTTGAACCAGAAATCGATAGAATCCCCTGATAGCAACCAGATGTCGCGCCCTTGAACGTGCCGCCAGGCCCGCTTTTCTGAGCTGAATTAAATGCCTCAGAATCAAAGGTGTATCCTGCTCGGAAAAGGCGGTCGATTTGTTTTCTGCCACAAAGTTGCGGTAGCGGATGATATCCCGGCTGTAAGCTTCGAGCGTTTTTTGGGATAACCCTTTCTCAACCAGCAAATAGTTCAAAAATTGATCAATCAGGGCATCCGGGGAGGGTGCTGCAGGTTTCGCCATATCCTTTTTATGCCATGATTCATCTGATTTTTCAATGTGGTTATAAATTTTCAGATAGCGCCATAATGTTTTTGTTGATGGCAAATTGGATATCGGGTTGAATCAATTCGTGATGCTTTTCAAGGAAAGGAACGTAAACCAGCACAACGCTTTTGGCGGCAATTTCGATCCCGGGCAGAACGTCAGCCAGACGGGTTTTAGGTTTAAGGAAACTGGCCAGGTTGACTTTCAAGCTCTCGATAGCTTCCGTTACCGGCAGGGTAATGGGATGGTGGCGGCGTTCGGGCAGTTTTTCGTCCAGTTGATTCCGAAGCTGCGAAAGGGTTAGATTTGTCGAAAGCCGTAAAAATATTTTGGGTCGAACTTTAAAGGCCGGCACCCAGAACTGAAAATCAATATTCTCCCAGCCGGGCTGAATGACTCTGGGAATATTGGCAATTTGAATCAAATCAGCATAATTCGTGAGATTTAATCCGGAAATCTCAGGTTGAATACGCCAGAAAGGCAGATAGATCGCATCGCTGTCGTCATTTGGAAGTGTGCCGAAGCGAATTTTCTTTAGTTTTTCACCGAACGGATACCAGGCTGACGTGCAATTTTTGCAGAGCAAAACCAGCGAATCCCTCTCTCCATCCAGATCCCAGCCACAGTGCGGACACAGGGTCGCCACGAAATGAATCGACCCATCCGGACTTTCGGCGGCCAACTGTTCAATGTCAGACAGGTCAGGCGCTCTTGCCGCTACCGGGCGGTCGAGGACCGCATCATAAAGGCGCTTTTGCATGTAGAAGGGGGCGTAAATCAGGCTGATGGTTTCGCCGATATGGGCCTGGTGTAGAACAGGTTTGGGCAAAGATTTATCAAAGCGTTTTTCAAAATTATGGACAACTTGCTCAAAGGACTGGGTGGGTTTAAAAAAGTGACCCGTGGTTTCGGGCTTGATAAATTTAAGCTTCAATGCCTGGCAGCGCAGGCCCAGACTGACCGGAAACAGGTTCGATAGGATCGCCTGATGACTGACATCGACAAATTTATGGACCAATCTGTTGGCTGCGCAGGAAAACAGCATGCCTTTAAAGCGCCAGTATGGGAAAAACAGCAAATCTTTTGATTCCGGCGCCCGGGACGGGAGCAGATAACGGAAACCATCTTTGGCCACCAGGTAAGACTTCACACGGCAGAATTCACAGGTAAAGAGCCGGTCTGTTTCTTCCATAATGGCCGGTGCGCCGCACTGCGGGCACTGGTGTTCGATTAAAAAATTAATAAGGTTCTCCTCAAATATGATGCCATACAACTAATTTACAAAGCTCGGCAGCTTTTAGGTGTCAGCCTACAGATGACAGAAGTCAGAGAACAGAGGTCAGAAAGAATGCTCGATCGTCCGTTTCTCGCATCTGTCTTCCGACATCTGACTTCTGTCCCCTGAAACCCTGACACCAGAAAACTGAAACCTCTCCGTGGCCTTCTTGGTGAAGGACAAATGTAATTCGCGTTGTTATTGTGAAAAAAATCATCAGGCCAGCTTTTCGCCGCATTCATTGCAAAAGACGGCATCGGCCAGATTCTCATTTCCACAGTTGGGGCAGATTTTTTTTTCGGGCTTTTGCGAGACCGGATGACCGCAGCGAGAACAAAATTTGGCTGTCGGCGTGAGATTTTTAGAACAGCGTGCGCATTGTTCAAAAACCAACAGCTGGTGGCCGCAATCCGGACAAAATTTCGAATGGGATGGAATGGAATTGCCGCATTCAGGACATTTTGATTCCGGCAAATCCTTAACGGGGTGGGGCTTGGCGGCCGCAAAATACTGAGCAAACATGGCCGGCATCATTAACCCGAGCCCGGTACCCATCCCCATAGCGGAGCCGCCTTCAGATTCAGCGGCTTTTTCCATGGCCATGGCCGCTTTCAGTTGCATGAGCTTGTTCATATCATCAAACACTCCCAGGCGACTGCGGTCATCAATGGCCTGCTGCACCTCTGGTGGTGGAGTGATTGAATTAATGTAAAGATGGGTGAGACGAATGCCGAAACGGCTGAAATCTTCAGTGAGCCGCTCCGAAAGCCCCCGGGATAATTCTTCATATTTTGACGGCAGATTCAGAATCGAATCAATTGATTCTCCCATATGATCGTTAAAACGCGAAACGATTACGCGATTCAGGTATTCTTCGATTTCAGCGGTGGTAAACATTCCCTGGGTGCCGACCAGGCTGTTGACAAACAAAACCGGCTGGACAACTTGCAGATTAAAAACCCCGAATGCCCGCAGGCGAATCAACCCCAGTTCGGAATCTTTAAAGGCTACCGGATCTCGCGTGCCCCATTTTAAATTAATGAAGACTTTCATGTTGATAAAATAAATTTCAGCGCGCAGGGGGCTTGTACCCGCCCAGGGCAAGCTGGCAATTTTTGTCAGAATAGGGATATTTGCAGTTTTCAGCGTATGCCTTCCTGGACCGAATGCGCCGACCGCTTTGCCTTTGTAGAAAAAAACGCCGGCCTGGCTCTCCCTGACAGTGAGCTGAGCACCGAATTTGATTTCACCGGAGCCTTTTTGCGGCAGGCGGTGGACCAGCTCCTGGCCGGTTTCATCAAACCATTCTAAATTTTCTAAAAAAATCACATTATTTGTGCCCATAATGATTTCTCCTTCCGGGATCGCTGAAAATTCCTGCGCAAAATAACATAAACCAAAATCCTTTATGATATAGCTAGCCTATCGGTCATTATGCGTCCAAACTTAAGGGTGCCGCCTTCTTACGTCAGGCCTTCCCGGTGTCATCTTCGACCGGGAACGGATAGCCCCTCGGGATGACAATTATGACCCCATCAGACGCATCTGCTGGAAGCCGGATATGATCCATTTGTTTGATATCACTGTATTTTTAATTTGACATCGCAGCGCCTTTGTTTGATAATATCAAACGAGCCAGTTAGATGATCTTTTTGTTGGTTGTGTGTCGGACCGGCAACCTTCTTTCCCGATAACATCCTGATTTCAAAGGGAAAGTCATGAATGAAAAAAGCGAAAGAAGGGTGTTTGAGCGCTATGACAATCGTGCCCCGATTGTCTATGCTTATCATGATACCGATCATTTCTTTCAGGCAGTGATGTGTAACTATTCAAACGAAGGCATGTGCTTTAAAACAGCGGAGGCGGTTGATCCGGGTGCCGATATTTATATCATGATGGAAAATTACTCGCCGGACTCGCTGCATGCCGATCTTTATGAAGGCTATTTTGCGGAAGTTAAATGGTGCCAGCAGCTGCAGCCTCAGGAGGCTGCCGGCTACCACATCGGCGTAAAATATCATAAGACCGCCATCGAGTAGCTTGCCGCCTTCACTCCCGCCTGCCCATTAAAATACCCATTTGATTTTTGCCGGATCTTCCAGCATTTCTGATGAAGCGTCTTTTTGAAAGCAAAGCGATTCGACCAAAGAAATCGCAGTTATTGCCGGATTGGCTTTATGGGCAAGGTAGGGCGATGTTGCCGTATCCGTTGTTTAAGAAAACAAAAGGGGAATCGTTAAAGTGGAAACCGGAGAATTTGAATATCAGATCAGAAGTGGCTTCAATCCGCCTCCGGCGAACTAAGGCCCAATGGTCCGCCAATATTCGTGGCGGATTGCCCCGCCTATGGCGGGATTTGCATCGATTCTATTACACGAAGGTGCATTACAGGCCTCCGCTAAATGCTCATCCGCCAGGATGTGTGGCGGACGGCGCTTTCTCGACTTGTCCCGCCATAGCCCGACGCTCGCATTGAAGGGCGACGGCGGATCGGCCTGCAGCTTGCTGAGCACCTTTAATTAAAAAAAATCAGCAGCGAAGTCCCGCTGGCAAGCGGGGCCCTTGAACCGGATCTGAGGCCTTGAAACCCCTTCTGGCCAGAGGTCATTCTTTTTGGCCGGACAGTGGCCAGTCCCCCGATACATGAATCTGCATGGGACGCCGATCATCGTGCGCGAGGTAAGTGGTCGTCGTCGGAAAGGCAAACTCGATCCCCTCGGCTTCAAAGCGCTGCATAATCTCCATATTGACGCGCTGGGTGAATTCGAGATATGCCCAATAATCCGGCGGAAAATACCAGTATATCATCAGAATATTTAAAGAGTCGGCATTAAATTCGTCAAAATAGACCCGCGGTGGAAATTCCGGATCCATGCCCTCGTGATGGTCAAGGATCTCACGGATGATCTCGACGGCCTTTTGGACCTTGGCGAGTGGCGTGTCATAGGTGATGGTGATATTGGTCAACCGCCGGATGGAAGGCCTTCGCCCGATGTTTTCAACACTGTCGGTCGCCAGTTTTTCATTGGGAACCGTAACCAGATGGCCGGTGAGGGTGCGCACCCGCGTTGATCGAAATCCGATTTCTTCCACCGTGCCGTCGTAGCCGCCTGCCACAATTCGCTGGCCCACCGTAAACGGTTTGTCGAGCATAATCATGATACTGCCGAAAAAATTTTTCAGGGTGTCCTGGGCCGCCAACGCCACGGCCAGACCGCCAATACCGAGCCCCGCCAGAAGCGCGCTCAGCGGCTTACCGGAAATGGCTCGAATCAGATAAATGGCACCGAAAACAATCACAACAATCCGGGCGACCAATCGCATCATCTGGACAAACGTCTGGTCCAGAAGATTGTCTTCGCGCTGGGCAAAATTCGCAAGCTCATACACCAGCAGTTCAGTGAGCCGATAAACGAATAGGACCAGTGCCAAAGTTCCCAATACGCTGATGGCCGTTTCAAAAATATGGCTCCAAAAAGGTGATAGCAGCAGCAACCCGCCAATGGCGATAAGCGCCAACACAACCAGCAAAAGCCGGATCGGCCAGATCGTTGCCTCCAATACCATTCTCAGGCGGAGGCTTTCATTGGACAATTTGAGCACCAGTGCCATTTGCGTCAGGAAAGTGCCGATTTGACGCAGGGCCGCATAAAGTATCCCAATGATGGCCAACAGGATTAAATACCGCCAGAACGGATATTGAATGAACTGCTCGGGGAAAACGTTTCTCAGGCTGTAAAGAAAAATCGCAACCGCTGCAATCAGGACAGAAATTCTCAAAAAGCTTTTCAATTTAAGCAGGGCGTTTTCAGGAAATTGATTTTGAAGATGCTCTGGCAGCGCCAGGCGCAGCCGATCGAGCCAGGTGATCAGCACATAAATAACCATGATCGCGGCCAGAACTGCTAAAAACACCTCAACGCTGTGAAGACCTTTGAGGAATCGCGGCGAAACAGACCGCAATGGTTCGAGTAACCGTAACAACATCGCCGCAGCAGCAAGCCTTAAAGGCAGCATAAAGCTTTTCAGCCGCCATGCTTGGGGATCATGTCCTTTTTTTTCAATCGATGCCTGAACCCGTCGTTTCGCCAGGCGAAAAATGATTTCCAGCACAATCAGTCCAATGATAAAAATCACCAAAGATGCAATCAGCCGTTCCGGATGACCTCCATCGACGGACTGCCCGGTCAAACCCAGCTGTTGTAATATCTTCTGCCAAGCATTCATGATATCCTCCCTCCACTGCCAGCAGGCGGGATTCATCGTTGAATTGATAATTGCCTAAATCGATCTGCTTAAATCGAAAAAATTTCCCGACTAGAAGTGATTTCAAAACTTCAGATCAGGTTCAAGGGCAAGGCGTCAGGCCGATCGGGAAAGCGCAGCATACGGATAGTATGTGAGCATTTAGCGAAGGCCTGCAACGCAGCCATTGGGCCTTAGATGGGGTTTTGAAACCACTTCTACTCAATTACTCAAAACACCAAAGAATTGCAACCTATGAAAGTCTTGACAAAACAATGGCATAATGAATAAAGTCGCTCTATAGGGATATGTTCACTTCTGAAGGGAAACCCACTTGAATCCATTTTAAGGAGAAAAAGCATGGGAAGCTACTTTAAAGCGATAGTGTTGCTGATCGTTCTGGTGGCCCTGGTTACTTTTGGTATTCAAAACAACGAGACGCTGAAATTACATTATTATTTCGGAATGCACAGTATGCCGTTGCCGGTTTATGGTATCGTTTACGCTTCCATTTTAATCGGGATATTTATTGGGATGCTGATTGGAATCAACACCCGATTACACCAGCGGAAACGAATCAAGGTTCTGGAAAGAGAAAACCGCGATCTCAAATCAAAGGTTGCGGAGGAAACACCCCCAGAAACACCCACAGAACAATCCGTTGAACAACCGGAAGACAACACACAAGAAATGGACGTGCCTGAATCAACGGCAGACGAGACTCAAGATATCAAAAGCGATTGGGAGAAATAATATTTCGAGGCATTCCCGCCTCCTGGATTCATTTTCGATCTATATAAGAAGGCCATCGGTATTAATTTTGTTTAACTTTAATGACCACCAGCGTGACATCATCTTCAAATTTTTTTCCTTTCGCAAATCGGTAGAGCATATCCATCAAAATATTTAGAATCCCCTTAGCGCTCAGGTCCGCATTGGCCGAAATAAGGTCATGGACCCGTTCCTTGCCAAACATTTCCCCACTGACATTTTGGGCTTCGAAAACCCCATCGGTTGCCATAACGATGATCTGTCCCTCTGAAAGACCGGTTTTCTTGTTTTCCTGGAACCGCCATGATTCTTCCACCCCCAGCGGTATTCCCTGACCGTCCAGCGCTTCGAAGGTTCGCGTCCCGGGGTCGTAAAAGATGGCCGGATCATGGCCGGCGCGCACCCATTCCAGCGTATTCTGCTCGCAATCGATTCTCAGATAAAAAAGGGTCATGAAATTATGGTATTCGGCCACATCTTTGGCAAGCTGAAAATTCACATCTGAAATGATCTGCCCAAGGGTGCCGGGCAATGAGACCCGCTGGCGAAGAAACGCACGGGCAGAGGCCATAAGCAGGGCTGAGGAAATTCCATGCCCGGAGACATCACCGACAACGATGCTGATTTTCCCGTTATTTTTTCCGTCAAACTCCAGATAATCATAATAGTCTCCCCCGGTTTCATCGCAATAGATACTTTTTCCGGCGATGTCCAGCCCCGGGATTTGAGGATTTTTGCCGGGCAAAAGCTTTTGCTGGATCTTCATCGCCAGATCCATGGATTGATGCAGGCGCAGATGGTCCTCAAGTTTGGGGCCAATTTCGTTGAAGGCCTGAATCATCACGTCACGCTCATCTCCGGTCCGCAGGCCCAGTTTAACAGAGAAGTCGCCACTGGACAGTTTCTTGGCAGCCGCGGTGATTCTTAACAAGGACCGCGTTATCATATAGGAGCCGATTAGGGCGGCGGCCGCCAGGAAAACCATTGTTAAGAATGTCGCCACCCCGGCAAAAAGGATTTGATCCTTCAAATACGAAAAGAAGGTTTTCTGGGCTTCGTCCGGCAGCGCCATGATGATGGATTTGGGTACGACCACCACAAATTGGATAAGATCATCGATCGCAGCATAGGCCCAGATCGATTCCACATTCCTAAACGGCAGCGCCGAATATCCGGCCTGACCGACATTGAGTTGCTTGAGCAAAACGTCAAATTCAGTGCGCTCGACAGAATATAACCACTTCTTCTCGGCCACCGGCGTCCAGGATCCGGGATCGTACTGATAGTCCTTTTGGGCCAGTATTTGCAGTCCGGGCTGACGGGTCTCAGGATTAGGGGCGGTCGTCACAATAAAAGAATCGGCATCGGATGCCCACAGCGGGGATAGCGCCGTTTTTTGCAACGCTTCAATAAAGAGGATATCGATGGCCAGGACCCCCAGAAAAGACCCATCGGGCCGGTATAAGCGCTGCGAAACTGTAAAGGTTAAAAATCCGGTTTCAGCATTTATTCGGGGCAGTGTCCAGGTCGGTGAATCCTCTGCTTCGGTAAACCACGGATCTTGGCGCGGCTCGAAACCATCCAGATAGCCGCCGTGACCGGGATATGCCATATAAACACCATTTTGCAAACAGATGTGGGCCCAATGCAGGGTTTTACCGAATTCACCGGAAAGTTTTCTGAAAGTCGGCACCATCAGGCTCAAGGAGGCCAGGTCTGAGAAGACCTGTTCTTTCCGAATATCTGGCGCCAGCATAAAAACGGGATGATCAAAGCTGACCGGATTATCCAAAACCTCGCCTCATGGGTTTTGATCCGGTACCGCTCGATCGGCAAAAAATCTCTGGGAGCGGACCGGGGGTCGTCAAAATCAGCGGCAAAAAAAATTCGAGG
>WOR8_10007806_pt1 | contig 10200 bp, 9 predicted proteins | sample DeeMarSeWOR38_10_FD_19890 | JGI IMG/M metagenome (IMG submission 19890)
TGGAGATTCATTTATTGATGAAGAACATGATCCTGATGGAGTTCTTGAAGGAGAGTTTGTTAACCAAGCACTAATTGATTTTATGGATGGATTTTTCCCAGACAAGATATGGGCATCAAATGGTAAATTAGGTGGAATTATTCCCACGGGTGTTACAAATATAAAAGATGCAATTAATTCTGGTTGTGGATTTTTAGATTTCTCAGGCCATGGAAATCCTACAACATGGGCAACACATCCACATTTGAATGACAATGTCTGGATTCCAACACCTTATCCTGGAGGATTTTATAATACTCATGCAGGCCAACTAACCAATGGAAATAAACTACCTATAGTAACAGTTGAAGCGTGCTCTACTGCTAAATTTAACGCAAATTCAAATTGTCTTAACTGGGCTTTTCTATATAACTCTAATGGTGGAGCCATAGGTTCTTTTGGAGCAACTGGACTTGGATGGGGTTATATTGGTGAATATGTAATCGAGGGGCTTATTGGAAAAATTGGACTAGACACTTTCAGAGGTTACAAGTTGGATGATGCAACAACTCTTGGTGAAATGTGGACTAATGGAATTGTTCGCTCAATTGGTACAGATATGGATGGAGCAGAAAGAAAAACAGTTCTTGAGTGGCAATGTTTAGGTGATCCATCTCTTCAAATTGCAGAGCCTTCTAATCCACCAGCAAAACCATCTACACCAAATGGTCCAACATCAGGAGGTGTTAACATAGAACAAACATATACAACCTCAACAACTGATCCTGATGGAGATCAGATATTATACCTATTTGACTGGGGAGATGAAACATCAAGCGGATGGCTTGGACCATATAACAGTGGACAAACTGCGGTTGGTAAGAAAACATGGACAAAAGTTGGTACATATGAAATAAAGGTTGTTGCAAAGGATGAACATGGAAAACTCAGTGAATGGTCAGAAACACTTTCAGTAACTGTTCCAAGAAACAAACCACTTGATCAATCAACTGATGGCTCATTTTCTGCAGAAATGGGAAGACGTGGAAGTAATGACCCACTAGTTTATCTAGACGGTGAATACAAGAATCGAGGGAGATATGTGATTATTGGAGGAACAGCAACAGCTGGTGAAAGACAGGGAAGATTCAGAGGTTTTTTTTATAAAAACCATTTTATCATCCGAGTTCCAACACCACGAGTTACAATAACAATATATGGAAGATGCACATTTGATGAACAATCCTTCGAAGGTAACTGGAGAAGCAGATATTCAAATTCTAAAGGATGGATAATTGGAGAGTTTACACCTTCCTAATTTTTTTCTTTTTTTACTAAATAGATTTCTATTGTTTCATCATCAAAACATTTACTTTTTATTACTTTATAAAATAGTTTAGTTTTATCAAAAATACTTACGAGTTTATCTCTATTAGACAGAGTGCTATAGACAAAATATGCACTACCATGCTTATTTAGGTAAGTTGGTAATTCCTTGATAAATCGTTTTGTAAATAAAAGTCCATCTTTTCCACCATTTATAGCAGTATCAAACCATCCACCAACTAATTTTTCTTTCTTTGTTGGAAGGTATGGTGGGTTAAAAATAATCACATCAAACGTTTCACTCGAGAGAATTGGTGAAAATATGTCTCCAATTCTTACTTCAAAATTACCTATTAAAATATTTTGATTCATCAAATAGTTCTTTTTAACTAGTTCTATCGCAATCGGATTTTTATCTGTGCAAATAACATTTGCACCAAGTCTTGCACAAACAAGTGCAATAAGTCCGCAACCTGTTCCAATTTCTAAAACAGAGTCATCTTTATTTATTCTAATAGTATCTAGTAACAAAAACGTATCTTCAGCAGGATCATAAACTTCAGGATGTAGTTCAATTATAAGGTCCTTGTAATGAAAAATCTTGGAAGTATCTTCTTTTTTCAAGTAAATTGCTAATATTTTTTAGTCTTTTAAAAAGTTTTATAAAGAAAAAAAAGCTGCTTGAAATCATGCAAGATAGAACAAAAGCACAATTAACGGTTGGGCTACTTGCTTATTTTGCTAGTGTATGGATTTTAATTGAACAAGCAAGAACCTATACAAACATGGTGTATGCAGTTGGAATGATAATTTTACTTCTGATAATAATGCTTGTTTTAGCATACATTATAATTGTAATACTTGATTGGATTCGTATCTTTGATTTAAAAACAAATGCAATTCTTACATTGATTGTTCTTACAGTATTTATGATAAATCTAACAGTGTATCTAATCGTTAATTAAAAAAATCTTATTTTTTATCCATTTTTTTAACTAGGTTACGTAAATTTTGTTCGCTTTCTCTTAAAGCATTTTCTGCAATCATTCGATTTGTTGTATTCTTAATTATTATTGTTGCACCATTACGTCCATCTTCAAATGTTGTAGGCATTATTTTAATTTTAAAATATAACTTTTCTTTATCCCCTTCGATGTTTATATCTTGTTTAAAATCTCGTCCTTGAAGAGCTTCTTGAATTCCAACTAATAGCTCTCCGCTATCCTCAAAAATTGTAAGAATAGTATTTGGAACAGTTTGTCCAATGATATTTTCTCTACCAATTTTTAAAAATCCAAGAAATGAATCATTTATCATCGTAATTTTTAATTTTTCATCAAATACCAATATATAGTCAGAAGTATAGTTTAATAAATCTAAAATTGGAACCCTCCAAGAAGGAAAAAAAACCTTTGCAGGTCCAAATGTAATCATCTCTACATGTCCAGATATTCGCATTATGTCCAGGTATTTCGCAACTGAGTTTCTATTAACCTTGATTTTCCGGGATATATCTGTAACTGTCATGCCTTTGGGATTGTCATTTAAAACCTTTTTGATTAATGTGATTTCATGTTTGTAACTATCCATCAGCCAAGTATTATTTGATAACTATTTATGCATTTCTCTTTTGATTTGCGTTTTTGCAATGCAAATAACGAAATCTTTAAATATAAATTGTTGTATATCGAGTTATGCAATGCATTATTGCATTGCAAATGGTGAGGGGAATGAAAGGCTTCATCAATTGGATGGATAGAAAAATTCATTCCAGTAAAAACTGGAAGGATTCTATATTAAATCAACCCATCGCAAAAAAAAGGGGGAGTTTTTCAAAGTGCCGAATCTTTTCCATCGTGCATCCCAACCCAAACTATATAAGAAAGTTATCGGCACTAAATATATTCAGTCCTTCAAACCCAAATTCTCCTCCACTTCCACCTAACTCTTAATAGGATTCGCTATAAACTAACATCCCATCTCTCGCTAATTTTTTAATTAAATCAAATTTTTATTAATATAGTTAAATTTTTAAAATTATATTTCATCCTAAATTTTAAGGAAGCGTAATTATGAAAAATATAAAGTTAAAATCATATTTCTTGGGAATCTTATTTATTTTAGTAAGCAGCCCAATAATATTATCATCAACAATATATACAGAAAATAACCTAACCAACACCCTAAATGAATCAACAATACAATTAACCACAAATGAAAAAATAACTCAAGCAGTTGAAAACATTACTGAGTCACTTCTAAGAGAATATTTGGAAGAACTTGTCTCAATTGGTCCAAGAAGAACAGGAACCTATGGTTGTGATAAAGCAGCAGAATATTTATATCAAAAATTTGAAGATATGGGGCTTGAAGTTAGATATCAAAAGTGGGCAGTAAGGACTTCAGGAATACGCCATAGATTATTCAGAAGTCAAAATATTGAAGCATTATTGCCAGGAAATGGTAATACAAGAGAATCTATTATTTTTAATGCCCATTATGATACAGTTAAGTTTTCACCAGGTGCAAATGATGATGGGTCTGGGGTTGTAGCAGTACTTGCTGCTGCAAAAGTTCTAAGACATTTTGAATTTAATCGTACAATAAAATTTGTACAATTTTCAGGTGAAGAAATTGGTCTTCTTGGGTCAAGGGAATATGTTGAAGAAATCTATGATAAAAATGAAGACGTATATGTAGAGTTTAATGCAGATATGATAGGATATGCAAAAACCGCAACTGGGGGTAGGAATGCATCAATCACCCCTACTGAAGATGCTGAATGGATGATAGATGAAATTAGAGAGATCAATCAAGCATATGGAATTAATCTAAACATAAAAGGCAGATGGAAGTTAGACCCCAACGCAGAGAGAGGTGGTAGTGACTATTATTATTTTGTTCAAAAGGGATACGAAGCATTAGCCTTCTGGCAAGATGAGCACAATCCTGATTACTGGCATACTCCTGAAGATACAATTGAACATGTAAATTTCAGTTATCTTACTAATATGACCAAACTCATAGTTGCATCACTAGCTCATATTGCAGATATTGAAAATACTCATCCCCAAATACAAATTGGTGCTCCAAGACGTGGAAGACTTTACATCGAAGATAGATATATCAGAGACTTCAAATATGATAGAATCTGGATCATTGATGATTTTTGTATATGTGTTGAAGTAAAACCTGGTGATGCGCCAATAGAAAAAGTAGAATTCTACATAGATGGTAAATTAAAAAATACAGATTCAGAAATCCCATATCAATGGAGATTAAATCAACGATCCCTAAGAAAACATAAAGTAAAAGTCATAGCTTATGATACAGCAGGGAGAACTGCTAGTGATCAATTAAACTTTTTAAATATTAATCTTCGGACAAAAGAATAGAAAGTATCAACAACATTATAAAAAAAATTATTATTCTTGTTTTCGAGGTTACTAACATGAAAGTAGCATTAGTAACAATGAGGCCAAAAGTTGCTGATAAAAAATCAAATCTAGAAATAATGAAAAAACATGTTGAAAAAACAGAAGCAGATATTTATGTTTTTGGTGAGCTTTCCATCTGTGGATACCACGTAAAAGATGAGTTACGTGATATTGCTGAAACGGTTGATGGTCCTGCTATAGAGTATATGAAAAATGTAGCTAAAAAGAATAATTGTTACATTATTTTTGGAATGCCAACTGAAGATTCTGATATTAAGGGATTAATCTATAACTCATCAGTTCTTGTTCATCCAAACGGAAAAGTTGACGTGTATAACAAATGGTTTTTACCAACAGTTGGACCATTTGAAGAAAAAATATTTTTTGATGAAGGGGAAAAATTAAAGATTTGTGACACAAAATATGGAAAAATTGGGCTAATAGTATGTTATGACATTTTCTTTCCTGAACTATGTAGAGCATATACACTACTTGGTGCAGATATAATAATATGCATATCAGCAACCCCAACAGTAACAAGAAAATTGTTTGAAGCAATTATCCCTGCAAGAGCTGTTGAAAATACAATATTTTTCATTTATGTAAACTTAGTTGGAACACAGGAGAACCTAATATTCTGGGGTGGTTCACAAGCCTATGATCCATTATCAAATCTTCTTGTTAAAGCACCCTATTTCAAAGAAAGTGTAAAGGTCATTGATATCGATTTAAAACAACTTAAATATTCTCGGGCAGTTCGACCTGTATTGCGAGATATAAAATCAGAAATATACCAAGACCTTTATGATGCATCACGTAATCACAATCTTTCAAAAAAAGAATAATTAATAATAAAATTTTCAAAAAGTATTTACCCATAAATTGTATTCGGAAAAAATGTCCCTTATTTTTTGCTTGTGGGGAGTTAAATGATGAAGGGCATTGAGTTAAAGGAAATGCAAAAATTAAAACTTATGGCAGTTAAAATCAGAAAGCATATTATTGAAATGTTAACCAGAGCAAAATCTGGTCACCCTGGTGGATCTTTATCATGCGTTGAAGCACTAATTGCTCTTTATTTTGCCCATATGAAACATAATCCAAACAATCCTTTTGATCCTGATAGAGACCGATTTATTCTTAGTAAAGGTCATGCAGCTCCAGCTCTATATGCTGTACTTGCAGAATGTGGATATTTTGATATCGATGAACTAGGTAATCTTAGAGTAGTTGACTGTATGTTGCAGGGTCACCCTGCATGCACTTTAGCACCAGGAATTGAAGCATCAACTGGTTCACTAGGTCATGGTCTCTCTTTTGGTATTGGTCATGCACTCGCAGGAAAACTTGATAAAAAGGATTATAAGATTTATGTGATGCTAGGAGATGGTGAAACAGATGAGGGACAAGTATGGGAAGCAGTTGCTGTTGCATCGCATTACAAACTTGATAATATAACAGCAATGATAGATAGGAATTTTTTACAAATCGATGGTAATACTGAGGATGTATTAAGTCTTGAACCAATAAATAAAAGATGGAGTGCCTTTGGATGGAATGTAATTGAAACTGATGGACATGACATCAAAAAAATACTTGATGCTTTAAAAGAAGCAGATGCCCATAAAGGAAATCCTTCTGTTATAATTTTAAAAACAATAAAAGGAAAAGATGTTTCATTTATGGAAAATGTGGTGGACTTTCATGGTATTCCCCCAAAGGAAGAAGAGAGAGATAAAGCAATAAAAGAACTTGACCTTCTACAGAAAAAATTGGAGGCCGAACTATGAGCAAAGAAATGGTTAATCCACGAAATGCTTATGGTGAGGCACTAGTTGAGCTAGGTAAAAAATATAAAAACTTAGTAGTTTTGGATGCAGATTTATCTAAATCAACTAAAACAATAAAATTTGCAAATGAATTCCCAGAAAGATTCTTTGAAATGGGTATTGCTGAGGCGAACATGATGTCCACAGCTGCAGGTCTGGCATCTTGTGGAAAAATACCCTTTGCAAGCACCTTTGCAGTATTTGCAACTGGCAGAGTTTATGATCAAGTCAGAATGGATATTGCTTATTCAAATACAAATGTGAAAATCTTTGCTACACATGGTGGAATATCTGTTGGTAAGGATGGTGTTAGCCATCAAATGCTCGAAGACATTGCTCTAATGCGAGTCTTACCAAATATGACAATAATGGCTCCTAGTGATGCTACTCAAACCAAAAAAATCGTATATCTAATGGCTGAATATGTTGGACCAATGTATGCAAGAGTTGGACGAGCTGATGCACCATTGATTTATTCAGAAAAAGATATTGAAAATATCAAAATTGGAGAAGGAATAACAGTTGAAGATGGTTCAGATATTACATTTATTTCCTCTGGAACAATGGTAGAACCAGCTCTTGAAGCCAGAAAAGAATTATCGAAAAAAGGAATAGATGCTCGCGTTGTAGACATGCATACAATAAAACCACTTGATGCTAATCTTGTTTTAAAATGTACAAATGACACAAATGCAATAATTACAGCAGAAGAGCACTCGATAATCGGAGGACTTGGAGCAGCTGTTGCCGAAATTATTGCAGAGAAAAACATTGATATTAAGTTTTTAAGGATGGGGATAAAAGATGTTTTTTGTGAAAGTGGGGCACCTGCAGATTTACTAGAAAAATACGAGTTAAATGAAAAATATATGATAAAAAACGCTAAGAATTTATTGAAAAACTAGCGTGTTATCACAATAGTTAGAGTATCTTCATCTTTCAATTGATGATCAAGTCCTACTTTTTGAATATCATGCTTTGCAGATGGTCCAGAAACTGTAGCATACCTGAATTTATCTTTAAATTCCCGATGAAGTTTTTTACATGCAGATTCAACAGTATCTCCTTGTTTTAGAATTAATGGTTCATTAAAATCAGTTTGTTTTCCTACTGGTTTCATATAAACACGGATAAATTTAAGTTCTGAGAAAATCAACTCCTGAAGATCATTAAGACCAGTACTTTCCATTGCAGAAATCGGAATTACCTTCCAACCTTTTACTTTAATACGAATTATTTGTTGAATAAGTTTCGAACCAGATATAAGGTCAGTTTTATTGATAATTACAATTGCTGGAACGTAAACTCTATTCTCAATGAAAACATCAATAAATTGGTCTTCAGTGATGTTTTCACGAACTATTATATCTGCGTTTGTAACATATTCAGAAGCAATTGCTTTGATCAATGGTTCATTAATGTATGATAGTTTAGTTGTAGCTGTGACATTTATACCACCCTGACCAGTTCTTTTTACAACAACATCAGGTCTCTTTTGATTTAACCGTATTCCAGCCTTAAAAAGTTCATCTACCATCAATTCAAGATGATTCTCATGTTGAGCATCTATCATAAATAGAACAAGGTCAACATTTCTAATAGCAGACAAAATTTCTTTTCCACGACCTTTACCCCTAGATGCACCCGATATTAGTCCCGGTAAATCAAAAATTTGAATATAAGCTCCCTTATATTTCATCATACCAGGAATTACATCGAGTGTGGTAAATTCATAATCACCAACACGACTTTCTGCATCTGTAAGCTGATTCATAAGTGTGCTTTTACCAATACTTGGAAAACCAATTAGACCAACTGTAGCATTTCCTGATTTTTTAATAGCAAAACCTTTACCTTTTGTTCCAGAACTTTTTCTTTTATCAACCTCAGAACGAAGTCTTGCAAGCTTTGCTTTAAGTTTTCCAATATGATGCTCAGTAGCTTTATTTTTTTGTGTGTTAAAGATTTCATCTTCAATATCTTTAATCTGTTTTTCTATATCTGAGGTTTCCATAAATCAAAATCCGATATAAAACAGAGTTTAATAAAAATAGTTATTGAAAAAATAGAATTTTAAATAATATAAACAACAGAAAAAGATATTAAATATCTCATCAATGCAGATTGAGATTCCTTTTAGGTGCAGGTATGGTAAAAAGTAGTAAAGAAAAAATTGAAGCCGATGAAATAAAAATACTTAAAGAACTTCGAAAGAATTCAAGATTAAGCTATAACGATCTAGCAGAAAAATGTGGATTTTCCAGGCAAAAGGTTTGGAGACTAGTCAATGATTTAGAAAAAAACAAAACTATCTGGGGTTACTCAACAGTAATTGATGATGAAAAATTAGGTTTAAAACAATTTTTTCTATTTATTAAAAGAAAAGGAGGAGTTCTTAAAAAAACACAAATCGATAATGCAATTAATAGAGTCCTAAAAGATCATTTAAAACAATTGGGGATTACAGTAGAAGCGAGTTATTATACCCATGGAAACTATGATTGGATTGATATTGTAACTGGTAAAAATATTAGAGATGTAAAAAAATTTGTAGAGCACGTTCGCAAACATTACCAGAATGTTGTATCAGATATTCAAGTTACCGAAGTGCTATTTACACTTGAAAAGGAAGCAATTGAGAATCCAAAAAAAGATAAACTCCGTGAATTTTTTGATTAATTAACAAAAATTAGATATTACTTATATGTGTACCAGTTAATCCTTTGAATGCTTCCCAGCCCTTATCAACATGTGATATTATCACTTTTTTACCACCACTATTAAGGAATCTAATAGCAGCAAGAATTTTTGGACCCATACTTCCCTCTGGAAAATTACCTTCACTATTATATTTCTTCAAATCGCTTAATGTCACTTTATCAAGTGCTTTTTGTTTAGGTGTATTATAGTTAAGATAAACCTTTTCAACATTTGTTAAAATCAACAATAATTGAGCTTTAATTGCCTCAGCAAGGCGTTCCGATGCTAAATCCTTATCTATAACTGCTTCTAGACCATCTAACCCCCATCCTTTCTTTTCTATAACTGGCATCCCTCCACCACCAGAGGCGATTACAATAATATCATCATCAAGCATTTTATTGATGATTTTCCCTTCGACAATTGATTTGGGATCTGGAGATGGTACAACTATTCTCCAACCATCAGCATATTCCTTTACCTGAAATCCTTCCTCCCTGAGTTCTGTTACTTCATCATCAAAATAATAAGGTCCAATAGGTTTTGTAGGATTTTTAAAAGAAGTATCATTCTCATCCACAATAACTTGGGTAATAAGTGTTACTACAGGTCTATCTATGTTACTCTTATGAAGAGCATTAGAAAGACATTGTTGAATCATATAACCAATCAATCCTTCACTTTCAGCAACGCAAATACCTAGAGGCATAGGAGGTGTAACATCCTTTGCTAAATCATTTTGAAGAAGAATAGACCCAACCTGAGGTCCATTTCCATGAGTTACAACAACATTCCAACCTTCTTTTATAATTTTAACAATTGACTTGGATATTTCACGAGTGTTTGCAAATTGTTCATAAATAGTGCCCTCTTGACCTTGTTTAATCAATGCATTTCCACCAAGGGCAATGACTGCCTTTTTTCTCATA
>WOR8_10008998_pt1 | contig 10200 bp, 15 predicted proteins | sample DeeMarSeWOR38_10_FD_19890 | JGI IMG/M metagenome (IMG submission 19890)
CACCACCCTGATAAATATAACTTTTACCATCTGAGCCAAGTTCATACTCTTCCCATGAGCCAGACTCATCAGTGACCATGAAAACTTGTCCGTTCTTGGGGTTATACCCGTACATAACAAAGATGTCATCATTGGAATTGATTGCACACTGTAATGAATTGCTGGTGTAGGCTGTTTTGTAAGAAACTATCTCTGTCCAGCTACTCAGCGTGGATGTACTAATCGTATAGGTGGCATAAGCAAGGTCTCTGGTTGCACCACCAGGAGAGGCGCTACAAAAGATGTGGATGACATCACTGGAGTCGATGCACATCGTACACATGAACATTGTTTCCCCCGTGCCATGGATGTCATCGTCAGCCACGTCCTCCATCTGAGTCTCGTTCTTGAAGAGCATCATCCTGTAGGTCGTGGAGTATGTCCTATACAGCGTCCAGACATTCTCACTGCTATCGACTACAATAGAGTGATATGCATATACGTTCCTTCCCAATGTATCAATTTGGGTAGCCACTATTCCTCAACGTATTCGAAAGAACAACTTGGGCACCATTCGTAGAAATTCATGGCTTCTTGCCAGGATAATTCTTCAGGGGGTGTGCTTTGACAACACCCTTTCCAAAACCAGTGATGGGAATCATATATCCCGCAAAGCCTGACTTCATCACCCTCCTTACCTGCTAGCATTTGACAGGTAGGAGTAACTTCATCTTTTATCTCAACGCCAGCCTCAGCCAATGCGGAAAGAAAGGTTGACCAATTGCGATTGGTCATGCAACACTCACCGCACTGAACGCAGGTTCCTGTTCGCTTCATCCCGTTTCCTCGTTGACCTTATCCGTGTTCCAGGTGGCAAATCACCAACTATTGGAATATCCCTCGAATCTCTCGCTATTCCCCTGAGCATTCTACCGACTTCAACATTATCAAAATTTGTACCATGTAGAACAATGCCAGACTCTTCTAGATAAGCATAGAGACCAATCTCGTTTACTTTCTTCCATAGATTACCAAGCTTGACTTCTATTCTGTCAATGGTGTACTTCACCAAGCCTCTATCCTGGAAGAAGAAAATTACATGCCATAGGTCAGTACCAGCCCACTCCTTGCCATTCCATAGATAGTATGGGCTTCCAGAAAGAAAGTCCCATTCGCTAGCGCCCTCTTCAGCCTGTAGAATTGCAACAACCTTATTTAGTGGCGGCGACATATCCACAAAAGTATCTTCTCCAACTGCTTGTAACTGACCTTCTTCGTCGTTGATGACTTTTCTGTGAGTAACACGCACTTGAGAGGTATCAAATTTTGAGCCGTCTTCGTAGTAAATTATGTACATGTTTCACCTGTGATAATAGCTCCACGACGTGGAGATACGACGCAGAGCTAATAAGCGAGACCTTAGCCACGCTCTAACCCAATTAGAAGAAGATATTGTGAGCAGGTCTGTCTTCAAGTGTGGGAGGTCATTTGTTACTATCTTCTCGACAGTTTGCTTGATGCTAGCAACATCAGCAATTAGTCCAGCCTCGCCATTTTTCCCATACAGGGCACGGTTGTTCTGCTCGGAGCATTTCTTTACCAAATCCAGCTCAACCTTCAATGATTTGTTGTCGCACATATAGCGCACCTCAGCTAAGTGTAGTATGTATTCTCTCACTTGCAAGAGGGCGTACATCGCTCCTGGTAATCATCTGTCCATCTTTGATTTCCACCCAAGTGATAATCACTTGGTCGCCTACCACAGAGCCTATCCCCTGTCTCGATGAGACTACTGGATTAGGGGCGATGAGTTTCTGTCGATGAAGCTCTCTTGCTTGGTAATATCCATCGCATTGTTTGTGCGGCATAGCCATGATGGTTACATTACCATACTGAAGGCGAAGTCCCGTTATGAATAACGGTTTTTCATCATCTGGTAGTTCCTTCTTGGGGTCCTTCCAGATGAAAGTTGGGTTGTCTCTTATGTGCTGTAGAAGCCCTTGCCATGGTGTGCGTTCTCCCTCCACGGGTGGAGATTCAAACACAGTATTACCATTAGACAAATAGGCAATCCAGCCACCTTCAAATCCATTTGCCATTTATCGCATCCTTTGTGCTGTCATGTGACCCGTAGGCCAGAACCCCGCCTCCATCAACCACGTCTCCCACTCATTGGAGTGGTCAAAGTGCATTGGGTAGATGTTCTGTTGCTGGAAGTTGTTGTGGTAAAACAACGTTCCACCAATGGGCATTACTCTGCTAAGGTCCTTCAGGAAATTACGGAGATACTCCGCTTCCATGTGCTCGAAGGTGTCCAGAGCAACTACAAGCCCGAACTGTTCATCTTCCGCTTTCTTCCATTCCTCTTCGTCTACAATGTAGATGTCACCATGGGCTGTTGACAGATTCTCTCTCATGTCTGCCCAACGGTATTCAATGAAACCCCTGAGGAAAGGATTGATTTCCGAGGCAACCACGTCATTTTGTTGGATAGCCATTTGCATAGCAACACTGCCTATGCCAGCGCCAATTTCAAGGACGTTACCAGCCCTGAACTTTACCAGGGGCTTGCGTAGAGTCTCGAAAGCCGTCGTGAAGTTCCAATGTGCAAGCTCAATTAGATATAGGTAGCCAGTCCAGTCATCCTTATAGAATGCAAGTATCTCTTCAGGAGTTTTGGGTTGCTTGATGTTCCAGTAGTCGCCTACCATGTGAGCATTACCCTTCTCAATCTTTTCTACTGCATCCTCAAACGGGATGTCCATGTACTTAGCCATCCACTCACAAATGTGCTTTTTGTTGTAGGTGGTAAGGTTCACTCCACGGCCTTCGTAGAGCATCCTGAATTGAGCCTGACCCATCGGTACCCAATTGTAGTGACCGCTAATAGTAGACAGGTCACAGAACACAGGGATACCTTCTCGCTTAGCCTCGTAGCAAAATTGCAGGTCCTCTGATGTACCTCCGTCTCTGTATTCGAAGATAGGTTTCTTCATCCTATCAATAACAGAGCGATGGATACATATTGCGCCCGTGGCTACAGCGTCACACTCCAGGAGAGGGTCACTAACACAATCATCAATGGAGAGAGCACCATCCAGCATTGGGAGGTCGTGCAACGTGAGGAAGCGATAAACCTCATCTCGCATGGGTGTCCACAATGGGATGTTCTCTCTGCCGTAGGGGTCATCATCCTTGAACTTTCCCGTTTCCTTGAAAACAAAGGGGTCATGGGTATGTCCACGATGAAAGTAAAGACCGCCTACAATTGGTCGTTCCCACTTAGTCAGTCGTTCTGGCAGTTTGCCAGGATGCTCCATATCGGAGTCCAGCATGACCAGCCATTCAGGTTTTGCCTCCAGTACATCAAACTCGGAGACGATTTTGTCGCGGTTTCGGTCAACCCTGTGTCCTTCCGATTGGAAGTATCCAGCACCTCTGCCAGCCTGACTAAGTTCGTAGAGAATGGTGTCTCTATTATCTACGAAAGCGGGAATGTAGAGTCTCTCCCGAGGTATTCCGATGTAGATTTTCCCATTTTCGCCGTCATATTCATATTCCTTCCAGTCATATTGTTTAGCCATGTCACCATCCTTCTAAGAGTAGGTTAGAGCAATTCCAAAGTCAAACTCGGTTTTGCTCCCAACGGATTCGGGTCTAGCTGATACACAAACATAGAATGTATGCTCAGTATCCGCGGATTGGTCAGATAAGCTAAGACGTTCTCCAGAATTGTCACCACCAATATTGGCAGAGTCATCATTGAGTTGCGTCCAAGCGGAAGCACCGACGCCACGCTCAAAAGCGTAAGCCTCGATACCAACGGCCTCGGCGGTCTCGGTTGAGCCGTCGAAAGCGTAGAACCTCGCATTGGATGTAGCAACGGAGCTAGCATCCGTGAAGTTGATACGCATTGAGCATTCGGTGATAGTCAAGTTTGTGTCGTTGATGTTTTCGGTTGAACCACCATTCAATTTGAATTGGGTGGTTGTAACAAACTCGACATTAGGGATGTGTGTAGTTCCACACTGGTCTGAGCCAGGGTCACCAGTGCCAAGATGGGTACCACTATTCCAGTTACCTACGGTAATCGGAACACTGAGGTCAGCTGAATCACCAGAGAAAACGATAGTGTTCGAACCAACGCCCATCCAGCCTGGAGTATTGGCATAGACTTCCCAAGTGAAAGTAGCCATTAGAAGCCTCCAAAAAAGTAGATTCGAGTATTACTATCCATTTTCATTTACATTTACTGGCTTGCGCCAGGAGCACTTGAAGCCTGTGAGCTTTGCGAACCATTGTTGCCGAAGCCTTGTTGCTGGACCGCAAACTCCTGCTCTATCTTCTTGACTTCAGTAATCCAGTCAAGAATCTTCTCCTTCTCTTCCTCGACATTCTCAATATCACCAGTAAGTTCGAGAAGGGTATCAATTGCGCCAAGGTTGGCGCTTGCACGTTGCACCCACTCCTGTACATCGACCTCTCGGTCTCTCGGGAGTAGTGGTGCCCATTTGTGCTTGATGCGTAGTTGGGTACTCGCCTTCGTTATGCCATCTGTGCCAATCTCAGCCATCATCTTCAATAGATTGTGATTGAACAAATCCAATCCTGTAGACCAGAAGATACGCTCCTGACTGACGTGTGACGTAAGAGGCCAGAACCTAATCGCTAGTGTGAGTCCGCTTCTCTGCGAACCTTCATCCTCTCCCTCCGCAACGGCTGGCACAAAGGAATCACGTCTGTACTGATTGTAGATGTCTTGTACCAGACTTTCCATTGATTGTGAAGCACGTTGCTTTCGTATTTCAAACATGTCGGGGTCAGGCTCATTCCCTGAAATGTTAGAGGTGGAACCAAGGTCAATAGCAGGTAAGCCTTCCGCTATACTCTTGACTGATGGTGTACCCTGAACATTACGATAGGCAACGTATGAGTGAGCATCGTCATTGACTGCATCACCAAAGTCACCAAAGCGCAAGTTCAATTCACGGACTAAGCCCTTGAGGTGGTCAAAGGCATTCATTCCGTAAAAGTCACCAGTCCTGATATGCGGGATGTAAACCTGTTGGACAAAACCAAATCTATTTTCCCCCTCTAAGCGGTGCTCTTCTCCAGCCTTATCGGCGAAGACAGCAACCTTACCATCTATGAGAATCTGATAGGTATCAGGTTTCCAGTGCTCAACTTTCCAAACTATTTCATCATCTCCCTTGTAGCCCCATCTCCTGGCTTCGTTGCGGTGGATTTTACGAACAATCCATGACTCACTAAGCCTGTATTGGTCACTACTATCGGGAATACCGATGAAGTTCTTAGGATTGATTCGCTCAATCCTAATGGGGATTCCCCTGTCTAATTCCCAAGGGGAATAGGTAGCTTTGAAAATACTACCGCCGTAGATTTGACTACAAATGCCATTCTCCATCATCAGGGAACGACCATTGTTCTCCCACCATAAGAAGTTCAGCCGTTCTTCAGCCTTTTCCGCAACCTCTTTTTCGTTATCGTCAACGTACACCAGCTTAGGCACAACCAGAGGTCTGCCGTCGTCCTGTGTTTCTCCAAAGAGAATGTAAGCATGCTTCAGGACTGTACCGATGATAGGATTTATCCGCATTGGATAAATATCTACTTGGTCACCAGGGCTTTCAGGTTGGTCATTCAGAGCTTGTCCTGTAAACCACCGTTCAGCCTCTTCGTATTTGGCAAGTTGTTCCTCATAGACAGTATATGGGAAACCGTCAACATCCTGCAAGGAGAACGAAGACAACGTAAGCTTTTCCCAAGCGTCTGTGATTGATGCAACTACCATGAGGAGCCTCCAACAAAAAACATAGCACGACTATGAGAATTCATGGTCATGCTACATCTGTGAGTATTGTACAGCAAGGTAACATGACAGTCAATAACATTTGCATTCATTCGCGCCATCTAACGCTACGACGGTAACGCTTTGTCCGAGAGGGGGACCTTCGGTCTCGCCTTGGGAGAACGTCGGGACCTTTCTCGATTAGTGAATCGGCGTGAGTCGTAAGATATTGGGCTAACTTGTATAGAAGCCCTCTCCAGAAGTTCTTCAGGCGAGACATGGAACCACGTCCTAATAGCATGAGCACTCATAGCCATAGTAGCCACGATGTCCTGAGCAATTTTCTTATCTCTCTCAGGGTCATAGTTAGTCAGTTGTGAACGGATACCGATGATTTCCTTAGGCCATGTCATCAGTCGGCTTTCAATCATCAAACGTGCGGCATGGAGATACTGCATCTTCTTACCACCAGAGAAGTCAAGCCCACTAATACCAAGTACCTTGCCTACGGGTCCTTCATAGAAGGCGGCACCTTCTGACTGTTGGAATTGGTCAGCAAATAAGTGCTCATTGATAAGATAAGCCATGTTCTTCTGAGGTCCAGTGCTGTCGATACCTACATACATTGGTTTGTAAGTCTCCATCCAGCCCAAGAGTTTATCAACGAATGGTCCTATCCTTCCACCGCCATTACCCCACCAAAAGGCTACTAGCCTTGCAGGGTGTTGTGGCACATGGGTAACATCCCATCCCATAATCACTGGTGAGTTACGCTTAGGTGCACCATCAATTCCAGGGTCTCCAAAGAACATATAGAGTCGGTTACCACCCTTGGGCGGTACCGCATAGTTGATGATGCCAGCACCATAGAGTTTCTCGAACTCGTACTTTGTGAGCTTCTCTGCTTTCTCCTGAACGAACTGAGCCTCGCCAGCAACCTCGCAGTTATAGATACTCTGCTTATCAAAGAACTTACCACGACCTTCAGGACGTGTACCTTCGATAAAGCGGTCACGCTCCTCCTTGGGGATACGGGCAAGCATGCGCTGTAATTGTTCTGGAGTAACGTTGTGGTTATGTCGGGATGAAACAACGATAGATAAGAAATTATCGGGGTCTGCAACTGCTTGGTCAAAGTAATACCACAGGTAGAAGTTATCCCATGAGTTAGAAGTCATGGAAAATCTACCAAGGCGCTCCCTGCCACGCACAGTACCTCGAAGACGGGAACCCACATTGATGATGACATCTTCTAGATTATCCAAGAGTCCTGCCTCATCAATGTGGAGCCAATCACCCTCCCAAGAAAGAATACCTGTGGCATCCTTGTCCGCACTCATGAACTCAAGCGATGATTCATAGAGCACGTTTCCGATACGATAACGAATGACAATACGGGGATGTGGACGCCTGGGTTTTTCCCAAATTAGGTCTTCAAATCTGGTATTCCTGGCATTGAGCAAAACCATGTCGTACATCTGCTTTGCTTGCCATGCCTTAGGACCGACGTTGAGGAACTTGAAATCTCTGGTAAGGACACACCAAGTGCATGCTGACATAGCAACACCCATGGTCTTACCAGTACCAAATCCCCCAATGATTGTGATGTCTTTCTGTGCGGCTGAGTGTAGAGTCTTCTGCCATGCCCCCTCAGGAGCAAATCCCTGGTCAAACTTCCAACCCTCTTTCTCGCCAATAGGTCTAAAGAAATAGTCCGTGAAGATGTTTGGGTCCTCACGGGCCAATCTCAATATCTCTACTTCAGATGGAGATAGGACAGCCTCGTGTTTCATCGGTCACCGTTGTTGAAGCCATCCCTAAGATGACTTCTTCTAAGTTGTTCGTACCATGTCCATCTCCATATAACGTACAAAAATTTACATATTAGTTCCTTGCGAACCTATGTAAGTTATTCTTGAATTCACGCTCTGCCTGTTCGACCTCACGTATATCCCCGATGGGAATTGGCTCACCACGCATGTAGGCATCGTAGTCAGTCCAAGCAGTCTCATCAAAATGATACATGAGGACGCTATTTTGTCCCATGGCAACGGTCTCAATGTTTGAGGGTACATGCCCCTTTACTCTCAACGTGAGAATAGTCCATCGGTCCTTTGTGGAAATTGCCTGGGGGTCTCGGCTAGCGGAATCACTTTGCTTTGCGGTCATTATGATATTCCTCTAGAGTGAGAACCGTAGTAGTCATCAAACCCGCCACGTTTCTCGAAGATTACTTCGTCGTCTCCAGGTTGAAGCGCCTTCCACTGGTCACCACCCGAGCGCACAACCCATCCAGGCTTGCCTTGCTCTAACCAGAGGGTATATAGTTTCTCATAAAGTGGGTCACCTTCTCGTACTGTTTGTCCCATGTAGAAAGCCTCCTGAGTTCTAGGAAGTTGAATGATGAGTATAACCCATCGCCAGTAATGTCCATATCCATTTCAGTAGGCGCTCCCACAATTCCCATCTGCAAATTATAACCCATTTAGGGCTGATACCTACTGCGACGGTGTACCCGCTGTTTTCAGTAGGTATCAGCCTACGGGAGGGTTATTTGTCCCGCAGTGCCCCTGGCTGGATTCGAACCAGCGTCTTCCTTCCACTACGACACATGCGCCTTAGAAGGGCGAGGCGATACAGGGGCGGGTTAGGGTATTTGACTAGTCCCTCAGACTATCTATCTCCTGAACGGCATTATAAATACTATTCAGCAACCGAGCATAATGGTCAGACTTATAGTCAAAATCTCTCGACATGAAGTAGTTGAAGGCGTTCTTCGCACTCCTGTACAACTCATTGTGTGCGCTCACCTTCCGTGCCGCCTTCGTCATCCAGTAAATGTTACCTACCGTAAGGACGAGGAGTAATGCGACCAGTAGCCAGTATTGCCATATATCCATTTCAAAACCTCCATCTCTCATAGGAGTATTTCTCTGTCTTCCTGATTTCGTTGCGCTGAGCAATCGTCAATTCAGGAACACCTTCACCCACATTAGCAGGTGGTACGTCGTCTGGATTGTAACCCAAACTCCTTAGAAATTTATAAGCGTCCTTCCCGAGCGTGTAAGTCTCCACTGGTGGAGGAGTATATACATGAAAGAACCAACTGACAATGCCAGGACGGTATTTCTGGATATTCCAGAACCATTCATCCCAATCTTCTGTGCGGAATTGGTCTGTTAGTGCACAGAAGTCTTTCCACGGACAATCATTACTGTAAGGTTGCCAGTCGTATTTGATACGCCATGCCCATGCTGATGCTAACCAGTCACCAGGGTCTCTGACAATCGCCCATCCAGTCTTTGGAATATGGATGAAGCAACCCCAATTACCCATGTATGCCACTATCCCATCTCCGCGTATATCTTCATTGTGCCGCCTTCAGTAGTGGCAAGCCGTCAGCGTTTTCGACAATTACAGCATCCAGCTTGTCTGGCGCAGGAAAGACACCATAGCAATCTTCATGGTCATAGTCCTGCGTAATGTACTTCCCACAGATAGCACAGTGCGCCGCAGTAGGAAGATGTACGGATGGATTAGCATCCCAAAATGACCAGTCAAGTTCTCTCTCTCGATATATCTGGTCAATGGCAGTCTGCATTACATCAACCGCCTGATTGAACGCATTGTTGTACACACCTTCCTCATCAGTCCACTCCTCGGAGGCAAATGCGAGAAAAGCAATATCCGCATCATACAGGTTGCGGAGTACAGCCTTGCGCTGTTCTACAGCGGCTTCAAATATTGATAGTTCGCCAGTCTCTTGAGTCATTTAGTAGCTCCTTGAATACATGCTTTTCGCCAAATTTCCTGAGCTTATCCTGTGTCAATGAATAAGCTGGTTTCGGTAGACTTGTATCCCAATTCTCCCTCTTGACAAGGTCGAATGAATAACACCAACCAATTATGGTGAAGGTTGGCATCTTTCCAATTACAAGGACATAGGTATCGGTTTTCTTGATGTCCTTCTCACTATGTGCAATCAACTTACCGTATGGATACGGGGTTTGTTTTACATCAATCCTTGCCCTAGTTCTTCCAACAAGTTCACTACCTCCCTTCCTTGGTTCACAGTTGAACTCAGGATATAGATTACAAGCTTTGGCAAACGCAAATTCAGCGCCAACACCATCTATCTCTCTTTCCATCGCAATTTCGAGATTGGAGTAATCCTCATTATTACCACTCAGGTTTGGTTCCAAAATACCCACTTGCCTGTTGGTGCTTCTGCGCTTCTCTGCAATTATCTCGCAGATTTCAACTTCGTATTTATTTAGCGTCACCTTGACTGACACTAGGCACCACCTTCCGTAGTATGTTCACTGCCTCTCTTACCCGTGGCGGCATAACCGTGCCACTTAGCTTAGGTTCTAAAACATTCAACGCATCCTTGATGGCTTGCTCAAGTTGCT
>WOR8_10007808_pt1 | contig 10199 bp, 5 predicted proteins | sample DeeMarSeWOR38_10_FD_19890 | JGI IMG/M metagenome (IMG submission 19890)
TGCGCTGACGAAAATTCCAGGACTTCAAGTAATCGCCAGAACGTCAGCATTTGCATTCAAGGGCAAAGATCAGGATATAACCGAGATCGCTAAGGCACTCCGAGTATCCAATATCCTTGAAGGCAGTGTGAGAAAATCCGGCAACCGTATCCGAGTTACAGCACAGTTGATTGAAGCATCAAAGGGTACCCATCTATGGTCAGAGCGTTATGATAGGGATTTGATGGATGTGTTTGCTATACAAGATGAGATCGCAACAGCCATTGCTGATGCCATGAAGGTGAAGCTATCTGTAACACAGTTGGCCAAGAAGCGTTACGAACCCAATCTTGCCGCACATGAATCTTATTTAAAGGCACGGTATCTCGGGTCTGCTCTCACACCAGAATCCTTAAAACTGTGCAAAGCACATTATGAAAAAGCTATCCAAGTTGATCCTAATTACCCTCTTCCGTGGTTTGGATTAGCATCTTTATATTGGTTCCTGGGTAATCAGGGAATTATGCCAGCGAAGGCTGCTTACACAAAATGTCAAGAAGCCGCACTAAGGGCTCTGGAACTTGATACATTGCTGCCCGAAGCTCATGGTATTTTGGGTGTCCTGAAAGCTACACAATTTGACTGGGTTGAAGCCGAAAAAGAGTTCCACAGAGCACTGGAACTCGGCCCAAATGTATGGGACGTTTGGTTCCATTATGGCGGCTGGTACCTTTTACCAATGCGAAGATTGAGTGAAGCTATCGACGTAATGCAAAAAGCCGTGAACTTGGACCCCCTGTCGCCGATTCCACAGCTTGGGCTTGGAAACGCATATTTGATTAACCGGCAATATGAAAGAGCGATGGAGACATATCGCCATACACTAGAGCTTAATCCACATTTCTCATTGGCGTATTTGTTCTTAGGCCTTACTTTAATACTCCTGGGCAATCCTAATGAGGGCATAGAAACCATTGAAACCGGGGACCGTCTTTTGGAGCGAACTCCACTTTCTATGGCACTTCTTAGTTTAGCCTATTCGCGGGTGGAACGTATTGAGGATGCACAAACACTCTTAGCTGAATTGCAGGGCCTAGTCGGGAAAGCAAACGTATCTTCTTTTCATTTAGGAATAGGGCACCTCGGACTCTGTGAAATAGATAAATCCCTCGATTTTTTTGAGAAAGCTATCGAAGAACGCAACTCACTGATTTTCAACTTTTTCGCCAGCCCCTTTTTCGATCCCATACGCTCCCACCCCCGCTACAAATCTCTCGTACGGAAAATGAACCTCGAGCCGTGATTTCTACGCGCTAATCAAGCCTTTTGGGGGATATAAGCAATTTCACTTTCCTGTATCACAGCGTAACCGGAAACTGAGAAATTATTAATGAATTAGTAGCGAGAATTTCACTGCCGATATCTGCTTAATTCCGTATAATAGCTCTACACTTTACATAGATTTTCCAGACAGCATTTGAATTAGATTTCCGGGAGGGATTTATGTCCATGATTGGGAAGTCACTTGCGCACTACGAGATAACCGCTCAGATCGGCAAGGGCGGTATGGGAGAAGTTTATCAAGCTACAGATAAAAATCTAAGGCGAGACGTTGCGATCAAAGTCTTGCCAGAAGAATTTGCTAAAGATAGGAACCGTGTCGTTCGTTTTCAACGAGAAGCTACACTGCTTGCCTCTCTGAATCATCCAAACATAGCGGCCATTCATGGTCTTGAAGAAGCCGAAGGAATCCACTTCCTTGTTCTTGAACTCATTGAAGGGCAAACGCTTGCGGATAGGATAAAGGCAAGTCCAATCTCAGTCGAGGAAGCCCTGAAGCTTGCCCTCCAGATCGCAGAAGCCCTTGAGGCAGCCCATGAAAAGGGAGTTATACATAGAGACCTTAAACCTGCAAATATTAAAGTCACCCCGGATGGCAAGATTAAAGTGCTGGATTTTGGTCTGGCTAAGGCATTTGCGGGAGAGCAGGATCAAGTGAGCCTTTCTAACTCCCCTACTCTTAGCGATATGGCTACACAGCAGGGTGTGATCCTCGGTACTGCGGCATACATGTCACCGGAGCAGGCCAAAGGCAAAGTCGTTGATAAAAGGGCCGACATCTGGGCCTTTGGTGTTGTGCTGTTCGAGATGTTGACAGGAAGACAAGTATTCACAGGCGAGACAGTTTCAGATACCTTAGCATCGGTTTTAGCAAGAGAACCTCGATGGCAAAGCCTTCCTCCGAATCTTCATCCCCGAATACGCTTTCTATTGGAACGTTGCCTCGAAAAGGAAACCAAAAATCGGTACCACGACATCGCAGACGCACGTGCGGACATTCAGAAGGTTTTAGCCGATCCTGGAGGCGTGTTTGCTCAGCCGGTCACCACTCTTGAAACTCAGACAAAATCTCGACAGATGCTGCCTTGGGCATCGATAACCATCATTCTAATCATCCTTGCAGGAACAGTTATCTGGTATCTGAGATCGCCGGAACAGCCTCAAGAAATGGAGCTGGAATATAGTCTTCCTGATAATCAGCAACTTCACCTAAGCCCAATCGGTCGTGGCTTTATTGATGTTTCGCCCGATGGCAGTCAATTCGTCTACAGTACCACACAAGGACTATATCTTAGGGCTGTGGACAAGTTAGAATCCAGACGTATCCCCGGATCTGAAGATATAACGGAACACCCGTTTTTTTCACCCGATGGTCGATGGGTTGGCTACTTTTCTCTCTCGGACCAAAAGCTTAAGAAAATTGCCGTCAACGGCGGTATTCCAATACCATTGTGCGATGCTCCGGGATCCTTCTCAGGTGGGCAATGGATAGCAGACAAAACCATTATCTTCAGCACATTATGGGGCGGCGGAATCATGAAAATTCCTGATAGTGGGGGAACTCCTGAACCTCTCTTTAATCGCGAAGCTGCTTTACCAACAGAAGCTGGAGCCATTCCAGAAGTTCCAGTCCTTCCCACCCTTCTTCCTGATCAGGAGAACGTGTTATTTACGGATATCAGCGATCTTCAGAATATGCAAATCATTGTTCAGTCCATCAAAACAGGAGAAAAGAAAATACTGTTTCCGGGCATGGCTGCGCGGTACATGTCTACTGGTCATATACTGTATGGATTATCGGAGAATAATATTACAAAACTTTACGCAGTTCCATTTGATCTCGACAGCCTTGAAGTAACAGGTGGTGTGGTTACACTAGTAGAAGGATATAGTGATTATTCCGTATCCGACTCGGGGACTTTCGCATATATAACAGAGCCGATTGCCGCAGCAAAATCGGATATTGAAGCTGGTTCTCCCGCTCCTCAAGGACCTATTCTTGTATGGGTGGATCGTGAAGGTAATGAGGAACCGCTTGGTAGTCCGACAGCTGATTACAACCAGCCAAAGATCTCTCCCAATGGGAAATTTGTAGCCGTAAGTATGGGGACGCCTTCCGACATCCATATCTGGGATCTGGGCAGCAAAAACATGAGGCGTTTAACCTTTGATGAGGGCTTTGAAATAACGCCTATATGGACTCCGAATGGCGATCGGATACTTTATACCTTACAGACTGAGAAAGGCGGCATCTACTGCAAGAATGCTGATGGTACAGGGCAAGCTGAACTTCTTGTTTCCTTGCTGCCGGAGCGAACTCTCTGGCCATATTCCTGGTCAAATAATGGAAAGACTTTGGTTATGGGAGAATTAATAAACACTGAGGAGGAGGAAAAGCTAGATATCAGTATATTGTCCATGGAAGGAGACCATTCAAGAAGGCTGCTTTTACAGGAAGATTATATAGAGGCTTTACCACAGATTTCTCCTGATGGGCAATGGTTAGCATATTGCTCTACGGAATTAGGACAGGATGAGGTCTTTGTACGTCCATTTCCAGATGTGGCCAATGGTCAATGGCAGGTCTCAACAAAGGGTGGTTATGCTCCGTTGTGGTCCCCGGATGGGAAAGAATTGTATTACCTTATTAAGAAAAACACTCTCACTGAAGCAGTTATGGCAGTTGATGTGGAAACTGCACCGACTTTCAAATCTGGATCACCTAAAACTCTTTTTCAAGGAGTATATGTTGCTAGCGCCGGTAGTCCATGGGATACACACGATGGAAAACGCTTCCTAATGATAAAACCACCTGTTGCCGCACCATTATCGCGACAACCAAAGATAGTCGTATTTCTGAATTTGGATGTAAAACTGAAGCAAGAGGTCCCGGCAGATTGATTAACAGGATTCCTGGTGGTTTTGTAGAAGCGGATATTTCAAAGTCCTGTATCACACCGTAACCTTCCATTAGAACTTTTTATCAGATTTTGGAGCCAGGATTCCCCTTCCATCAATAGATTCAGCCGCATATAATTTACTTAAAATCTACCTAACAATTTAAGATCAACCTCTAGTAGGAGGAATCGCATGAAACTGCAAAAAATGGGAGGATATGCTGCCATTCTTTTTGTATGCACGATCGTTGTTACCATAATAATGGCATTTCCTATGTACTCGCGTTACGACCTCATGGAACTAGAAGATTCGTTCGATCCGGTTAAAATGATGGTTGTAATTCAAGATGCATCAATTATTTACAAAGTTCTGGATGTATTCACTATTTTGCTTGGAATACTTTTTGTTCTTGTAACCCTGGCTCTCCATGAGCGGATGAAAAATAAAGCGCCTCATGCAGCAGACTTGCGCAGAGTTTTTACAAAATAAGTCGGATTTTCCCCATTTTTCACAGAATTTCTAATGGACGAGATGCCCACAACACAGGATTTAGAATATCTTGCTGATTATAAACAACATAAAGAATTCACTAAAATTTGCGATTAAGCCATAATTCGAAGGTAAGTCAGGGGAATTCTCAATCAAAGTCCAGTATCGATATTTTTTTATCGCTCTTTTGTAGCACTCATTTTTCATTTATAATTGACTCAAGCTCTACAACGAACAATCGGGTTCGGCCTTGTAGCATGTAGGTCTTCAAAGGGAGGGTTGCATGCTTGAAACAGGTCACAGCCGTAGTAAATCATCAATTCCATTTCAACTTAATAATCATTATCTTGGCCTGAAACTAAAATATGGCGTTACGGTATTGCTGCTTGCGGTCAGCGTATGGGGTCGTACGGAAGATAAAAGGCGCGAAGCTCAGCCTCACCATAACAAAGGTGTTTTTGCCTTAAATGATGGTGATCTGGACGGTGCAATCGCCGAATTCCGCGAGGCCGTGCGTATCTATCCGGATTACTTGAAAGCTCATAACGCATTATGCCTGATTCTCAGAGAGACGGGCGACTTAGACGGCGCCATATCTGAATGTCGTGAAGTCATTCGCCTCAAGCCGAAGGACTTTGATACGCGCAATTTGATCGGTGTCATTCTCAGAGAAACGGGTGATTTGGACGGGGCAATTGCCGAGTTCCAAGAGATCCTTCGCCTCAAGCCGAAGGACGCTGATGCGCATTTCAATTTAGGGATCACTTTTTATTTTAAGGGCGATTTTGACGACGCAATTGCCGCATATAAAGAAGCCATTCGCCGCAATCGGTCCGATGCAGATGCCCATGACAACCTTGGCTTAGTTCTGCAGGCTAAAGGCGAGTTGGACGGCGCGATTGCCGAGCACCGCGAAGCCATTCGCATAGAACCGGATAAATCTTCACACCACGATAATCTTGGCGTTGCCCTTCATGCCAAAGGAGATCCAGACGGCGCAATCGCAGAGTATAAAGAAGCCATTCGGCTCAAGCCTGACAATTCTACAGCATACTGCAACTGGGGCGACGCTTTGCATGACAAAGGCGATTTGGATTTATCAATTGCCATGTACCGCCAAGCGATTCGCATAGAACCAACATTTGCCAACGCTCATTTCAAACTCGGCAAAGTACTGGAAGAAAAACGCGATTTTCAGATGGCTCTCAAGGAATATCAAAGTGCTCGTGACCTCGATCAGAAGAACAAGGAGTATCACGATAGCTATGAAAGGCTTTCGAGGGAATTGAAAGAATAATGCCATCAACTCCTCAAAGAAAGGAACAATGTATGTGCAGAAAGAGATTTCTTATCACTTTTCTTATGTTTTTCATGTTCTGCCAAGGGGCTTTTGCGTTGGAACAAGAAGCAACATCAAGCGATCAGACAAGCTGGCTTTGCGGAAACGCTATAGATTGGGATCTGATTGAAGCAGTTAAACGTGGCGAGGCCGAAACGGTCCAGATTCTGCTGCAATCCTATGCCAACCCCAATGCCTATGACGACTTTTTAGTCAGCGCCCTGATGCATGCCGTTGCAGGTGACAATAGCGATATTGTCAAAATCCTGGTTAAGGGAGGCGCCGATGTAGACCTGAGAAGTCTTGAATCGGCAGACGATATGAAGGTGATTCAGAAGGCTATCTCTGAAGGAAAAGCAAAGCAGAAGATCACTCGTTCAGCACTAATGACTTCCGTTAAGGAAGTAGGCTACTCGCCGCTTGAAGAAGCCGCAAAAAAAGGCAATGAGGAAATAGTCCAAATTTTGCTTTCATCGGGAGCACTGGTAAGCGGCAGATCTTTGACTTTAGCTGCTGAAAAGGGCAACCTTGCTATTTTGGAAACCCTGTTAGAGCGCGGAGCAGACGTCAACTATAAGGATGAGAGCGGTAATACTGCATTGATCGATGCTATATCTAATGACCATAAAGCCGTTATCGATGCTTTGTTGGCGCGTGGAGCCGATGTAAACATGAAAAATACGGAGGGTGAGACTGCTCTTCACCATGCAGCTCAAAAAGACAACGTTGATATTGTAAAGCGTTTGTTGACAGCGGGAGCAGCTCTGAATCTAAAAATTAAAAAGAATGGCCCCACCGCTCTGGATCTTGCAATCGACAATGGCAAGCCTTCAGCCACAAAATTTCTGATCGACGCAGGCATCACGGTGGATTCCAAAGGGCCGTTCGGCCTAGCGATGCCTCTATTAGCTGCAGCACTGCGCGGTGATCGCGCAGCAATCCAGCAGCTTTCAAACAAGGGTAAGAAGATAGATGAGAGTCGAAAACCGAACGAGTATACGGCTTTGAGCTTGGCAGCCAAAATAGGCGATAACGAGGCTGTTAAAATACTCCTTGAAGCTGGAGCGGACGTGAATAAACAGGATGCAAATGGTATGACGGCCTTGATGACGGCAGCTGATTATGGCCGAACGGATGTTGTAAGAACTCTTCTGGCTTCTGGTGCAAACCTGCAGGCCAGAGCCAAAGAAGGTCAGACTGCTTTATATATGGCCACGGGTAAACAGCGGGGTAATCCAAAGGAGATTATCCCGATCTTATTGGATGCCGGTGCCGACCCTAACATTCCGCATAAAGATGGTGGTACTCCGCTGATTCGTGCGGCCGAAGATGGTCACGCCGATGTAGTGCGCAAACTGCTGGAGCTAAAAGCGGATGTAAATGCTGCGGAAGAAGTGGGAATAACAGCATTGATGTATGCAGTAGATAGAAGTGATTCCGCTTTAGTTCAAATCTTGCTTGAGGCGGGGGCTGACGCCAATGCTAAACGAAATAATGGCGGCACGGCCCTAGGTTTAGCCGCGCTGAAAGGACACATCCCGGTCATGGAAATGCTGATTAAAGCAGGGGCTGACGTCAATGCTAAAACAAATAATGGTACCACGGCCTTACATGTCGCCGCAGGGGAAGGACACATCCCGGTCATGGAAATGCTGATTAAAGCAGGGGCTGACGTCAATGCTAAAACAAACAATGGCGAGATGGCCATACATGTCGCCGCATGGACAGGACACATCCCGGTCATGGAAATGCTGATTAAAGCAGGGGCTGACGTCAATGCTAAAACAAACAATGGCGACACGGCCTTACATTTCGCCGCAAGGGCAGGACACATCGCCGTCATGGAAATGCTGGTTAGGACAGGGACCGATATAAAAGCAGCCAATCAGGAAGGCTCGACTGTTCTTCACGCTGCAGCAAAAGCAAACAAAGAGGCAGTGATGCTCCTATTGGCAGCAGGCTCCGATGTGAATTGGACGAATAAGAAAAACGCAACACCCTTATATATCGCAAGCGGTAATTGCGCCCCTTCTGCTGTACAAGCATTACTTGCTGCTGGATCAGATATCAATGCCAGAACTGATACAGGCACTACGGCACTGATGGTTGCAGTGCTTGCTCCTTGCACGTGTGTTGTCGGAACTCTTCTAGCCACTGGAGCTGATGTTAACGCCCAAAATGAAACTGTTCTACCCACAGCTATGGATTTTGCGGAGTATGAAGGCCATACAGAAATTATCGAATTGCTGAAAAAGGCTGGTGCTAAAAAGGGAATATCTGCTAAACAGTAGCAATTCCCCCGACAAAGGTCATCATCCTCACAAACTGGTTTGAAGAACTGAAGGAACTGGTTCCAGCTGATTGATAAAGGTGATTCCTTGACCGGCAAATTGCCTTGCAGCAATGTCAAATGCTTGAAAAACAGCCTTACCGGAAACTGAGAATTTATTAATGAATTAGTGACCAGAATTTCACTTCAGGGCACCTTCTTAATCTGCTGAAAATAATACGGTTAGCAACTGCTTTTCCCTTCAAAGCAAGGAATCCTATCTATACGTAAAACTGCTGTTATCGGGTTTGACCAAGAAATTTTGGCTTATCGGGCAGCTATTTATTATAGGTACAAGCTCACTAGTGTCCGGTTAAGTGGTCATCATATTGTGAGAAACCACTGATAAACAAAACGTTACATAAATTAATAAGTGTGAGCGATTTGAACTTGAATCAAGGCATTTTAGACCGGATCCATTATCTAATACTATGTATGGATGAATACCGGACGCCCTGTTTTCGCTCAGTTGATGAAACTGATTCACCCCGAAGTTTTTCATCGATGTGTCAATCGCTTTCATGGTCAGGAACGACTCCGCAGTTTTTCATGCTGGGACCAGTTCCTGTGTATGGCCTTTGGACAACTTACTTTTCGAGACAGTCTTCGAAGCACTGTCGATTGTTTGACCGCTCGACAAGATCGTCTTTATCAAATGGGATTTCGTGGCCCCATTCGACGCAGTACTTTGGCCGACGCCAACGAACTCCGAGATTGGCGCATCTACGCACACTTGGCACAAACTTTAATCCGCAAAGCTCGCCGTCTATACGCCAACGAACCTTTGGCGGTAGATCTGGATGCTACAACCTATGCCCTCGATTCTACTACGATCGACTTGTGCTTGAACATTTTTCGATGGGCAAAGTTCCAAAAGACCAAAGGCGCTATCAAACTTCATACACTTTTGGATCTGCGTGGGCCAATACCCACTTTTATTCATATCAGCGATGGCAAACTTCACGACGTCAAAGTCATGGACATGATTCCCATCGAGCCAGGAGCTTTTTATGTCATGGATCGGGGATACGTGGACTTCGAGCGTCTTCATACGTTTCAAGACCCCGGTGCTTTTTTTATAATTCGAGCCAAACATTCATTGAAATACGTGAGACTGAAGTCGCAAGAGGCGGATATCTCCACTGGTCTACGGTCCGATCAAATCATTCGCTTGAAGACCTTTTACAGTCTCAAGGGATATCCAGATCGATTACGTCGAATCCGATATTACGACAACGAAATCCAGAGGTTTTTCATTTATCTGACGAACCATTTTACTCTGCCACCCTTAACCATCGCCTTGCTCTACAAAAGCAGGTGGCAAGTCGAACTGTTCTTCAAATGGATCAAACAAAATCTTCGTATCAAGAGTTTTTTCGGCAGGTCACCCAACGCCGTAAAGACGCAAGTCTGGATTGCAGTGTGCGTTTATGTGTTGGTAGCAATTCTGAAAAAGGAATTGAACCTGCCTGGGAGTCTTCACCAAATTCTCCAGATTTTGAGTGTAAGCACCTTCGAGAAAGTTCATATAAATCAACTATTTACAGAGTATAGTCACAAACTCTATATGGAAGAAAACTGTAACCAATTGGAATTATTCAAGTTATAACCGGACACTAGTGGTACAAGCTATAAAACCATTTTTAATCGACGTACACCTGTTTAATTTAAATACCCCATAAGAAGTACTGTCCTCGCAGAATTCAACATGTCTCTGGTCGTTTTACAGGTGGTTTCGGCAACAATAATCGGTCCATTTCGGAACTTTATTTTGGCCCACCTTAACTAGTTGATAATCAACATCATCCCGTCTCTTTTTTGCCT
>WOR8_10007809_pt1 | contig 10199 bp, 5 predicted proteins | sample DeeMarSeWOR38_10_FD_19890 | JGI IMG/M metagenome (IMG submission 19890)
TCCCCTTGCTTTCATATTGAATGCCTGAGGGATGACGAGTAGATATGACCGTTATCTGATGACCGCGGGCAGCCAAACCTTCAAGGAGTAATTTGACATGATTCTCCATGCCACCTTGAAGGCCGTGCCAATAAGTTACTATGGTAAAAAAACATATATTCATTTTTTTATTTGTTCAAAAAAGTCTGTACGTTGTAAAATGCAAAACGACACACGGGCAAAAACCGTTCTCTTCCAAAATTTATAGATATTCAAAGATCTATCTGATGCGTGTCTTCTTGGAGCCACAAACAGAATAACATAGACTTGTGGTAAATGTATTTATATTACTAACTATTACGTTCGTTTTTGTTTGCATTGTTCTTTTTTTTGTTTTCCGTCAGGATTGCCTTTATGTATTCAACGTGCTTTACGGTGCTTCCTTTGTGTCTTTGTACGATAGTGTCTATGCTATTTATAATGTTTTTCTTAAGAACCTCGTCGTTCTCAAGATACATTATATTATTTGCTAGTTGTCCACTGGTAAAGACTTCGAGTCCTGACCAGGTATTTTTGAGCTCGTCAACGACCTCTTGATATTTCAGCATGTGTAGCCCATGAAAGACTGGGATGTTGTGGAGCATAGGCTCGATAATGTTATGCCCCCCTAAAGGATCTGCAGGATAAATGCTCGATCCCAAAAAAACGTATGAAGCGACTGAATATATATGAGGTAGTTCACCAAAGGTATCAATAATAATCACGCTTGTCGAATGAGATATGCGTTGATCAATTTCTGTTCTTTTTATGAAGGATAATTCGAGAGTAGACAAATACTCCTCAATTTGCGGAATAAACTCGTTGAAGCGAGGAGCGATAAGAAGCTTGAATGTTGAAGATCCTTTTTGTAATAGGTTGAAAGCATCAATAACGAATTTATCTTCTTTTGGATGTAGGCTCGCCCCTACAAGAACCTTATCATGTTTCTTCAGCTGCAACTCTGCAGTCCAATCCTTTTTTATTCTGGAGAAATCATTTTGCTGAATGAGGTCGTACCTGAGATTTCCAGAAACGCGGATAGATTTTGCAGGAGAGCCCAGTTGTATGAAACCCGCTTTGTCTATTTGATCTTTGGCTGCGATGAAATCAAGTCCGTCTGCGAAATTGAGTGCAATTGCTCGTTTTAAAATAACGTTTTGCGGTAAATTCTTGCTCATAAAACCGCTACACAGGAGCGTCTTGAAACCGAGCTTCCGGGCCTCTTTCAGCAAAACGGGTGCAGTAACGATTTCAAGGCTGAGCAATAGCTTAGGCTTTATCGATTTAAGAACTTTCTTAACGACAGGGGAAATATCCCACGGGGAGAAAAAAACATAATCGAGGCCAGGGATCTCTAAAGAATGTCGATAGGCATCATACTTGTGAGTTGAAAGGAGCAAATTGTATTCGGGCAGTTCTTTCTTAAGAGATTTGCATAGCGAAACGGCCTGCGTTAGTTCACCCCCGGCTTCGGTGTTGATCCACAGGGATTCTCGAGTGTGAACCAGTTTCAGCAATTCCTTAGGGAGTTGTCCCCAACTCTGGAGAAAAAAAAGCTTCCAGATGGGGTCTTTTCCGAAAACCACCCTTTTAAAAAAAGTAATCGGGAGAAAAAACAGAATTCGAGCTATATATACAGCTTGATAAAAATAGGGTCTGAAAGCTTTCCTCATGGTTCGGAATGCCGAAGGAACTTTTCTCCAAGAAGTCGAAAAATTCTGTTCAAGATTTGCGTGCTACGATTTACATGCCAGAGTAAAGGTAGACATAGGATTAAGAAGACAAACAACTTTATTAGGGTCAATCTGATTAAAAACAAGGTTGAGTTTTCCCTCAATGGAAAAATGATGTCAATAACGAAAAGAAAAGCAGAAACACAACATATGGGAAAAAGATTACCGACGACGAATTTGAAAAAAGTTTTTTTGCTCGCATAGTGGAGCATTGCATAACCTAAACTCACAAAATAGTATAAAAAATAAGCAATCCCTGTAGCAAAGGCGACGCCATTGATACCGTATCCCCATTTGATAAATGAGTAATCAAGAAAACAACCAACGACAACTACAAGGAAAACTAAGGGAACAAGATTCCGCTGTTTATTAAGAGTGATCAAAAACTGATTTGACATATGCGTTAAAGATATAAAGAAAGTACCAAGTAAAAGTATTTTTAGTGCCGTAATACCCTGAATATATTTCGGCAATACGATGATGACAAGGGGAGGCAAGACCAAGAACGCAAAGCCTATAAAGATTGCAATGAAATAGGCTAGAATTCTTGTTGGAGTATCAACAAAATTCTGAATGTCTACAATGTCATTTTTTATTGCGTAACTTTCCTGAAATCTGGGAAACATTATTATAGAGAAGGTGGAAGGTATGGTAAAAATATAGTTGCTTGCCATAATTGCGATTGAATAATAACCTAAGTGCTGTAGACTTAACATGTTAACGATAAATATTCTATCTACATTTTTGATAGAAAGTATTCCCACATACATTAAGATAATCGGCATACCTATGATGATTAATCGTTTTAATTCAACATAATTTATTTGAAATGTAAATTTATAGCTTATATTTTTATAAAAATATAAAATACTAATAAGCAATAATATAATGACAGCCAAATAGAGCCCATATATTGAAAATGGGATTACCAGGAAAATTATTAGTGTCAGCCATGTTAGACCAAAAAGCACTTTCGCCTTGCTTAACACGGAAATGTTCTTATCGGCTCTTAATAAAACAGTATATAGGAGTCCATATTGACCTCCTGCAGACAAGATAGCTATTGTTAGGAGACCATAGAAAAAAGGTTTCGTTACACTGTGTCTGACAAAAAGAGCGTAGCCAGTTAATAGCAAAAAGACGATGAGTGAGGTAATGGTTGTGAATGCAAAGGCATTGTTTTTTATTTTGGAAGCCTGCTGCTGGTCGTTTTTTCCATAATGAAATGGAATTTCCCGCTCGGCGGCTGTAAGGATTCCCAGTTCACTATAATTACTATAGTATTGAATTACTTGGAGATAACCCCAGATTCCCATCAGCGTTGGTCCTAAGAATTTGCGGATAAGAATTCCTGTTATTATTCCTGTAATGTTGCCTACATAGGTACTCGTGATGAATTTAGAGGAATCTGTTATGATTTGATTCTTGGCGGTATCTAAGAAATTCTCCGAAGGCATATTGGTTCTTAGTCTTGTAGGGATGTAGCTCAGTGCAATACCTCCCATGTTATGATTTGGTCCTCTTGTATCTGTTTGCCCGCTCTACGTCCTACTACTTGTTTGATAAATTTTGGGGAAACGCCTGTGCCCGGACGCTTCGTTGTTAACATTTGGTAGGTTATTTTCTGGCCAGGCGCTATGGGGACGGTGGCGACAAGGCTGCGCCTTGCATATAGGCGGGAATTCTCCTCGCAGGGTAACGGCTCCTTGTAATACTTCCCACTGGCTTCTGCGATTAATTGCAGATTGTTCTTGAAGGATGTTATATCATCGGGATCCATCGCGTGATAGTGGTCATTTCCAGGTAACGACTTATCTAAGGTAAAGTGTTTTTCGATAATCTGTGCACCGAATAAATATGCTAAGGTGAGGATTAACATCTTATCATCAGGGACTGTATGATCAGAATATCCTATGATCATATCAGGGTAGACATTTTTTAAATGCTTTATCATGTTTAGATTGGCATCTTTCGTTTTAGTGGGATAGTCTAATATACAATGTAAAAGACCTATTTCATGGTTGTTATTTTGTTTTATTGTATTTACTGCTTCATCTATTTCGGCGATGGTTGAGGCTCCCGTGGAAAGAAGAATTGGTTTTCTTTTCTGTGCTATATAGGCGATCAATGGAATGTTTGTGATGTCTGATGAGGCGATTTTGAAAAAAGGCACCAAAGGATCAAGTATATCGACGGCTTCAAGGTGAAAAGGGGTTGAGAGGAAGATGATTTCTTTTGCTTTACAATAGTCAGCCAAAAAGTAAAATTCTTTTTCACCGAAGTGGTCATATTTTTTAAAGAGTAGGTACTGAGAAGGTGTTTGTTCCATTGTCTGATCCCAATAAGCTGGGCTATCCTTGATTGTAAGGTGTTCAGCTTTATACGTTTGGAACTTTACAGCATCGGCTCCTGCCCCCTTCGCAGCATCAATCATTCTCTGCGCTAGTTCGATGTTGTTTTCGTGATTAACACCTATTTCGGCGATCAGGAAAGGAGTTGGTGAGGAAAGAATATTTTCCCAAAGCTTTGGTTTATGCATGATGGTTTTCCCTGAATTGCTCGTAATTATCAAATATAGCTTTCAGCACTCTATCTATACCGGATCTCAGATCGTGGCGCTCCATTTTTTTGCGCATCTCCGTTCTTAATTGGGGTTTCTTAGATAAATCCCTTATAACTTCAATAATCTTATCTTCATTCACTGTTTCACCCAACCCCAGGTTTATGATGCCGTTGTTAATGTTTGCGAAAAGGTGCCCCATTTCCCTCTGATTTTGCGCGAGTGTGATACACGGTGTCCCGATGGCTGCCACTTCATATACTGTGCGTCCACATGATGTGAATACCAGGTCAGATCTTTCCATGTAGTCGCTTATGTGTCGTACGTTTTTATTGACCTGGCATTTGAATTGAGTCTTTTCTAAAAAATCAATCAACGAGGAGTGGTGCATGTAACCAAGCCCTAAAATGACTGTCACTTTTGAGTCAGTATTACATCTGTTCAATGCCGATAATACCTTGCAGGTGAGGTTTTGCTCGTCGACTCCTCCAAAAGTAACGAGAATCTTCTTTACTTTCGACCTGAGAGCCTTCTTCTCCTTGGAAAGAAATTCATCGCGGAGGCATACATAATCCGACCCCCAGAGATGGTTAGTATAAGGGATGGGGCTATCATACAGAGCATTTATGACAAGGTTGGCGAATTGTGCACCTTCCCCAAGATCCTCGAAATTAACGACAAATTTACCCTTTCTTTTTAAGGCCTGCATGTAGTTCGTATCTGTATCCAATATGTCATTAATAATAATGTCCGGATTAAGGGTGTCAATTATCGGCAGGGGGTCATCCGTAAAGGTGACTATTTTCTGATGTTGTTGTTTAACAACTGAGATGCCAAGAGCATTTCGACTATTCATTAAAAAGGTGACCTGGTGATCTATAATGCGCTGAGCTAAAGTGAGAGCTCGGTATACGTGTCCCAGTCCTATCTCCTGCTTGCCATCGACCCGGAAGACGATTTTTTTTTGGTTCAAAATCTTCTCAGTCAGCCACCACTCTCTAGGTGAATCTATATCAATGGCCTCTTCTGGAGAAATGTGAACAAAGGATATGTTTTTCCCAATTCTATTTGTTTCACTGATTACGTCCCTTCTACTGGCTATGATACTTCCCGTTTCCTTCAGAATTCTTGGCAAAAACTGTCGATTTTTTCTCTCCCTGAAAAGAGGGACGAATTTGCCTTCTTTTTCAATCCAATATAAATGAGTTGCATCCTTTACTGAAATAACGGTGTCAAATTTTTGCTCGATGAGCTTTTTGACTGTCTCATCAATCGTTTCTCTTCTGAGGGTAGGAGAAGTGGGCTGCAGAGTGACCACAATCGTTGGATAATAACCTTTTTTCTCGATTCTTTGCAAAACGTGGTAAATTACCGGATCCAGTGGTACGTCGTCTGCCGACAGCCTTTTGGGTCTGCGAATCGTCTCAGCGCCAAACCTCTTTGCGGTCTCCAAAATTTCAGAGTCTTCAGATGAGACGATTATTCTTTCAAAATATTCAGAACTACTAGCAGTCTCCACTATGTGAGCAATCAAAGGTTTTCCAGCGAGCATTCTAACATTTTTCCTTGATATACCTTTGGATCCGCCTCTGGCTGGCACGATGGCTATGATTCTTTCTTCCATTGGATTTGAAGACCTCACATCTAAAGTTAAAACATCTTCACAATTCAGTATAATTACTATATTGATTGTTCTATGAATTGTGTCATAGACTTCTATTTCATATTGTTAAAATGTAGATTTATTTGACTAGGCGAGACTATTCAAGTTTAAAATTTTACGCTTATCCAGATAAGAGAGTATTATTGATGAAGTGTAAATTTTCCTGTTTGTTCGAGCTTTTTGTAATTATGACTATACCAGAGATCAATGACTTATTTGATATTTTGATTGAAAACTGGATAATCAAGTACTAAATTAACTTGTTTGATTCAGCAGACTATAGCTCGAAGAGAGTGACGGCCATATCTGCGTTGGCTGTAAGCGCTTTGTGAATAATGCGGGCTCGACATAGCTCCGCCAACTCGGTTACAGTGTGACCGACACTGGACCCTGTATTCAGGATTCTGGCTTTCATTTTCTGGGCTGGATCTCATTCTTCCCAGATCACCAGGGCCACGGGACTAATTTTGCCTTTATCCATATCCATTACTTGGATCTAAAAATGCAAAAACTATTCCTTTACTATTTCAGCGCAAGTCAAGTAAATGGTGAAATCTCTGGCTACAGTTAAGAGCATTGATAGGTGGAAGAAAAGACTCAGGGAAACAGCTCAGAACACTAGTATTGGACTCCAGAAGCTGCAGAAATGACATGTGTTTTTGGCCCACCTTGAGCATAGAATCTCAATAGGCAGATTCGTGGGACTTTTTTTCATGGATTGAATCGAGCGCGATGACAATTCCAACGAGAAACCAGAATGGCTCCATGATGCGAACTATAATGAAAGTATTGGCGCCGATAGCATGGACAAGCAAACCTACAAGTCCTGCGATCAGCCCCACTGATAGTCCGCGCATGAGATCGTCCTGTTGCTCACTCAAAGCGCTGAGTCCCACCCGGAAAATAACATATATAAGCCAAGCAAAGGCTAGTATACCCATGGTGCCTGTCTCCACTAGTATCCGAGGATACTGGGCATCCATGAACCTAAAACCAGTGACTCCGTGCCCGAGGAAAGGGCTTTTACGCCAAGCCGAAAGTCCTTCTTTAAAGCCGATAATGCGAGAAGACGCGGAAGTATCTAGCCTAAATCTTCCAAATTGAACTTGTCCCTTTGTTGTAGGCTGCGTGAAGGTATAGGCCATTCGTTCTTTAGCTACACGGGGAACAATGAATGGACTCAGCGCAAGGATTACGATCAGCCCGGCCACAAGATAGACTCTTCGAGGGCTGAAAAAAGAAAAAGTCAGGTAAGCGGGGATGACTGCCATGTAGGAAGCGCGAGACTGAGTGTAGAGTAGGCTGATAAGGAGAACAACCAGGAGCAAAGCTAACCCTAGTCGTAGTCGGATATCTTTCAGGTGATCTATCAAGGCCACTGCCAATGCCCCCATGAATACCAAATAACCGCCAAAAGTATTGGGCTCTCCTATTTCTCCTTCGAAAGGGGCGCTCACCCTGCCACCGCTGGGTATCTGGCTGAGGCCGTATATGGACACAATAAAGCAGGTGAAAAAGAGGCAGAAAAGCAACCGCCTGGCTTGATCTTCTGAGTTCACATAATTTACCACCATGAAGAAAACAATCATGTATTCAAAGTATTTCAGGACAAAAAAGAATCCCGCAAAGCCTTCGACATGCCCGGTCATTTTTCCCCAAAGAGTAGCCACAAAAGAAATTATAATGTAAGAGGCTATGGGTTGGTTCAAGGGCGTATTTCTAAAAAGACCTGCTGTTTTATCCAGGGCGGTTCTTGCAAACCAACTGAGGCCAATGAAGACCAAAAGAAAATCTTCGAGTCTCAAGGTGAAGCCGCGACCGGCGGTGGCCGCCATGCCGCCCACGTCTCCAACGATTATTTCTGGGGAGAGGAGCATGGAAAAGATGACCACGTAAAGACCGGCTTCTGGCCAGACAAAAACACAAATGAAAATCAAGAGCAGGATAACGAGAACAAAACTGTGGACTGCGCTGAGCATTGTAAGGAGGTAGCCCACCATCAGGGCACCAATCAATATTATAATAAGAGCGGCGAAGAAGTGAGGGCCGATTTTAAAAGTAGTCTTGGTGGACAATCTCGCCATATCAACTATCTAGCCTTGACCGGAAAGGGGCTGCCAGGTTTCCTTAAGAATCGTCCAGTGATCTTCATGGTGACGGAGGTAGAGTGTTTTAAGGCCGACATCCCGGTGCTTCACTGTTTGGTATCGTTGCTTGAAAGTGACCACCGCACTGGTTCCGGTATCCTGAATCTGCACATCACTAATCTGGACTTTCCTTTTCGCAGACTGTCCGAAGAGATCCTGCTTATGTTTTTTCCAGCCCTGGTAGTCCATCTCGTCTGTCTTGAACTCAGGATGGTAGCAAGCGATATAGGTCGGTAAGTCGCCCTCTTCCCAGGCACGACGCCATTTCCCAACGAAGGATTCTATGGATTGTTCTGCCGATGCTGCCTTCGCCTTGGCTGGTTCGTTCTCAGCGATGCCTTGGTCTTCGATAATCTTGGTTTGAGCAAGCACTTCCGCCTTCATATTCAGCTGCTTTTCAGCCGTATGACCCGAGGGTTCACTCGCCTCGTCGCCACGCAGTTGCGATGTAACCGGTTGGCCGGGACTAGTCTCTTTCCGGTCAAGCACTGGCTCGACCACCATGGGAAGTGGAGCATACAACTCCTCCAAAATAAACCAGTTTCCCTGATAGGTAGCCAATTGTAGAGTTTTTATGCCATCCCCCTCATAGTACTGTGTCCGATATCGCTGTTTAAATGTTACCAGTGCTCGCGAGTCGTCCAGCTTGATGTTGATGTCACTGATTTCAATGTCCCGCTTAGGCGTGTTCCTGAAAAGGTCCCGTTTATAATCTTTCCAATCCTGGATATTCTTGCCTCGTGGTTTGAACTCTGGGTGATAACAACCGATGTATGCCTGCACTTCGCCCTCTTTCCAGGAACGACGCCATTTTTCAACGAAAGATTCTATAGATGCTTCTGCAGTTAAACCTTGCGGCTTAACTGGGTCTTTCTTGACGACGGCCTTATCCTCTATAACCGGGGTTTGAGCAACTACCTTCACCTGTACAATAGGCTGTTCCTCAGTAGACCGTACTGATGAGTCAATTTTCTCTTTGTAATGCGGTTGGGATGCAACCGGTTGGCCGGGGCTAATATCCTTCTGGTCAAGTATTTGTTCTTGTGGTGGAGTAGCTATAGAGGCGGTTTTCTGCGATTCTGCGACAAGATGGCGATCAGAACTGTTCGATACTTCTGGATTAGCTGTCGAAACAAGAACGCGTAACCTTTCCTCGGTGTTGTTCTGATCACTGAGCTTTTTCTGATCTAAAGGGCTCTGAAGTGCAGGCATGATTCTTGGATAATTCTGCCAGACAAGACCGGCAAGAGCGAAAATGCCAACGAGTAGAAACAGGCTAATTGCAGTGCGTTTCCACTTGGCTTGAGATGCAAGCCGTATTTTGCCGATGATGTTCTTAAGAATATGAAGAGGCTGGCCGACGAGTTCCCGCCAACGGGAAGGAGAGCCCAATTTTTCGCCGCGATCCTCATCGCTATAGTAGTAGTCTGTCCGGTAACGGTAGAAATCAGGTGCCACATCCGGTTTGACATTGTTGAGGATTACACCAAGTACATTGGTGTTTACGTTTTCCAACTGCACCTTGGCTCTCTTTAGAATCCCTCGCCCTATGCGGCCCACTTCGTACACTAGGATGACGCCATCCACTTCAGGAGCCACCTCGAAGGCGTCGGCCACAGGCAGAACCGGCGGTGTATCTACAATTATGATGTCGTAGTGTTCCCTTACCTGGCGCAAGAACTCTTTAAACATTGGTGAGCGAAGTATTTCAGCAGGGTTGAGCAGACCTTGCCCCGCATTGATAATGTGCAAATTATCAAGCCCCGGGTTTTTCAGAATGTCATCGATGCCAAAATCGCCCAGCATTAGATCAATGATATTGTTGGTCACGTTTTGCCAGCCGTTATCCGTCTGCGCAGAGTTGAAGGTCAAAGTCGTGTCGAGTTCAACAGTGTTCTCCGTCCTTGGTTCAAGTTCACCTGTTCCCACGATATAGTCTGTGAGCCCTGGTTGTCTCTCGAGGCCGAAAATATGGTGGACCGTAGGTCTGCGCAAATCAGCGTCTATTAAGAGGACTTTTTCCCCAGCCTGGGCCAGACTGAGGCTCAGGTTGACCACATTGTAGGTTTTCCCTTCCT
>WOR8_10009613_pt1 | contig 10199 bp, 8 predicted proteins | sample DeeMarSeWOR38_10_FD_19890 | JGI IMG/M metagenome (IMG submission 19890)
ATCAAACAGGACGTTCGCTGGTTGGGATTCGACTGGGAAGATCGGGAGTATTATGCCTCCGACTACTTTGAACAGCTTTTCGAATATGCGGTTCAGTTGATCAAAGCCGGCAAAGCGTACGTAGACAGCTTGACTGCGGAAGAGATCCGGGAATACCGGGGAACCTTGACGCAGCCCGGCAAAAACAGTCCCTATCGAGAGCGCCCCATCGAGGAAAACCTGGATTTGTTCGAACGCATGCGGGCCGGAGAATTTAAGGACGGTGAACATGTTCTGCGGGCCAAAATTGATATGGCCTCACCCAATATGATCATGCGCGATCCAACCCTTTATCGCATCAAACATGTCTCTCATTATCGTACCGGTGGGATGTGGTGTATTTATCCCATGTACGACTTTACTCACTGCCTCTCGGATTCTATCGAAGGGATCACGCATTCGATTTGTACTCTGGAATTCGAAATTAATCGTGAATTGTACGACTGGGTCCTGGACCGGCTGGACGTTTATCATCCGCAGCAAATCGAATTTGCGCGCCTGAATCTGAATTATACGGTGCTCAGCAAGCGCAAATTGATCCGTCTGGTCGAAGAAGGCCATGTCAGCGGCTGGGACGATCCCCGCATGCCGACTATTTCGGGGATACGCCGCCGGGGATACACACCTGAGGCCATCCGTAATTTTTGTGAACGCATCGGTGTAGCCAAAGCCGATAGTATGGTAGATATGGCCCTGCTGGAATACTGCATTCGAGAAGATCTAAATAAACATGCTCCCCGTGTAATGGCTGTGCTGCGCCCCCTCAAAGTGGTGATTGAAAACTACCCCGAAGACAAAGAAGAAGAGCTGGAGGCCATCAACAACCCTGAAGATCCCTCCATGGGCACCCGCAAGGTAAAGTTTTCACGCATACTGTATATCGAACAGGATGATTTCATGGAAGATCCACCCAAAAAATTCTTCCGCCTGGCACCTGGTCGCGAAGTCCGGCTGCGATATGCCTTCTTTATTACCTGTGTCGATCTGGTCAAAGACCCGGATTCCGGCGAAGTCATCGAGCTACGCTGTACCTACGACCCTCAAACCCGTGGTGGCGATGCCCCTGACGGACGCAAAGTCAAAGGAACGTTACACTGGGTATCTGCCAAACATGCGGTTTCAGCTGAAGTCCGGCTATATGACCATCTTTTTGTGAAGGAAAACCCCAACGACGTGGAAGACGGTAAGGATTTCACGGATGTCATTAATCCGAAGTCCTTGGAAATATTGAAAAATTGTAAACTGGAACCCAGTCTGTCCAGCGCCACGGCGGAAAGCCGTTTTCAGTTTGAGCGTTTGGGCTATTTTTGCGTGGATGCGAAGGATTCTCATGCAGAGGCTCTGGTATTTAATCGCACGGTAACACTGCGTGATAGCTGGGCCAAGATCCTAAAATCACAACAAAAAAAAGATCAGAAATGACAAATAGGCGAGTACCTCGGCGATGACTTCCCACTTAAATTGACCTCAAGATGTTTTTTTCTTGCATTTCTTTTGGATTTAGGTCAAAAGACAATATTGAATTTGCAGGCTAAATGTCTATTTAAGGAGGTTTTTCAAAAAGGTCAGTCACATCTTAAAATACAGTTAATTTTTCGGGGCAGCAACCAATGCAGTCTTAGAACTGCCAGTGGTTCAGTTGCTGATTTTTTCCGGTTTATTTCGAAATCACCGGCACCCGGCATGTTTAAAAAAAATCGAACACCGGGTGCACAGCGCCGCGCTGTTTCATTCCTGATCTAGATTCTAAATGGATGTAGGATCTATTGATTAGTCGTTGGAGGAGGAAAGCAGATACAGATAGTAATAGGGGTGATTTTGAAGCTGACGAATTGACTGATGAACATCATCGAATCGATGTTGCTGTTGTCCGGCAGGATGGCTTGCCGAGCCGCCAGAATGATAACCTTCAACCATCCTGAAGTTTGTTCACAGCCCTGTCAACTGGAAAATAATTCAGCAAACAAACAAGGTTGCTGCCCCGATTCCTTTTTGGTGCCTATTCGTTATTTTTGTGCTTTTTGCGGCAGAAAAAACGATCTCCCGACAATTGAATATTCAATCTTAAATTTCTGTCCTCTGTTTTAGAAAACAATCCCCACATATCCCACAAAACTATCGCCCGGGCTCTTGTCATAGCTGGTCGCATAGGCGATGGTGTCGGCTTTTTCAGCCCCCAGGGCTTTGCCGGCCGCAATGGCTGTTGCCGCCGCACCGGCACAACAGGCATTTTGATTGGCCAGCGCCTCGTTGATGACTTGCTCGGGTTCCATGGTCAGCATGGCATCGATCACCCGGCGATCGTTTTCATGTTTTACCCATTCGACGGCTTCTTTACCGGTACCTCTGGAAACAAAGCCATAATTGTGCCCATAATGTGTCAGATCAGTGGAGCCCAGAATTTTAATTTTCAAATCCATGCGGGTAGCAATTTCGACGATGGTTTGGCCGATTGCAAGGGATCGCTTCGCCGGCGGTACACCCATGGCAACAATGGCTACATCTTTAAAAAAATACTTAATGAACGGCAGTTGCAGCTCTACCGTATTATCCTGGCTAAAATTTGTTGGTGTTTCGATAGAAACGTCAAATCTCTCAGCAATCCCGCCAGCCAATTCCTCATGAACCGGGAGCTCCCCGAACGGTGTTTCCCAGCCACCCCCAGTCATGATAAAACAGGGAGAATCCGGACGAAGGTGCATACCAAAAACAATAAATACATCGGGCGTTTCTTCTGACTTCAGGTGTTTAATGACATTGCAGGCGATACTACCGGAAAAATACCACCCCGCATGGGGCACAATCCCGCCAACCAATTTCCTATCCGGTGATGTGAATTCCTCGCCTTCCTTGATAAATTGATTTATCTCGTTCTCACATTCGGAAGCCCCAGCCGGGTACCAGCTTCCGGCGAAAACGGCAGGTCTGATATTTTTGGATTTCATGATCCACCTCCTGACTTGGAGAAATTAAACCTTAAAGCACACTCGAAAAAAGCTTGTTTTTCTGACTTTTTACGAGACCATTAATTGTAACTTTTTATATTTTCGTGGCTCATAGGCAAAAACCACAATTCATCATGGAGTGAAATCAACACACGTGAGTCAGTTGATGAGAGCACAGAAAAAAGCCAGCGGAATGATTTGAAAATGAAATAATATAATATATGAAATAATGGATTTAATTGAGAAAAAAGTCAAATATTAAATGGTTCGGTGTCATGCCTAAAAAGGGTTCGTCGGCCTTTCGGCCAGAAGACAGGGTTTTGAAACCCGATCATCAAAAGGAGGGAATTAATGCCAATTTACGAATATACATGTGAGGAATGTAATTGCGACTTCGAAATGCTGGTTACCAGCACCGACGACAGACATGTAACCTGTCCGAAATGTGACGGCAATCATGTAAAAAAATTGTTGAGTCGGGCATGTATTGGAGGATCGAGTTTTGGCAGCTGCTCACCCGGTCGCGCGGGTGGATTTTCATGAGCCACCTAACTTGTGTGGCGGTCGCCATATCAACAAAATTCCAAAATACTTTTGGGCAAAGTATCAGGCTTTCGGAAATAAGTAGGTTTTAGGTGTCAGGTACAAAAGGTTTCAGGTGTCGGGTGTCGGGTGTCAGGTGTCAGGTGTCAGGTGTCAGCGTATAAAACATGGGGCATGGGGTAAAGGAATAAGGATTCAGGTTAGGCATTTAGGAATTGAGGGATTTAGGAATTCAGGAATTAAAAGATATAAAAACCCTGAACCTCTGAACGCTGAATCCACCAGAGGCGGACAAGCCTTTGAGCCCTGCCTTTAAATCCGAAATCCACATTCCGAAATCCGAAATCGAAACGCTGACACCTGAAACCTGACACCTTCCTTAGTGAAAGCGATTTGTACCCTCCAAACTTTAGGAAACCCCCAGCATTTAGCATACATGCCAATCGTTACGACGACCTTGACAAGCTAGCTGCGATCATTATTGTTTTACCGGCTTTCCTTTTTAAATTATGTGATTAAATTGATAAAGAATCTTAGGATAAATAATCCTAAAGTTGTCGCGAATGCCTAAGCAAATGAAAATTTAAACGGGACAGGAGGGTGTCATGTGGGAATATACAGATAAAGTAAAAGATCACTTTTTGAATCCGCGCAATGTCGGCACAATCGATGATGCTGACGGTGTGGGAGAAGTCGGATCTTTGGCATGCGGTGATGCGCTCACGTTTTATTTTAAGCTTGATGAAAATGGTAAAATAAAGGATGCAAAATTCCAGACATTTGGCTGTGCCAGCGCGATTGCCTCCTCCTCAGCCTTGACCGAAATGGTCAAGGGCTTGACCCTGGAAGAAGCCAAAAATATAACCAATGAGGATATCGCCGATTACTTAGGTGGCCTCCCCAAGGAAAAAATGCACTGTTCGGTAATGGGCCGAGATGCGTTGGAAAAGGCCATCTCCTGCTATCTTGACGAGCCGGAGAAAAAGGTGGAAGGCGAAATCGTGTGTGAGTGTTTTGGTGTCACCGATAGGGAAATCGAGCGGGTGGTGCGGGAAAATCATGTTTCCACCATTGAAGGGGTTACCGATTATGTCAAAGCCGGCGGCGGTTGCGGAAATTGCCATGATCGAATCCAGGAAATCATCGACACTATCCTGGGAACGGAACGTCCGGTGAAGAAAAAAGTTCCGGCGCTAACCAATCTGCAAAAAATCAAATTGATTGAAGAAAGCATTGAAAGAGAGATCAATCCCACGCTTAAAAAGGATGCCGGCAGGCTCGAGCTGGTCGACGTGGATGGCAATCGGGTTCTGGTGAGAATGGGGGGCAGCTGTGCATCCTGTATCAAATCCCCGGTTACGCTAAAGCATTATGTTGAAAGTAAACTTCGCGAGCTGGTAACCCCGGAACTTGTGGTTGAGGAGGTGCAGTAATGGATGTCATCTATATGGATAACAATGCCACCACCAAAGTCGCCCCGGAAGTGGTGGATGCCATGCAACCTTACTTCAGCGAGTATTACGGCAATCCTTCCAGCATGCACTCGTTTGGTGGGGATGTCGCCGCGAAAATCAAAGAAGCCCGGGAAAATGTCGCCAGGCTAATCGGAGCCACAGCGGATGAAATCATTTTCACCAGCTGCGGCACTGAAAGTGACGGCACCGCCATTCGCGCTGCGATTGAATCCAATCCTAACAAGAGACATATCGTCACCACCAGGGTGGAGCATCCGGCGATCAAAAACCTGTATGAGAGCCTATCAAAAAAAGGATACCGGGTGACATTTGTACCGGTGGATAGCCTTGGTCGACTGGACCTCGATTATTTATATCAGAACTTAAGCGACGACACCGCCATCGTCAGCATCATGTGGGCCAACAATGAGACCGGGGTAATTTTCCCGATTGAAGAAATTGCCCCGGAGATAAAGAGCAGAGGAATTGTGTTTCATACCGATGCGGTTCAGGCTGTCGGCAAAATTCCCATCGATGTTGGTAAAACCGAGGTGGATATGTTGTCTCTTTCCGGGCATAAATTTCACGCACCCAAAGGCATCGGTGCCCTGTATCTTCGCAAAGGAACGAAGTTTACACCGTTTATGGTCGGCGGTCATCAGGAAAAGGGCCGCCGCGGCGGCACTGAAAATACAGCCGCAATTATCGGTCTGGGCAAAGCTGCAGAATTGGCCATTGGGCATCTAGCGGAAAACGGGTACGAACGCATTGCAACGCTGCGAGACAAACTGGAAAACAACCTGCTGGAAAAGGTCCCCAATACCATGGTGAACGGCGATCGCGATCATCGCTTGCCGAATACCACCAGCACTTCCGGCTCAGCCTGCACATCAGGCTCCCTCGAGCCTTCCCATGTTTTACGCGCAATGGGGGTGCCGTTTACCGCTGCCCACGGATCGATCCGCTTCAGCCTCAGCCGGTACAATATCGAAGAAGAAGTCGATTTTATCCTGGAAAAATTGCCGCCAATTATCGAGAACTTGAGGCAGCTGTCGCCGTTTTGGAAACAAGCAATCGGTAGTTAATCACCGCAAAGGCGCAGAGTTCGCAGAGAAAAACTTTTTTGATTTGCCGTCCTCTCAACGGCAAATCAAAGAAAAATTACCTCTCTGCGTGCTTTTGGTCTCTGCGGTGAAAAAAATTCTAAATCTTCTGTCTGATCCTATTCTTCAGCCATTCAATCCAGGGGCCGAAACCTTCTTCAGTGCGGGCAGAGATTTCAAACACCGGCATGCCCGCATGAACCTGATGGATATATTCAACAGCCCTATCTTTGTCGTAATCCAGATAGGGTAGTAAATCGATTTTATTTAACAGGGCCGCTTCGCATTCCCGGAACATTAAAGGATATTTAGCGGGCTTATCTTCGCCTTCCGTCACACTCAAAACCACAACCCGTGAATCCTCCCCGATGTCAAACTCCGCAGGGCAAACAAGGTTTCCCACGTTTTCCACGATTAACAAATCGATATCCGCCAGATCAAGCCCGCTGGCTGCCTTATCGATCACGTGGGCGGCCAGATGACAATCACCGCCAAACTCGTCGGTATTGATCTGTACAACCGGAGCACCCGAGATCGCCAAACGATCGGCATCATGGGTGGTGCAGATATCTCCGACAATGACCGCACTTCTGTATTCCGGCATAATATTGGCTAGCGTCTTTTCAAGGGTAGTGGTTTTGCCCGAACCCGGCGAACTCATCACATTGAGCACAAATACTCCTGCTTCCGCAAAGGTTTTGCGGTTCTCAGCGGCCATCTTTTCATTGACATCCAATACCCGGCGGACCACCTTTATTTCTCGGGTACCGCTTTTCTGGACGCCGATGGCCGGTGTGCCGCTATCTGCATGCGGATGGTGATGGGCATCCTTGTGATGGTGATATTTTTGTCCTTTTGCGTTATTTTCCAGAACCATTTTTGACCTCTTCAGCTATTTCGATGGATTCAATATCCAGTTCGCGCCCGGATAGTATCTCGAGAGAACCACTGTTGCAAGTCTCGCATTTAAACACGGGACTGGTTATGGTCCATTTCGAGTTACATTCATTGCACCTGGCAACGACCGGAAGCTCGTTGATGATGAGCTCAGCACCGTCCAGAGCGGTATCTTTCGAGGCGACACTAAAACAAAATCGAAGGCTTTCCGGAACCACGGCAGCCAGTTTGCCGACCTTAAGATTGACTCTCTCAATGCGTACATCGGCTAAATCAGATGGAATGGAAGCAGTGGCGATTTCAACGATCTGCAGGGCAATTCCCATTTCGTGCATAATACATTTATTCTTGGTGTTTCGTGTTTGGTGTTTAGTAAAGCATTATCTATAACCAATCAGATGATATTAAATATTGAATGCTGATCACTATTTAAATACTTCTGCACACATCTCGCCGAGAGTACCGAGATTCTCACACACATGGACCCCGTGGGTCTTCATGGCGGCTATTTTTGCCTGAGCGGTGCCGCTGCCGCCGCTGATAATTGCGCCGGCATGCCCCATACGTCTTCCCGGCGGCGCGGTTAATCCGGAAATAAATCCCACAACCGGTATGGTCATATTCTGGGCAATAAATTCCGACGCTTCTTCTTCAGCGGTTCCTCCGATTTCTCCCACCAGAACGACCCCATGGGTGTCGGGATCCTTTTCAAAGGCATCGAGGCAATCAATAAAATTGGTGCCACATATAGGGTCACCGCCGATACCGATACAGGTCGTCTGTCCGATACTCTGCAGGGTTAACTGATGGACCACCTCGTATGTCAAGGTACCCGATCGCGACACCACACCGACAGACCCGTCAGGCTTGTGAATGGGGCCCGGCATAATGCCTATCTTAGTTTGACCGGGTGTAATAATACCCGGACAATTCGGACCTATCATACGGGTGGGTTTGTCGCTCAGATAAGTTTTAACCTTCATCATATCCAGCACCGGAATGCCTTCGGTAATCACCACAGCGAGTTCAACGCCGGCATCAGCCGCTTCCATGATGGCATCGGCAGCAAAAGCGGGTGGCACAAAAATCAAACTGCAATTGGCGCCGGTCTCAATTACGGCATCTTCAACTGTGTTGAATACGGGCACATCATCCATCTTTAGTCCCGCTTTACCCGGTGTTACCCCCGCAACCACCTGGGTGCCATAGGCGATACAATGGCGGGTGTGAAACTGTCCTTCCTTGCCCGTAATTCCCTGCACAACAACCCGTGTGTCTTTGTCAACGAAAATACTCACTTTATAAACCTCACTTTTGTAATTTGGCTTTATTAAAATTTAACATTTTTCACCGCAGAGGCGCAAAGCCCGCAAAGATAGGTTTCTTTTGATTTGCTGTCCTTCCTGTCCGCCGGTATTTTTGGAGGCTCAACAGCAAATCAAATAAATTAAATTTCTCTGCGATCTCTGCGCCTCTGCGGTGAATTAATTAATTCTTTATCCTCAAACCAGCTCGGCGACTTTGTCGGCGGCATCCTTTAAATCAGTTGCGGTGATCAGGTTCAGCCCTGATTCAGCCAGAATTTTTCGTCCTTCCTCAACGTTGGTTCCCTCCATCCGAACCACCACGGGAACCTGGATGCCGGTTTTTTGGGCTGCTTTTACGACTCCCTCGGCCAGGACATCACAACGCAGTATTCCACCAAAAATATTGATTAAAATGGCTTTAACATTTTTATCGCCTAAAATAATACGAAATCCGTTTTCAACCATTTCAGCGCTGGCTCCACCTCCAACGTCTAAGAAGTTCGCAGGTTCCGCCCCGGCAAGTTTAATAAGATCCATAGTCGCCATGGCCAAGCCGGCACCGTTGACCATATTACCCACATTGCCGTCCAAATTAATATAATTGAGATTGAATTTGGACGCTTCTATTTCCAGGGGATTTTCCTCGTCAAGATCGCGATACTCATGGACATCTTTGTGACGAAACAGGGCATTGTCGTCGAAGTTTATTTTGGCATCGAGTGCGACGACGGTTTGTTCGGCGGTAATCACCAGAGGATTTATCTCCACCAGTGAGCAGTCATAGGCAACAAAAAGCTGGTAAAGATTTCCGAGCATGGCCACAAATGGCCTGATCAGCTCCGGCGACAGGCCTAAGCCAAAAGCCACCCTGCGACAATGATAGGCCTGAATGCCCAGCAGCGGGTTGACAAACACTTTGATAATTTTCTCCGGGGTCTTGACTGCCACCTCTTCTATGTCCATACCACCTGCCTCGCTGGCCATCACCACAATTTTGGCAGTTGCGCGATCCGGTATAATACTCAAATAAAGTTCTTTTTGGATATTTAAACCCTGTTCAACCAAAAGCTTTTTAACCTGCCTGCCTTCCGGACCGGTCTGATGCGTAACCAAATGCATGCCGATCATTTCTCGGGCAATGGCATCAACCTCATCAGCAGAGTTTGCAAGCTTTACCCCTCCGCCTTTACCCCGGCCGCCGGCATGGATCTGGGCTTTCACGACCACGGGAAAGCCGCCGAGCTTCTCGGTGGTTGTTACGGCTTCCTGGGAGCTAAATGCGACTCCGCCTTCCGGAATAGGAATGTTGTATGTTTTGAACAACGTTTTGGCCTGATACTCGTGAATTTTCATCGTCGCACATCTCCATTTCTATTCAATTACAGCTAATACATCCCCTTTGGCCACCGTCTCCCCCTGGCTGACCGCATCCCCAACATCTTTTCATAACTTACAATCATGCCGAGCATGGGTGCGGTTGCTGCTGTACCTTCGTGATCAACACCCGGTTTGGTCTTTTCTTTAGGCTCCGCAGCAGGCTTGGTCTCGGGAGCTTCGGGTAAAACCGGTTTCGGCGTTATCGGAACGGTTGGTGCAGGCCGTGCCGGTTGGCCGGTAATCTTTTTGCACTCAGCTCGCCGACCCGCGGGCTAAACAGGCTAACGGCCCAACTAGCTACACAGGAATATTACCATGTTTTTTCGGAGGTCTGATTTCGCGTTTACTGCACATCGCCTCCAGGGCGCTGATCAGGCGCGGCCTTGTCTCTCTGGGGACGATGACCGCATCAATATAACCCCTTCTGGCGGCAACGTAAGGATTCGAAAACAGATCTTCATACTCCTTTATTTTTTCCTCTCGCTTGGCCGCGGGATCTTCAGCGCTGTTGATTTCTTTGCGATGAATAATATT
>WOR8_10008182_pt1 | contig 10198 bp, 10 predicted proteins | sample DeeMarSeWOR38_10_FD_19890 | JGI IMG/M metagenome (IMG submission 19890)
TAAATTGCCGCCCGAACATCCGCTGCTGAGTTAGGATCTTCGCGTTGCTCGCCCTCTTCAGAGACACTCCTACCTGACGGTCCGCCCTTGGCCGATAGCGGAAGTTCGATGCATCCCGAAAGCAGCCGTTTGAACGGCGGCCTCCTGGAATAACCGGACATACAGCCTGCTGGGAGCGAGCCGGCCGAAATTGGCTCTCCAACCTGACGAATCGCCAACTTATGGTCTACTCTGCGGCCATCTTATGAGTCAAATTACATTGTTCTATCGCTACTGTCGCAGTTGCTCCGGATATCTTGCAGGGAGCAGCAATTATCTCCACGCTTTATTTACCTATCAGATAGTAATAACATACCTATCTGATAGGTTCTTCGTTATTGGGAATTCAGGCAGGTTTTGGCGATGGCGACCCAGGCAACGCTGGAAGTACTCTTTGGCGGCAAGGCAGCCGCCAGAGTGCTGCTTTTCATCGAGAACTACGGGGACGGCTATGCCGCCAGGATCGCCAGGACGTTCGAGATGCCGGTCAGCGAGGTGCAGAAGCAACTCGCCAAGTTCGAGCGCGCCGGTATCCTGGTGAGCCGCATGGTCGGAACCAGTCGCATCTACACCTGGAACCCCAGGGACCCGGCATTGGGTAGCCTGCGTGATCTGCTGCGGCAGACGCTCGAAGAAGGCATCCCGGAAGAAACGCTGCGGGCGTATTTCAGGCAGCGGCAGCGGCCCCGGCGCAAAGGGAAGTCACTTTGACGGCGAGGATCACCGAACAATCTAGCGTGGAAGAAGTCGCTGCCATCGTCTCCGATGCGCTGGAGGGTGCCGGGATCACGGCAACGCTCTCCGGCGGCAGCGTTGTGACGATCTATTCGAACAATGCTTACCTGTCCCGAGATCTCGACTTCGTAACGTCGGCCATGGTCGACGACCTGAAGCCCGTACTGGAATCCCTGGGATTCGAGCACACCGGAATTCCCAGGCTGTCCCAGTTCAGCCACCCCAGTGTCGAGTGGTACGTCGAGTTCCCGCCATCGCCGTTGACCTTTGGGAATCTTCACGTCAATCCTGAAGACTGTGCCGTGATCGAGCTGCCGGTCGGCAAGCTGCGCATCATAACGCCAACTCAGTCGGTCATGGACAGGCTCGCGGCAGCCTATGCGTGGAAAGATGCGCAGTCCCGCGACCAGGCAATCATGGTTGCTGTGAACCAGGAGATCGACTGGGAGTCCCTGCGAACCTGGTTCGCCAACGAAGGCGAGTCGGACGAAGAATTTCGGCGCTTCAGAGATGCGGTGAGAGCGGAAAAGAGCCGGCAAGCCAACGCATAGTCAGGTGCTGCCTTCCGTCAAGGAGAGCTCCAATTTTGTGATCTTTTCAGTGCGGGAATTTTGCGTGTATCAGCTGTGCGTCGTTATGCACAGTCATGCTCTTAGAGCAACGGACGCCCCGGTAACTGGTTGATAAATAGGAATCGAATCAACCCCTTGGATTTCTGAAAAGCGGCGTGTTTCGGAAGTTCGCTTTTCGGTATTTCCCAATGTTTCTTGAGGGTTATGCGGCACGTCGGCAGCCGTCTAATCGTCCCTGCGTTAGCTTTGCGTGGGTCATGTGGCCGATTCGGATCTTCCCGCCGCGATCCAGGACGTGATGCACTGGTGACATGCATTTCTCGAATTACGCTTGCAATGCGACGTTTGCCGGGTGTTAGGCTGCAACCGTCACGAACACTCACGGGAAACGCCACGAGGAAATCATGTTCATCTGTGCCGCCGGCGATATTCACGGAGCCCTGGACCGGTTCTATGAAGATGTCCTCGCGTTCGAGGAATCGCTCGGTGCTCGTTTTGACTACGTGCTTCACCTCGGCGATTTTGGCGTCTGGCCCGATCCCAACCGGGTGGACAAGGCAACGCGCAAGCACGATGGCGCGGGAGATTTCCCGATCTGGTTTGCCGAGAATCGCCCGTTCACGTCCGCGCGTATGTTGTGTCGGCCTCAACAACGTGGCGATGCCGGGCAATCTCATGGCGGTGGATATGCCGGCGCAGAAAAGTGGTTACGAGATCCTGGGCGAATGGCCGCGTCGCGAGCAGCCGAGTTCCTGAACGCTTGGTCACGCGCAGGTCTATTTCTTGAGAATCCGCTTGTTCGTGATTTGATTCACTCGAATAGTTCCGCCCCCGGCTAACCGAAAAAGCACGCGTATGGGTCCCTGTCCACCTCGGCAATGAAGTCTTCGATTTTCGGCACTGTTGCCAAAGGATCGTACTGGTGCCACCGAAGGTCGGCCCGCATCCAGTAGATCTTCCAGATGTTCTTCGACTTGACGTACGTGGCCTTGGCGACGGCGCTCTCCATGAATTCTCCGGGGCGCAGGTACGCAGGCCTAATCTCGAATATCTCGACGCTTTGATTGACGAAACGATAACCGAGATCGAGCTCCGGCCGAATGTGCGGCGGAGGCCTTCGCGCCTCGATGAACGTCTTCACCGGTTTCTCGAAGCGGAATCTCTCATGTTCGGAAAGAGCCATTTGTGGAAATTCTACCGACCGTATACGGATTTGTCGCTTGCAATGAAATGCTTGCGTCTTGTTACCGTCGAGATTGCGCCTTAACGCCTGCAAGATATGAAACTGCACATCCTCAGCGACCTCCACACCGAGTTCGCCGAGTTCGATCCGCCGGAGACCGACGTGGACATTGTCGTTCTCGCCGGCGATATCGGCGTCGGTACAGCCGGCATCGAATGGGTGGCGCGCCAGTACAGGAAACTACCGGTAATCTACGTTCCCGGAAATCACGAGTACTACCATCACGACATCGGCATCACGGACGAACTGAAATCTAGTGCGCCGGCCAACATCCGAGTCCTGCACAACGATTCCTGCGAGTTCGAAAACGTGCGCTTCCTGGGAACGACGCAGTGGACGGACTTCAGACTCTACGGTGAAGGCGAGGCCTGGTTTGCCCGGCAAAGGGCGAAGCGCTCAATCGACGATTTCACGGCGATCCGAAACGGCGACCGCCGCTTCACACCGGAGGTTTCGGTCGCGCTTCACGAGATCAGCATGGCCTGGCTCGTGGGCGAACTCGCGAAAGCGTTCAACGGCACAACGGTTGTCGTAACGCATCACCTGCCGGCAACACCATCGATCGCAACCCGCTACCGGAACGACCCGTTGAACCCGGCCTTCGCCAGCCGCCTGGAGGAGGTCATCGAAACCGACCGCCCGGAGCTGTGGATTCACGGGCATACCCACGTCGCGTGTGACTACGACATCTACGGCACACGGGTCGTGTGCAATCCACGCGGCTATCCATCCGAATCTCCGGACGGGGGGTTCCAGCCTGGGCTGGTCATTGAGGTGTGAGCCGAAACGCTGACATACCCAATTCGGGTACTATAATACCCACATTGGGTACATCTATGGCAGCCAATTCCTCATCCACCCTTGCCGACGCGTTGTTCACGTCGACGCAGCAAAAGGTCCTCGGGCTGCTCTTCGGACAGCCTGGGCGTAGTTTCTTCGTCACTCAGATCATGGAACTCGCAAGGTCGGGACGAGGGGCAGTACAAAGGGAACTGCAACGACTCGAGCGCGCCGGCCTTGTCTCCGTCGAGATGCGCGGCAACCAGAAGCATTACCAGGCTAATTCAGACTCGCCACTGTTCGACGAGATTTGCAGCGTCGTTCGAAAAACCGTGGGGCTGGAGGAGCCGCTCAAAGCGGCGATAAGATCCCTGGCCGGAACGGTACGTCTCGCATTGGTCTACGGATCCGTCGCAAAGCGCCAGGACACTTCGGCAAGCGATGTTGATCTGCTTATTGTGGCTGACGAGGTGACGCTCGAAGATGTCTATGCGGCTCTGTCTGTCGCGGAACAGCAATTGGATCGCAAAGTCAATCCAACCTTGTATACCAGCGAAGAATTCGATCGGCGTCGCGCTCGTGGCAGTGCGTTCCTGAAGCGTGTGTTGGGCGGGCCTGTGATCATGTTATCGGGGACAGTCGATGACGAATGACAAACTCGACAACCTGGTCAGGATTCGACAACTGAAAGCAGGACCGGGTGTCGGCAGTTCAATTCTGCCCCTGGCCACCATCTAACGACTTGTTATTGCTGCCGATGTCCTGGGTCGGCAATATTTAAATCATTCCGCAGCACGGCCAGAGTACCGTTTTGGCTAAGAGGTAGCTGTTTGCCGGTGGATTGCGCCACTGCACCACCGTAAATTTGGCAAATTGTCAGTTCTTGAAATGCAATTGAGGCATGCCAATCGATCACTATGTGTACATTATTGTTACTTCTGATCCAGACACGATCGACGAGGATGAGCAAGCTTCTGCGTATCAACTCACTAAGTCTAGAAAGAAACTGTAGTCAATGGCAGGTGCTTATGCACCGAAAGGGGATGTGGCCATCATCTGTCGCCCGGAGACAGTTCTTCTGGATGACGGCGACAGGTCCGAGAAGGACCGCATCAGGTCAATAATCCTCGCTGCTTGACCGTCTGTCCTCACTGGTTTCGCGAACCGCTCTGCCCGTGACAACCATGCGAGGCGCCAACCGTGCAGCACGCGATCACTGCTTGTATTGCGCGTACTCCGGCACGTCGGCCGCCAGGTAGTCGACCCACTTGCCTTCCTTGACGTAGAATCGCTGCATGTCGGGATGGACGACCACGCTCCTTGCCCACATGTTGAATGCCGCGATCATATCGGTGCCATACCAGGTCGGGTGTCGCGCCTTCTGTTCCAGCAACAGCTCAACGGCCCTGTCCAAGTCAAGTCGGGACAAAGCGACGTAATTCACAATCAGGTAGTCGTCGATAAGGCGTCCTTCTTCGTCGAATAGCGCTTCCCCTAACTCGCGGATCTTCTCCCTATCGTCGAGCGTGACGAACGCTGCAGCGGCAAAACGGATTCTGGTTAACGGTGCGTCAGGATCGAACAACCGAGCGTACGCTGTCTGAGCTTCGATTATGCGTAGCGCCGAAGCTTCCGCATCGTCGGGTCGACCGGTAATTCGTTGCGCAGCCAGTACTAAGTCGTTCGAAACCGTGTAAGCAAAGAAGTAGTCCCATTTCTGCGTTTCCGGCATGGTTTCAATTCTCGCGTCGAGGATTCCGTCCATGTCGTGCCGAAACTGCATAAGGCGTAACCTGGATAAAGTCTCCAGAAGCGGGTGCTCGAACTCGCCGGTGCTCTTCTCGAGCTCCGTTGCATATGCGTCGACGATTGATTCATCTGCCGTTGCGATGAATCGAAACATGAGGTTATTGAGCCTGCCATAAGGCGACACCTCCGCCAGGGATGCGTCATCGCCCGTTTCGGGGGCGATCTGGGCCAAGCGCTCGAAAAGCCGGTTGGTCATCTCCTGGTCGCCTGACGACCGGAAATGCTCCAGAGACCCCGTGACGATGCGTGCGTGAAACGGGTCCAGTTCCAGGGCCTTGAGAAAAGCCGAAGTCGCCGGCCCGCCATTGCCCTCTATCCTGTGCCACCAGGCGAGCACGTACCAGGCGAAGGCGTTGTCCGGCTCAAGCTCGATGGCCTGGTCGATGTATGCCTTGCGACCCGTGCGATAGCCGGAATCCTCCTGTTCGGCAACGAAATCGCTGGCCCGGGCCAATAGCGTCTCAATGTTATTGGAATCAAGGGCAATGGCCTTGTCCAGCGCTCTTTTTGCGGCTGACCTTACTTCCTCGAAGTTTCTGCCGCGTTCCTCACTCGTGTCTCCAAACCAGCCATTCTGGATGATCGTGCGGGCAATATCGTCCAGGGCTTCGTTCAGGTACCCCCACGCCTCGACAAAGCCCGGATCCTCCTGGACGGCTGCTTCGAGTAATTCGCGTTGGCGCCGGAGGGTGGACTCAGACTGGTATTCGCTGCGCTCTATGCTCTTCGCCTTCAGGAACAGGTCGTAAGCCTTTACGCTTCTTGTCGGCATATCGTCGAGGGCACCGACGGTCTCCGGCATTATCTGCAGATGCAGGGAATTGGTAATTTGCCTGGCTACCTCGGACTGGGTGGCAAACACGTCCACGAGCTCGCGGTCGTAGTTGTTGGCCCAAAGGTGAGCGTCTTCGACGGCGTCGATGAGCTGCACGGTGATACGCACATGATTTTCAATTCGGCGAACGGATCCCTCGACGATATAGCGCGCATTCAGTTCGCGGCCGATATCTGTCACGCTCAGATCCGAATTCGTGTAGCGCAATGCCGAGGTACGGGAAACGACACGCAAACCGTCAATACGTGACAGGTTGGTCAGGATCTCCTCGTGCACGCCCCCGGCGAAAAATGCGTTGTCCGTTGCCGCGCTCATATTGACCAGTGGTAAGACGGCAACAGAGTCGGAACTCAGCTGAAATTTGTCAGAGTCACCGGTATCGGATGGAACAACTTCGGCCAGCGTAGCTTCGTCTGGTGCCCGGGAATAGGTATTCCAGGCGATAAATGCGATCGTAATGACCAGCATTGCGATCAGGGCTATGTCCAGTTTTCGGCCTGTCGCCTGGGCGATCGACACCGCGCGGTCAACGTCGGTTTCCCGCTTGATGCCGTCCGGAGTCAGCTCATAAGCCCAGGCGAAGAACAGGGCAATCGGGAAACCGACGATTCCGATCCAGGTGACGAACGACAGCGTCCATTCGGGCAAATTCAGCGCCGGCGAAACCGTGTCAGTGACCTGAATAACGCCCCAGCCGAGTAGGACATAGGCAGCCCCGACGCGGAAGACGTTCCTGCGCTTGAGTTCGTCTATCAACTTCATCGAGCTATACGGGCGCCAAAGCGAAGGTGTTTAAAGTCTATCGCGTTTGCCGTGGTCACGGCTTCAAAAACTCCTATCGAAGCCAGCTCCGATGCGTGAGCTTCACGTGCATTTGCCGTGGGTTGTCGTGCACGGTGATACAGATCAAGCAACGGACGCCCCGGTAACCGGTTGATAAATATAAATCTAATCAACCACTTAGATCTCGGAAAATCCGCGTGTCGGTGGTTCGATTGACTCGCACCTTCGGTGCTCGCCCTTCGGGCGCCTTCGGCGTCGTGGTTCGCTTCGCGAACCACTCTGCCCCTGGCCACCATCTCCCCATACTCAGTAACGCCGATGTAAATCGGCGAGCGACCACGGCGTCGGCGATATGGGGGAGGGATAACGCCGTGGCCGCCGCCGGCTTGCCTAGTCCCGGTTGAAGCGATGCTGCAACCCCTTTTTCATGCGTTCCTTGCCGCGTTCGAGCTTGGCAATCTGCTCGTCGGTCAGCACGGCGTGTACCTGGCTACGAACCCTCACCATAAGCAGTGTGCCGGTGGTCGCGAGTTCGCCGTTCGACAGCGCGATGTTGTTGAGAGCAGTGTCATACGAGGGGTCAGCGGGGTCGAGCGCCTGAATCGCCTCGCGATTGGCTCTCGCCTGGTCGCGAATGGCCTCGATCTCCGGCTTCGCCGCCTGCAGGATGTTCTCGACGCTGTCGCGCTGTTCGTCCGTCAGGTCGAGGTGGTCGGCCATGTGCTCGAGCATGAGGGCCGGGTCCCCGGGACCGCCCGGAAATAGTCCAGGGCCGAAGCCCGGCGCAGCGTAAGCGCTAGTCAACGGGGCGGCCATCGCGAACACGGCCAGTAACAGTACGGTCATTTGTTTCATTGCAGATCTCCTTCGTAGTTTCGGGGGCACCACGTTCGGTGTGAGTGTGAGATTAGGGACTCGAACGTCGAGACAGGTCCGCGATGTGCAAAGGAGTGTCAAGAACTGTCAGGATCGCGGCTTTCCGCGTTGCGGCAGGAGGCCGATTGTTCCACGATGACCACTGGATGTTGGTGCGAAGAACGAACCGGTGACGACAGCCAGGATACTTATCATCGATGACGACCGGGCACTGGGCGAGATGCTCAAGGAGTATCTCCAGCCGGAACACCTGGCTGTCGTCGCGTGCCTGAGCGGCGAAGAGGGTCTCGAAACGCTGAGGGCCGGCGACTTCGACCTCGTCATACTCGATATCATGCTGCCAGGTATGAGCGGGCTCGATGTCCTGAAGCAGATCCGTGGCATGAGCGATATCCCGACCATCATGCTGACGGCCAAAGGCGACGACGTCGACCGGATCCTCGGCCTGGAGCTTGGTGCCGATGATTACCTCGCAAAGCCTTTTAACCCCCGCGAACTGCTGGCTCGCCTGAAGGCGATCCTGCGGCGCGCGCCGGCGACGGCTGCAACGGCGGGGCGGCTGGTCGTTGGCGGTATCGAGCTCGATGCAAGAGCGCACAAGGTCACGGCCGGCAGCGAGTCGATTCGGCTGACCGGCACGGAGTTCGAACTGCTGCGCTGCCTGGCCGAGTCGCCGGGCGTCATCGTGTCGAAAGACGAACTGTCAAAGAAAGCGCTCGGGCGCCGGTACATGCCGTACGACCGCAGCATCGACACGCACGTGAGCAACCTGCGTCGCAAACTCAACGATGCCGGCGTGTCCAGTCCGTCGATACAGAGTCGCCGCGGTGTCGGCTATTGCCTGCTGGTGGACGAGTAGTCATGCGCAGCCTGCACTTGCGTATCTTCCTGTCGTTCTGGCTCATTATCGTGCTGACCATATTCACGGCAGCAACGCTGGGGTTCGTGTACGCCGAGCGCGCGCGTTCGTCGCTGCAGAGCTTCGAGGTCAGCGAGGCGATGATCGAGGCGAGTGACGCACTGCGCGAACGAGGGCGAGATGGCCTCGTGACCTGGCTGGAGTCGCTGCCGTTCGCCGCTGAATCGCTCATCTACGTTATTGACGAGCAGGGCCGCGAACTGCTCGACCGCCGGCTGCCGGCGCCGGTGCAGATGACGCTGCGCCGCTTCGCGAGGCCGCCCGGCCTGCACCCGCCACGACCACGCGATACCGACACCTTCCGCCCGCCCCGTCCGTTCGCCCAGCTCGTGGGCCCCGCGGGAGAGATCTACACGCTGATCGTCGTGCCGCCGCAAAGCGCGGTCGCGCGATGGCTGTCTGAGCGCGGGCGACTGACCTTCATAATCATCGCGTTGCTGGTCAGCGGCGTCGTCTCGTACTTGCTGGCACGCGCGATCTCGAAACCGATCCTGCGTTTTCGTGAGTCGACCGTGGCGATTGCCGCTGGCGATCTCGATACGCGTATTGCGCCCGGTGTCGAGAAGCGCCGAGACGAGATCGGCGAGCTGGCGAAGGACTTCAACCGCATGGCACGCCAGCTGCAGCTTGCCTGGCAACGGCAGGCGGAGCTCACGAGCAACGTATCGCATGAGCTTCGCTCACCGCTGGCTCGCCTGAAGGTCGCGCTCGAGCTGGCCCGCCGCAAGACGGGCGAGCTGCCCGAGCTGGCCCGGATCGATGCCGAGACGGAGCGCCTCGATGACATCATCGGGCAGTTACTCGCGTTCTCGAAACTGGATGCGAAGACGCACGAGGCGGCGGAGACCGTGGACCTGGTTGAGCTCCTCGCAGGCGTTATCGACGACGTTCGCTACGAGTACACGCACGAGGGCGTCAACATCGAGTTGCAGAGCGATTCCGATGTGTCGGTTGACGGTTACCCGAATGCCCTGCGCAGCGCGCTCGAGAACGTGTTGCGCAACGCCGCCTCACACGGCGGCGGCGAGGTGCAGGTTTCCCTGCGCACAGAGCCCGGCCATGCCGTTGTCACGGTGCAGGACCAGGGCGACGGTGTGCCGGAACCCGACCTGGAACATCTGTTCGAGCCTTTCTACCGTGCCGCAAGGTCCGGTGAATCCCACGGTGCGGGACTCGGACTGGCGATCGCGGCCCGGGCCATCGCGATGCACGAAGGGTCGATAGGCGCCCGAAATGCCGGGCAGGGATTGTGCGTCGAGATGCGCCTGCCACGGTGAGCCTGCATCACTGCAGCTATCGCGATGTGACAGCGGGGCTAGAAGCGGTAACTGATATCCAGCGCGCCGTAGTGCAGCCACGCGAAGGTGGTCTTGCCCAGGTTTGGTGAACACCTGAGTTAAGTCCTAATGTCCGGATTTCATAGTGGACTGGACTGACATTTCCGACGTATCCGTGCCGTCGTTTTCGGTTGTAGAATCGTTCGATGTAATCGAAAACATCGGCCCTTGCTTCATCTCGGGTGCGGTATTTTCTCCTTCGGGTTCGTTACCTTTTCAGTGATGCGAAGAAGCTCTCGACAACGGCGTTGTCGTAGCAGCTGCCTTTGC
>WOR8_10008656_pt1 | contig 10198 bp, 11 predicted proteins | sample DeeMarSeWOR38_10_FD_19890 | JGI IMG/M metagenome (IMG submission 19890)
AGGTTCTCGAGCTCCCGGACGTTCCCGCGCCAATCGTGGCCCGTCAATGTCTCCATCGCCTCCGGGGAAAACAGCATTTTCCCCTTCCGGAATTTTCTGCAGAAGGTCGCCAGGAAATGCTGGACCAGGAGAGGGATGTCTTCCCTCCGCTCCCGCAGGGGAGACACGTGGATCCGGATGACGTTCAGCCGGTAGTAGAGATCCTCCCGGAAGCTTCCGGCAGGAATCTCCTGCTCGAGTTCCCGCGCCGTCGCGGCGACGATGCGAACGTTCACCTTCCGAACCTCCGTGTCCCCGAGGCGACGCAACTCCCCCTCCTGGAGAAACCGGAGAAGCTTCGTCTGGAGCATGAGCGGCAGCTCGCCGATCTCGTCGAGGAACAGCGTCCCCCCGTTCGCTTTCTCGATGAGCCCCGCCCTGTCCGACTTCGCCTCGGTGAAGGCCCCTTTCCGGTGCCCGAAGAGCTCGCTCTCCAGGAGGGTCTCGGGGATCGCCCCGCAATTGATGGCTACGAAGGGTCTGTCTTTCCGCCTTCCGCCGTAGTGGAGCATCCGGGCCACCAGCTCTTTTCCGGTCCCGCTCTCCCCCGTCACCAGGGCCGTGGTGTCGTAGTCCTTCACCTTCTCCACCATGCGAACGACGTCGTCCATTGAACGGCTTGCGTAAAGCAGCATCTCCGGCCGGGAGGCCTTCTCCACCTCCTCCCGGAGAGCCTCGTTCTCCTTCCGCAGGCTCTCCCGCTCCCTTGCCTTCCGGAGCGTCAGCAGGATTTCGTCGCTCATGAACGGTTTGGAGATGTAGTCGTACGCGCCGAGCTTCATCGCCTCTACGGCCGTTTCCACGCTCCCGAAGGCCGACATCATGATGACCGTCCCGGGGATCTCCCGGGACGTGATCTCCCGGAGAAGTTCGATCCCCCCCATCACGGGCATCCGGATGTCGCACAGGAGGTAATCGAAGCGATCTCTCGCAAGGAGCGCGAGCGCCTTTTTCCCGTCCTCCGCCAGCGAGACGTGGTATCCCTCCGCGGAAAGCAATCGCTTCAGCACATCCCGCATGCTCTCTTCGTCATCCACCACAAGAATCCGTTCAGCCATCCGCTCCCCCGTCCGCGTCGCCCGCCGCCTCCGGTTGCGCGGCCTCGGGCAGAATCACGGTGAACGTCGAACCCGTTCCCTCGCCGCTTTCCACGACGATCTCCCCTCCGGCTGTCTCCACGATCGCAAGGGAAACCGAGAGGCCAAGACCAGTCCCCTTTCCCTCCTCCTTCGTCGTGAAAAACGGATCGAAGATCGAGGGCAGGGAATCCGGGCGGATGCCGGAGCCCGTGTCCGTCACGGAAACCGCAACCGCACCCTCGGGAAGGTCTCCGAGATCCCCCCGCAGGCGCAGCACGTCCGCGCCGGGCGGATCGGATGCCCGTCTTCGCGCCTTCCGCAGGGCAGGCGGCACCCACGGCCTCACGCCGAACGTCCGCACGCGAAGAACGCCTCCGCCTTCCATGGCGTCGACGGCGTTGATCATCAGGTTGAGCAGCACCTGCCGGACTGCCGGAACCGCTCCGCCGAGATCGCCGCCCGGCCCACCCCCCCGTGCTCGGCGACCACTTCGATATCCCGGAAGATCTTCCGGTAGGAGAGCATCTCGACGGTCTCCCGCACGACATCATCCACGTCCGCGGCCTCCCCCGCGTTCCGTTCCGAGGAGGCTACCGACAGCAGCCCCCGCACGATATTCTCGATCCTCCCCGTCTCCGCGACGATCTTGTCGAGGCACTCTTCCCGCTCCTGCGGGGGCGGATCGTTCCGGCGTAGATATTCCGCATATCCCCGGATCCCCATCAGGGGATTCCCCACCTCGTGCGCCACGCCGGCGGCCAGCCGGCCCACGGTGGCAAGCTTTTCCCACCGGAACGCCTCCTGCTGGGTCTGCTTCGCCCTTTCCTGTGCGGCGAGGATTGCGCCCACCATCCGGTTGAAGGAGGAGCCGAGCTGTCCGACCTCGTTCCCCGGGGTCTCTTCGGCGCGCAGCCCGAGATCGCCCGAGGCGATCTTCTCGGAGACCGCTGCGAGTCGGCGGAGGGGGCGGACCACGGAACGCTCCATGAGAAGGGTCCCGAAGAGAACGAACGCGACGGCATCGATCCCCACGAGAACGGCGGCAATCCGGACGAGGCTCCGCGCCTCCTGTTCGAGGCCCGGGGAGAAGAAGCGCACCCGGATCGCCCGGGGCCTTTCCCCTCCGGCCCCGACCTCATCGAGCGAAAGGGTGACGTCGACGACCGGATAAACGGTGAAGAACGCCGAGACCTTCTTCCCCACGGGGGTCACCCTGGCCGCATCGAGCCCCTCGCCCCCGGGAAGAACGGCCACCTCCAGGATATGCGGGGACAGCTTCTTCATCCCCTCCAGGACGGGAGCCGGGGCGGCGGCTTCCGTCCCGCCCGTCCGTAGGGCCGCGCGGACCACTTCGGCGACGGACACCGCCGCGTCCACGTGACGGCGTTGGACGGTGATCTCGATGACCTTGAACGCGAAGACCGCAAGGAGGGAGAGGGAGGCGACAGCGATGAGGGACAGCTGGAGGACGACGGCTGCCCGGACCGACATCTCCCTTTTCAACCGGCCCGCCCCCATGGGGACTTCATTGACATGGACCTCCCAGGGCCTAGAATAGCAAAAACGTCCCGTGGAGGCGAATGTGACCACCCCCAGGAACCGAAGAAGAATCCGGATGGTCGACCGCCAGTATCAGCTCGGCATGGCATGGCGCATGCTCCTTGCCTTTCTCCTGTTCTTCGCCATCGGGATCTTCCTGGTGTTCGCGCCCTCCATGTTCGGACTCCTCGTGGGCGCAAACCTCGAGGAGCTCGAGCCCGCGGGCCGGGAGTTCCTCATCCTCCACCGGAGAATCTGGCCGGCCGTCCTGTTCGTCCTCGCCGGCGTTTTCGTCTACACGGCCCTCTTCAGCCACCGGATCGCGGGCCCCATCTACCGGATCAACGCAGTCCTGCAGGCGATGCTCCGGGGAGAATACCCGAAGAGCGTCACCCTGCGAAAGGGCGACCATTTCCACCAGACCGCGGAACTTCTCGAACGCCTCTCGCGACAACTCGCCGGGCAACGCGAAGGGGGCCCGCAGGGCAGGTCGACCGATTCCGGGGAAACGAAGTGAGCCCGGTTCGCAGCCGGCGAGGGTTCACGATCATCGAACTGGCCCTCGTGCTCGTCATCGTCGCGATCCTCGGGACCCTGGCGGTGTCCATCTACGTCAGGGTAGCGAACAAGGCCCGGTTCACCCAGGCGAAAACCGTGCTCAAGCACCTGCAGAAGACGGAACTCATCTATTTCACGGACCACGACCGGTACACGGACAACGTCGCCCTGCTCGATTTCAACCCCGTCCAGTACGACTACTACGACGTCTCCGTCACCCTTCTCGACAACGGCCTGCGGTACATCGGGTATGCACACGGGGTGCGGGCCATGGAGGGCGACCTGTGGTCCATCACCCCCGACGGGGAGCCGTTGCAGGACAACGCCGCCCGGGCCAGGTTCTAAAGGAATCCCCAGACGAAATCCCCCACGAACCGGGCGAAAAGCGCGGCCGCGCAAAGGTAGGGGCCGTAAGGGATGGCAGTCTTGAGGCCCTCGTCCCCCTTCCGCATGGCGACCATCCCTCCCGCAACCCCCAGCAGGGACCCGAAAAAGATCGTGAACAGGGCCCCCCTCCACCCGAGAAACGCGCCGATCATTGCGAGGAGCTTGATGTCGCCGCCTCCCAGGCCTTCGATCCCCGTAACCCTGTGGTACACCGCCGCCGTGGCATACAGGATCCCGCCGCCGAGCGCCGCCCCCGCCAGGGCTCCCTTCCAGTCCCCTCCGGGGAGAACGGAGAGAAGAATCCCCGCGGCGAGACCGCCCAGGGAGAGCTCGTCGGGGATGATCCGGTGGTCGATGTCGATGAACACGATGGGGACGAGGAGCGAGAGGAAGACGAGATCGCGGAGCAGGGCGAACCCGGGGCCGTCCGCCCAGGCGATCAGGAGGAACCCGACGCCGCTCAGGACCTCCACGGCGGGGTACCGCCAGGAGATCGCACCCCCGCAGCCGGCACACTTCCCGCGCAGCAGGAAAAAGGACGCGATCGGGATGTTCTCCCACAACCGGACGGGGCGTCCGCACGCCGGGCACCGCGATCCCGGACGCACGATCGACTCCTCGCGGGGAAGGCGGTAGATGAGAACGTTGAAAAAGGAGCCAAGGGACGCGCCGAGGGCGAACATCCCCAGCAGGAAGAGGGCAAGGAACGGCGGCCCCGGGATCCCTCCCGCACCCGTCACTTGAAATCCTTCCGGTAGAACAGCAGGCAGGCCAGGACCAGGACGGCGGCGCCGTAGGTCAACAGGTACCCTGCCGGGTACGCAATGGAGGAGATGGAAGGCCCGGCCCCGTGGACGATCTCGTTCTTCCAGTTGAAGTTCTCGAGATTCGGAAGCAGGTAGTAAAGCAGGCGTGCCGCGAACCGCACCGTTCCGGAGGGGGACCGCCCCCCGAAAACGATCAACCCGTTGGATATGTGACCGATGAAGAACATGGAGAGCGTGAAGATCGCGCTCAATACCGGCGTGGTGAACGTCGAGAACAAGGAAGCGAGGCAGACCAGCAGGACCAGCTCCATGTAGATCCCCGCCGAGGCGAGAAAGATCCCGGGTTCGGGAACTCCTCCGTAGCCCGCGTGAACGAGGAAAAGCGTCGCCGCCATCACGAGCGTTACGAGGGCCAGGGTGCCACTCAGGCCCATGGCCTTCCCGATCACGAACTCCCAGCGGGGAACCGGCCTCGACAGAATGAGGTATACGGTTTTCCTCTCCACCTCATGGCTCACAAGGGTGATTCCGATGAACACGGACATGATGACGCCGAAGATGTGGATGCACGCCAATCCCACGTCGACGATGATCCGCGTGAGTTCCCCTACGGACAGATCGGCCAGGAAATAGGAGAGACCTATGACGAAAAGCGCAAATGCGAGGATGGCATAGAGGATCTTGTTCCGGATCGTTTCCCGGAACGTGTTCGCGGCAATCGAAAAGATCCTGTTTCCCATGGAGAGCCCCTTTACCCGCCCTGGAAGGATCCCGGGCCCGATGCCGGGGTGGCGTCCCTCTCCCTGCCGGCCACCTGCTCGACGTAGATGTCCTCGAGATGCCTCTTCACGGGGGTGCAGGAGCGGACGAGCGAACCGGCCTCGCGGAACTTCCCGATCCAGTGGTTCGCCTCCTCATAATCCTTCGCCCGAAGGACGAATGCGCTCCCGCGGACCGTGGAGGCGCCGGGGGGTACGCCCAACCGGGAAAGGCTCCTCTCGTCCGGGACCGGCGAAAAGAGGAGCTCCACGTACCGGATCCCTTCCCGGCCGACCAGCTCCTCCACCGACCCCTCCGCAACCTTCCTTCCTTTCAGCAGGATGATGACCCTGTCACAGAGCGCCTCCACGTCGGAGATGATGTGGGAGCTGAAAAAGACCGTCTTGCCGGAGGCCTTCAGCTCCAGGATGAGGTTTCTCACCTCCATCCTTCCCACCGGATCGAGCCCGGACATCGGCTCGTCCAGGATCACGAGCTCCGGGTCGTGCAACAGCGCCTGGGCAAGCCCGAGCCTCTGCATCATCCCTTTCGAATATTTCCGGATGGCGGTTCGCCCCGCCCCGTCAAGTCCCACCGTGGAAAGCATCCTTCGGGATTCCCTGGCAATCTCCGCGCGGGAAAGCCCGTTCAGGTGCCCGCAAAGGCCCAGGAACTCTTCTCCCGTCAGATACTCGTAAAAGTAGGGCTGCTCCGGCATGAACCCGATCCTTCGGCGCAGTTCGGGCCTGCGGCCGGCCTCCTCCCCGAAGATCGTGACCGTGCCGGAATCCGGGAAGGCCAGTCGGTTCAGGATCTTGATGGTCGTCGTCTTCCCAGCGCCGTTCGGGCCAAGGAACCCGACGATTTCGTTCCTCGCCACCGTAAAAGAGAGGTCGGCGAGCACGCGGATGCGCCTCCGCCAGAAGCCCGTCGGGTAGGACTTCGACAGCCCTTCGACCCTGATCAGGCGATCCGTCTCCTTCATTGCTTCCGGAACACCTTCAGGCGATTCTGCACCATGGTGCTTCGTATCCCTCCGTCCGGTGAGAGCAGGTATCTGCCGCCATGGGGTTCCTCGGGAACCCGGGCGATCATCCCCTCCCGGACAAGGTCCGGGAGCTCCCCGGGGAGGTTCCCCGTTTTTCTCCTGTACGCCTCCACCGCGCCTTCCAGCATCTGCATGTCCCTCTCCGCAAGCACCTCCCGGTTGCGGCGCTTGAGGACCTCCAGGCGGGCAGGGTCGTTCTCCTGTCTCATCATCTCATTGAGAAACCGCAGCGCAGTTTCCGGTTTCCTCCCTTCCGAAAACATCCGCGTCGCCAGCAGGGGAAGATAGGGGGGGCTGCCGTCGATTTTCGACGCGGACTCCAGCGCCTTGGCCCCTTCCACCGGGTCTCCCAGGGAAAAATAGTGGAGATACCCGATGTAGAACGGGAACCTCCAGTCGGACGGGTGGTTTGCCCGTCCCAGGTCGAGAATCTGCAGGGCGTCCTGCACGTGGGACCGGGAATCTCCCAGGATCACCCCCCCCAGCAGATAGGGCACCTTGAATCTCGGGTCGAATCGGATAACCGTCTGGATCATGATGACCAGACGATTGTATTCGTTTGCGGTAAGCTTCCGGGTCCCTGCCACCTGGACGGCCCCCAGCCAGGAAAGGTCTGCGAAAAAGTTCCGGAACCCGAAGGTGAATTCGGGATGACGGCTGATTTCGTAAAGGAGGCCCCGGTTTCCTGTACCGCGTTCATAATCCCGACCCGCCAGTGCCCGCTCCTGGAATAGAGAAATGCGGAAAGAGAGGAACGCGGATGCCAGCAGAAACAGGAATGGCATCCCCCAGAGAAGAAGAGGAGCTCCCTTCCGATCGGATAACCCCGCTCGCCTTTTCATTTTCCCTCAGGGCAACTTTACCAAAAGCTCTTCCGCAACAACAACGGAAAGTGCACACCCGCAGATATCCGGATTCGCGTCCGCATCGGTGAAACGGAGGGAATTTCCGTGCCGGAAAACAGCAACGGGAATGGGGGGCTAGGCCCCCCATTCCCGTGATTTTGCGATTTGACCGGGGATCGTTTCCGATTCCCTCAAGTCCAATCGGTTATACGTCGTTCAGCACGTTCATCAGCGAGTTGTTGTCGTTGATGGACCATTCGTCGAAGGCGCCGTCGTTGTCGACGTTGCCGACCGCGCCAGCCAGGAAGTTGTTGGCCCCCACCAGCGGTGTGATCGTGAACGTGCCCCCCGACGTTCCCGTAATTGCAAAGATGCTCCCTACGGTTACAGTCGGAGAAGTAGCTATACCGTTGTCGGAACCCAGGGAATAGGTGTACCGGGCTGTGCCGACAGGCTCCCAGTTGACCCGGTCAAACGTGTTATAGGTATTGTTTTCCCCGTAGTAGCCGGTCTCCGCCGTGTAAATCGCCTTCAGGTTCGTTTTCGCCTCCGACTGCTTGGACTTCGCCTGGAACTTGAGGAAGTTCGGGATGGCGATGGCCGCCAAGATGCCGATGATCGCCACGACGATCATCAACTCGATCAGGGTGAAACCCTTTTTGTTCCTCATCCTCATTCTGCTCAACATTGCGGTCTCCTTTCCCTCAGGGATCAGAATTTTTCCTTGCCTTCCCTTTTAGCAATACGCGTGCCATTTTTAAGATGACAGGTCATCCTCGTCGTTGACCAGGATCCTGTCCTGGTCGATGTGCCAGACATCGACCTGGAAGTCTGGGTCGATGTTTCCCCAGCCGAAGGCCTTGAATTCATTGTCGTTTGCCACGGGAACGACCGAGGCGGGCGCCGGATTGACGGCATTGTCCTTACCGAAATACTCGACCCCCAACGTATATGTGTAATTGGCAACTCCCACAGGGACCCAGCGGATTTCCACGAAACTGCCGGAGTAGATATCCTTCTCCCCGTAATATGACGACTGTGCCTTATAAATGCCCTCGAGGTTGGTTTTCACTTCGGTGCGGCGGGTCTTGCCGACAAAGGAGAGAAAATTCGGGATCGCGATGGCTGCCAGGATGGCGATGATCGCCACAACAATCATCAGTTCGATCAGCGTGAACCCATCGTTTTTATGCAAGATTTCCTTCTTTCTTTGAAAAAGTGACATCATTTGTGGGGTAATATTGCAGATTCCGTGCCGTCTACTCGATCCCGTGCTTCTCGAGACGATAACGAATGGAACGGAAAGATATATTGAGGAGTTTCGCGGCTTCGGTCTTGTTCCCTCCCGTCTTCTCCAAAGCCTTGAGGAGCATCGATTTTTCGAGCCGGTCCATCTCCGCGTCGAGGGAGACCACTTCGCCGTCGGCAAGATCCGGGGAAAATGAGGTGACGACCTCCTCCCGGGTGCCCAATTTTGTCACATTTTGGGGAAGGGAGCCCAACGATATGACATCTTTTGTCTCAATGATCGTGGCTCTCTCGATTATGTTTTCCAGCTCCCTAACGTTCCCCGGGAAATCGTACGACTGCAGGGCGCGCATCGCCTCCCCGTCGACCCGGGTGATCTGCTTGCCCATCTTCCCGGCGAACTTCGACAGGAAAAACCGGGCGAGGCTCGGGATGTCCTCCCTTCGATCCCGCAGGGCGGGGACGACGATCTGGATGACGTTGAGCCGGAAGAAGAGATCGTCCCGGAACCGGCCTTCCTTCATCCACTCCTCGAGGTTCTGCTTGGAGGCGCAGAGGATCCGGACGTCTACGGAGATGTCCTCGTTGCCGCCGATCCGACGGAACGACCTCTCCTGGATCGCGCGCAGCAGCTTGCTCTGCATGCCGTGTGGCAGTTCTCCCACCTCGTCCAGGAACAGGGTCCCCCGGTGGGCCTGCTCGAACAGACCCTTTTTCAGCTGCACCGCCCCCGTGAAAGCGCCGCGCACGTGGCCGAACAGCTCGCTTTCCATCAGCGTTTCGGGGATGGCCGCACAGTTGATGGGGACGAAGGGGTGGTCCCGCCGCTCGCTGCGGGAATGGAGGGCCGAGGCGACAAGCTCCTTCCCGGTCCCGCTCTCCCCGATGATCATCACGTTTGCGTTGGTGGGCGCCACCCTCTCGATCATCTCGAAGATCCGGAGCATCGGGTCGCAGCGGCCGACGATCCCCTCGTACGACGATTTCTCCAGGACCTCTTCCCGCAGCGCCCTGCTCCGGATGTCGGCGGTCTCCTTGCGGGCGATCGCCTTGCGGATGAAGTCGCGCATCTGGCCGAGGTCGAACGGCTTGGTGATGGTGTCCGCCCCGAGGTTGAGCGCCTCCTTGTCGACGTAGTCGTAGGCGCCGAGTTTCATCGCCTCGACCGCCGACTTGTGCTCGGCGTAGGCGGTCATCACAACCACCTCGGTGGACGGGTTCTTCTGGATCGCCGCGCGGAGGACCTTGAGGCCGTCGTCCTCGCCGGACATCCGCAGGTCGGTCAGGACGAGGTCGTAGACGTTGCGGCCGATGGCCTGCTCGGCCTCTTCCAGGGACGCGGCCGTGTCGACCTCGTACCCCTCCTTTTCGAGGAATATCTCGAGGAACTGCCGCAGGCTCTGCTCGTCGTCGACGACGAGGATGTTCTGCTTCACGTGCCGGCTCCTTCGCGGGACGGGGGGACGGATCCCATGATCACCCCGCCTCGGTGAGCGGTGCTTCCGTCTTCTTTCCCTTGCAACCCTTGCGCAGGCAGACGATCTCCGTCTTCCCGCCCTTCCTCGCTTTCTCCGCCATCGCGGGGTACCCGCAGACCGGGCACGGACCATCGACGGGAAGGCTCCATGAGGCGAACCGGCAATCGGGATAGCGGGAGCAGCTGTAGAACATCCTCCCCGCCCGGGAAGCCCGCTCCACCATCTCACCCCCGCCGCACTCGGGGCATCCCACCCCGATCCCGTACGGGCGGCTGGCGCGGCACTCGGGGTATCCGGAACAGGCGATGTACCGGGATCCCTTCCAGCGGCGGACGATCATCGGCTTTCCGCACTGGTCGCACGCAACGCCCGCCTCCTCGTCGGGGACCAGTTCCACGCCCCCTTCGGGAGTCTGCCGGAAGTTCGCCGTGTTGCGGCACCGGGGGTAGTT
>WOR8_10007814_pt1 | contig 10196 bp, 7 predicted proteins | sample DeeMarSeWOR38_10_FD_19890 | JGI IMG/M metagenome (IMG submission 19890)
AAAAAGTAGATGGCCGCTCGGATCTTTTTTCGCTGGGGGTTGTGTTATTCGAAATGTTTAGCGCTGAAAAACCCTTCAAGGGCGAGAATATTAATTCGCTGATGTATGCCATCACCCATAATGCCTACACGCCGTTACCTGAGGTTGCACCCGGGACGCCGGCCTGCTGTGTGAAAATAATTGACAAACTGCTGCGCAAAGGGGTCACCCAGCGCTATAAGTCCGCCGCTCAGCTGGTCAAACAAATAACAAAGTGCCGCCAGGAACTCGAAAATGCTTAGAATTGTTTACAATCCCCTTATCGTGTCATGCCCCAGGAATCGCTGAGAAAATTAGGTGACCACATTGACCACATAACCAGGTTGGTCCCGCCAATGGCGGGCTTTGGCCCGTTGAGCCCGTTAAAGATTGAATACTATTCGATTTTATCTTCAACCGGCCTACGGGATAATCCCGTTTCACGAGGACCTTCGGCAGGCAACGGGCTCAACCTAAGGATCTTATAGAAAGGTGCTGCGATGATCTGAAAATCATGGTAAGATAACCATATGTTGAATGAAAAGAACCCATCTCAAAAATGTCTTTTGGCCCAATATCTTTGTTGGTGCCTCGCTTTAAATCCTTCGATCCGCCTCAGGCGGACCTCCGGTTTACGACCCACAAAGAGGATTTAATCAGGCGGGAAGTCCCGCTGAGCGGGGAAGCTCGGCTCCGCCGCGATCTTGAACCAAAATCCAATTTTTGAGATAGGTTCTGATAAAACAGGAGGTCGGCACGATGTTGAAAATAGAATTGAGGTTCAAAGACAAGATTCTAAAACATATTGATACCGATAAAAGCGAAATTACCATTGGAAGAGGAGCAAATAACGACATTCAAATTGACAATCTGGCGGTATCCAACACCCATGCCAAATTAATCAAACAAGGGGGTACTTATCGGGTTGAGGACCTCAACAGCACCAATGGCACCCACTTGAACGATATATCGATTCAAAAAGCAGACTTAAGCCCCAACGATATCGTCACGATTGGAAAGCACGATTTGCAGATAAAGTCGATAGACGAAATCAAGCCCGTTGTTGAAGATCTGGCGGATAAAACCGTAAAAATATCCGGCTAAACGTAAGATTTGCCGGCCCTTATAATAATCCCTTCTATTGTTTTACGCTGTCGCTGTTCAATTTCAAACCAGCCGTGAACCGCAGAATACCGAATAGAGAATAATGAATGTCGAAGTCGGGTCGGCCCTCTGCTTCCACATCTCCGCCTGCGGCGGATTCGATATTCGATCGTCAAACAAAATGCCTTTTTTCCTCATATTCGGCTCCCCACACTAGAACCAGCTAGCAAAATCCGCAAATATCACTTGACAAGCCCTGAGATCTTTCGTGTAATAAGACTAGGCTAGTAAGTATGGGAGGCGTCAAATGAAAATGCATACAATTGAAATTGATGAAAACCTCTGGAGTTATCTACAAAAACATGCCGAACCGTTTGTTGATACGCCCAATTCTGTCTTAAACCGGATCCTGTTTGACACTAGTAATGCCTCTTCCCCAACCCACCATGAGTTTAAAATCCCGGCGGTGTCCATTCAGGGAATCCCCAAATCGCTGGCACAAATCCTAGAAGTCGTTTATGAGATGGAAATTAATGGCTATTCGCGCACCGAAGCCACCAAACGGGTGGCGCATAAAAGAGGCACATCCCCTCAAACCATCACCGACAAATACTGTCGGCAGATCGGCAAAAAAGCCCATGAAATCGATCAGCTGCTTTCCGAACCGGGTTATGAAGGTTTTAAAAAGATCCTAGAAAGCAAGTTTGACGCCTATCAGCAGGTTATCGAATCGTATTTTGAGACGTTGATGGTCGCTGTCGAATAGATGGGTTGGGTTCGTCTTCACGCGGATTGCGACACAGTCTGGCAGGCGGGTATGACGTGAAAAATTTCTCGATTGCGCATTTAATTCTCGGTGTATTTCTTTTGATACAACGGTGAAATATCGCGCAGCGTCGTGACCACATTTTTCAGCGCTTTTAAAAATGTGGTGATATCGGCTTTGGTGTTGTCGATTCCAAATGAGAGGACCAGCGTGCCCTGGGCGTCGGCATGGCTGAGTCCTAAAGACAGCAACACATGTGAAGCCCGCAGCGAGCCGGTCGCACATGCCGAGCGCGTGGAAACCGCGATGTTATCGTCATCCAGCATCAGCATGACACTTTCGCCTTCGATATATTTGATAGAAATCGACAGCAGATTGGGCAAACTGTTATCCGGATGGGTATTGACAATATATTCGTCGATGAAATTCGGCAATTCAGTTAACAATTGGGCTTTTAAAGCCTTGAGGTGAGCGAGCCGCATGTCCATGTCCCGCAAAGCAAGCTCCGCGGCTTTGCCGGTTCCGATAATGCCGATAAGATTTTCGGCACCGGCGCGCTTATTATTTTCCTGAACGCCCCCCTCTAACAGCGGGAAAATACGGGTGCCACGGCGTATAAACAGCCCCCCGACACCGACGGGGCCGTAAAAGGTGTTGGCAGCAAAACTGAGCAAATCCACCCCCAGTTTTTGAACATCCAATGGAACCACCCCAACCGAATCAACGGCATCCGAATGGAAAATCACTTTTTTTTCACGGGTGATTTTCCCGATTTCTTCGATGGGCTGAATGGTGCCGGTTTCGTTGTTGCTATGCATAATGGACACCAGAATGGTATCTTTGGTAATGGCATCGGCAACATCTTGCGGGTTGACGCGACCGCCGGAATCAATCGGAAGCGAGGTTACCGCAAATCCGGATGCCTTGAGTCGACGCAGACTGCGGATAACGGCATTGTGCTCGATATTGGAGGTAATGATATGTTTGCCCTTGTCCTCGTTGGCCATGGCCACGCCTTTGATGGCATGATTGACCGATTCGGTCCCACCGGAGGTAAAAACAATTTCTTTGGGAGCTTTACAGTGCAGCAGACCCGCCACCGCCTCACGCGCCTGTTGTAACGCCGCAGCAGCTTCTTCCCCGGATTTATGCTGACTGGCAGGGTTGTGATAATCCTTTTCAATGGCCTCAATCATCACTTTTTTGACTTCGGGCAATAACGGTTTTGCCGATATGTGGTCCAAATTGATAACCTTCATAATGACCTACCTTGGTTGATCGTGGTGGATTTAATGTTCGTCTTCAAGACTGGATTGACATGCATCGCAAAAGGTCACGTTCTCCTGGATTTCGATATCGCAGTAAGGACAATAGCATTTTTCGCCGTGAGAATGTTCTAGCTTTTCCTTGCGGATCGGCTCAGGGCGGTTTACCCCGGCCAATTTATCCTCATAATTCTGGATGGCCAGCTGGAGGGCATCCGCCCCCAGGTTAGAGCAGTGCAGTTTGTTTTTTGGCAATCCCTCTAACGCCTTGGCGACATCTTTATTGGTGAGCTGCTTGGCGTCTGCCAGGCTTTTGCCCTTGGCAATTTCAGTGATCATGCTCGATACGGCAATTGCAGAGCCGCAACCAAAGGTCTGAAATTTTATGTCCGCTATACGTTCATCTTTTATTTTCAGATAGATGGTCATCATGTCGCCGCAAAGCGGGTTGCCAACTTCACCGACGCCATCGGCATCTTCAATCACCCCGACGTTGCGCGGATTGCGAAAATGGTCCATAACCGTTTTATTGTACATACCGGCTTCCTCCTTAATATTTCATAATATTAGGCACTTACTAATAAAGGTAGATTTTGTTTTTTTCGGGTTAAACAAATAACAGATAACAAATAACGAATAACTTCCAATTGGGTTTTACACAATTGGAGCATCAGCCAATTTTTAAGACCTTCGCACCCCGAATTTTTCTTTGTTTAAGTTCCACCAGGGCTCGATTGGCATCTTTAAGTTCAAATTCTTGCACCTCCGGCTTCATTTGAATTTCAGCGGCCAGCTGCAAGAATTCACTGACATCGGCGCGGGCAACGTTGGCAACACTTTTTATTTCTTTTTCCTGCCAGAGATGGCGCGGGTAATCCAGGTTTAATAAGGTCTTTTTATCGCTTTCCTCCTTGCGAATCGCATTAATAACCAGTCTGCCCCCCGGCTTTAAACATGCCAGTGCTTCAATGACCGGTTTCCAGGCCGGCGTGGTATCAATGATACGATCAAGCTTTTCAGGGGGTTCGGCGGCGGTATCACCGGTCCAGAAGGCACCCAGTTGACGTGCAAAATCCCTTTCTTTTTTACTTCTGGCAAACACAAAAACATTTGTATTCGGGTATTTGTGATGCACCATGTTTAAAACCAGATGGGCGGATGCGCCAAAACCGGTTAACCCCATGTTCTGATGATCTTCAACCCCGCTTAATCGCATTGACCGGTAACCGATGGCACCGGCGCACAGAAGCGGTGCTGCCTGCGAATCGGTGAAAACCTCGGGAATTTTATAAGCAAAATCCTCGGAAACGGTCGCATATTCGGCGTAGCCGCCGTGGACATCCCTGCCCGTGGCCTTAAAGCGCTCGCATAAATTTTCAGCGCCGCTTCTGCAAAAATGACATCTACCGCAGGCCGAATGTATCCAGGCAACGCCGACCCGCTCCCCCTTGCTGAATTTTGTGGCTGCGGCACCGCTTGTTTGCACCCGGCCTATAATTTGATGGCCTAAAATTACCGGTAATTTCGGCGGCGGTGTGCGGCCTTCAATTTCATCCAACTCAGTGTGACACACGCCGCAAGTGGATACCTTGATTAAAATCTCCTTGTCCCGCGGGACGGGAACCGGCATATCCACAAGCGCAAGCGGATTTTTATTATCGGCGATTGTACCAAGCTGGTTTAAGATCATTGCTTTCATGGCCCCGCAGCACCCTTGAAATTACTCTGGTATCAACTTTAAGTAAATTGGTTCTGTATAATCTTTAAGCAAATTCTGCAATACCTATTCCTAAGGATTGCACGGATAACAGGCGAACCCGGCTCAAGGGCTTTGAGACCGGACTTGACATTAACCGCGAAGATCCTAAGTTACCAGAATACATCTCAAAAATGCATTTAACACCCGATGGTAAAGTTTTAAACCCATAAAAAGTTCTTGCAACACCAAATGAGCTAAAATTAAAAATGATCTAAAATGCCTAAAATTATGGTCTCGCTGAGCTCCTTTGTTTATTATGAATATGACAGAATTTCTCAACTTTAGGCATTTTAGCTCATTTTAGTCATTTTAGGCATTTCTATCTTTTCAGCACCCTTGGAACTTTGTTTCTCTTTCTTCCAAGATAGACTGCTAATTTTGAAATCGCTTTTGATGTTTGGCGGCAAATGTCGGCAAAATGCGGCCTCCCTGTCGGCTTTCAGCTGTTTTTGGCAGAGGGGCTTTTTTTATGATATTTTGCCTGCTATATTACAAATGGTGTTATCGTTAAAATGTGGTAAATTAGTCCTTGGTACATAATCTAAATATTCAACCCGTCTTGATCGGATTTGGTCTTACTGACAAACTGGAATGACCCCAATGCCTAAACGCCGGAAAATACTTTTTTCACTTATTACTCTTGCCGGAATTTTTTTGTGCGCGCTGGTTATTCTGCTGGTCGTCACACCCAGGCTGATTAATCTGGAAACGGTCAAAAAAGAAATAAAAAACCGCTTTGCTGAAGATATCGGCGGGGATATTGAATACCAGCGTGTCGATCTCGCCTTTTTCCCGCGTCCGCATGTCGTCATAACCGCCGTTAATTTTACAATGCCCGATTATGTCAACGGCACGGTGGATTCGCTTAAGATTTATCCGAAAATCCTGCCCCTGTTCACCGGTGAAATTCAAATTAGCGCTGTCCATTCGCGCAGCCCGGAAATTACGGTTCGATTACCGGCAACGCCGGAGGATCAAAGCACTTCAGCAACGCCTTTTTCATTTGAGACTTTGGGGGATCGGCTGAATGCAGCGATAAGCGCCATACCAAAATTGAAGGTCCCCAGCATGGTCGTGGGCGTCAGCAGCGGCCGTGTCGATTTTCTTAAAGGCCGGGAACGCTTTCTGGGTCTCCACAACGTAAACGGCCGGTCCCATCGCAAGGGTGACCGCATTGAATTTAGCGCTGAATGCCATTCAAATTTATGGGAAAGTATCACCATCAAAGGCCAATACGAAGCGCCCGGTTTTAAATTAAGCAGCCAGATCATCATCAAACAGTTGCGACCGCATGCGGTAACGAACTATTTTTTCCCACAATCCGACCTGAAAATGTCAAATGCCCGGGCCAATTTAACCCTGGACTTGCGAACCGATGGCCCCAATCATCTGCAGGCCAGTGCAAGCGGCACAATTCCGTATATGTATTGGCATCTTGGCAACAAAGATCTGAAGATTGACGACACCCGCTTCCAGTGCGAATTTCAGATCAAGAATCAGGCCGTCAGTCTGTCGCTAACACAACTTGACCTGCAAGATCCCCGCCTTAATCTGGCGGCCCGGCTGAACCTCAATCCGGAACCGCCGCGCATCCAACTTGCCCTCGAGGGCAAGCAGATCAATGTGGCCACAGCCCAAAAAACCGTCACGGCCTTAACCGATAATTCCGATACGGTATCCGATATTTTTGAAATACTGCGGGACGGTGATATCGAACGGGTCACCCTTAACGTCGCGGGACCCAATTGGGCGCACCTGGCCGAATTCGAAAATTATGTGATCAAGGGGAACATCGTCGGCGGGAATATTTTTATCCCGGATGGTCAATTAAACCTGGAGGATGTGAAAGGCGATGCCACGATTGCAAACGGCATCCTGCAGGGTGAAAACATCGAAGCCCGCATGGGAAATTCATTTGGTGGACAGGGAAAAATAGCCATTGCGCTGACAGAAGATACGGCCCCGTTTCATATTGAAGGACTCATCCAGGCCGATTTATCACAGCTTCCCCCGGTTCTGACCCGGCTGATTGAAAATGATCCATTCAGAAAAGAACTGGCCCTTTTAAAAAAAGTTGAGGGCCGTGCCGGCGGGATGTTGGTCATCGGAGAAGACACCAGAAACATAAATGTCAAAGTCATGGCTTCGGACATCCGTTTGAACGCCGATTATCAGCGGATTCCCTATCCGGTGATGGTCAAAGACGGCAGTCTGGTCCTTGACGGTAATCGAATCGCGTTGACAAATTTCACTGCCAGCGTTGGCAAATCGAGTTTGACCCGGCTGTCAGCCAAATTCGGATGGGAAAAATCGCCATTGCTGGAACTGTCATCTAAATCCGCAACAGTGGACTTAGCCCAATTGCATGCATGGTTGATGCAAACTGAAGCAATTGCTAAAGACCTGAAAAATTTTAAGACGGTGAACGGTACCGTCACATTACAAAATGCGAAACTGAGCGGACCGCTTTTCAAACCGGGTCGGTGGCGCCTGAAATCCAAGGGCGGCATCCAAAACCTCTTGGTGGATTCACAGCTTATGCCCGGCGATTTAACGGTAGCCCAGGGGCACTTTACATTAGAAGGGGACCGGCTTGAGGTAATAAACTGGAACGCCAATGTGGGAAAATCCTCAGTGGCAGGCCTAACCGCCAATCTTAAATGGGGCGAAACGGCGACCTTAACCGCAAACGCCGGAAAGACCGTGGTATTGCTGGATGAAATTTATCCCTGGCTGCAATCCCATGAGACCTTAAAACAACACGTCAAAAATATCCAGCCCTTAAACGGAAGCCTGATCTTCCAGAGCCTATCATTTGAGGGCCCCATCAACGCTGAAACCAGCAGCAAGGTGAATCTCAGCGGTGCCATTGAAAAATGGCATATCCACTCGGCAAAATTTCCGACCGATTTAGAGTTAACCGGCGGTGACCTGTTTTTGCGCGGCACGCGAATCGACCTGGAGGAAACCAACGCCAGATTCGGAACCTCAACGATAAGCCGACTCTCAGTGGGTAACCAGTGGGGCAAAAACGCTTTATTCGAATTCAATGCCGATTCCGCAAATATCCAGATTGCGGAACTCTATCCCTGGCTGATATCCATTGAGACGCTGGATAAGATGTTCAAGGGGTTCAGTGCCACCCAGGGGAGTTTGGCACTCAGTGGGTTGGATTTCAAGGCGCCGGTGGGCCGCTCCGGGGCCTGGCAGTTTCAACTGGCCGGCGACTTACAGGGCCTGGCCCTGGAATCCGATCATTTCAAAGCCCCCATTCACATCAACAAAGCCAAATTTTCGGCCAAAGATACACCCGGCGTGTCCGGTACTCACGGTCGTATTGATCTGGATACAGCCCAATTGAGCTGGGAAGAGAGTCTGATGACTCTGCAAGGCAGCGCCTCTTTTTCTGCGGATGAATTATGGCTTGAGCTGAAACTGGCTGCCGATCGTTTAAGCTGGGAACAGGTTGACCAGATTACCAGCCTGGACAAACAGGCGGGGTCCGCAGAATCCCAAAAGCTGCTGGGGAGCTTGATGGTTGAATTGGACAATTTTACCTATGACGGGTATGCCTGGCAGCCGATGCATGCGGATATTTTGTTTAATAAAGCAGATACCCGTATTATCATTAAAAAAGCGGACCTGTGCGGCATTAAGTTTCCGGGGATTCTGAAAGTTTCATCCAATGAGTTCGAACTTTATTTTAATCCGGTCGCAGAAACGCAAAATCTGGAACCCGCTATCGCCTGTCTGTCCGCTAAAAAGAATCTGGCCGATGGCAGCTTTAATCTGGAAGGGGAATTGATGTCCAAAGCCCGGCCGGCCGCCTTCCCCAAATCACTGACCGGCAATCTGCATTTTACGGCCGCACAAGGCCGAATTTATCGTTTTGGAATGCTGGCCAAAATTTTTGCCCTGCTCAATGTTACCGAAATATACCGGGGCGAGGTCCCGGATTTGAGGGGCAAAGGCTTTGCTTACAATTCGACGGTGATAAATGGGGTATTTGAAGACGGCAAGCTGATCATCAAAGACACTTTGATCGACAGCCCGTCGATGGGAATCGCCATCGAAGGCAACATCGATTTAATCAAAAAGAAAGTAAATCTGGTAGTGCTGGTCGCACCGTTTAAAACCGTTGATCGGATTGTCAAGCTCATCCCGCTGTTCGGCAATATCATGGGCGGCACTCTGATTTCGATTCCATTCCGGGCGATCGGCGATTTACGCGATCCGGATGTCATACCGCTTTCACCCACCGCAGTGGGTTCCGGCCTGTTGGGCATTTTGCAAAGAACCCTAAAGCTGCCGATCACCATCATCCAGCCCGTTCTTCCTGGCTCAAAAGACAAAAAAAAAGATGAAAAAGAAAGATAAACGAACATGGGCTTGGCACCCTTCTTGACTTTTTCAACAACCATACTCATATTGAGGCTGGAAAAAACAGCGAATGTTAAATCATCAGAAATAAATAAATAAGCTACCTCAATAATATTTGATCACGTTAAAATGCACTAAAATAACGAGTGCCTAAAGTGAGCTAAAGTTGGAAGTGACTAAAGTTATTGTGTCGCTACGCTCCATCTTTTTTAATAAAATGATAGAATTCCTCAACTTTAGTCACTTTAGATCACTTTTAACTTTAGCGCACTGTCTTTAAAGCATTTTTGAGATAGATTCTTAAAGGAGGTTAACGATGGCCTATACATGTAAAAGTTGCGGAGCGGTCGCCAACGCACCCGGACACCTGTGTAATCCGTGCGGTGATAAAGCCAAATGCAGTTTCTGCGGGGCTACGGAAACGGATCACACCCATCAGTGCAAGGACAAACTGGCAGCCATGAAGTTTGTTTGCGGTGGCTGCGGACGCGTGGCAATGGAGCAGGAACATCTTTGTAAGCCTAACCCAATTGCTTAAATCAATCAAGATTGCCAGGGCGGCCCCTAAAGCCGCCCTTTTTTATTGAAAAATGAAGATATATAGAACATAAAAAGAAGTGGCTAAAGCGATAGCTCACCGCAGAGACGCAGAGCGCGCAGAGATAAAATTTCTTTATAAAAACCTCTGCGGGCTCTGCGTCTCTGCGGTGAATCTTATAAAAATGACAAATTCCGTAACTTTAGCGCACTGATACCCGAAGGATCATCATGGACAACATTCACCACCAATTTGAACAGGGCCCCATCAGACCGCCCAATGAAGCCCGCAGCTTGCTGTTGCGGTTGACGCGCAACTGCCCCTGGAACCAGTGCCTGTTCTGTCCGGTATACAAAAATCGCAAAT
>WOR8_10008195_pt1 | contig 10196 bp, 9 predicted proteins | sample DeeMarSeWOR38_10_FD_19890 | JGI IMG/M metagenome (IMG submission 19890)
GAGGTAATCTAATGACAACCACTCGTGCCCCCCTTCGCCGTTCACGCCACAACCGCGTGTTCGCTGGTGTTTGCGGTGGACTGGCAGAATTCTTCGGCATCAGCGCATTCTGGTTCCGCCTGGCATTTGTAATCGCCTTGATTCCTGGCGGCGTTCCAGGCCTGGTTCCATATCTGATTATCTGGATCATCATCCCCAAAGCCAGTGAGTAATACCAACTGATTCACCATCTAAAAACGATCAGTTGGTCAGAAAAAAGAAACTGAAAATAAGGGATGCGTGCGGAACACGCATCCCTTATTTTCAGGCATTCTCCATTCAAACACGTAACTCCTTTTGGTATAAAGTACAATTAGGGGGATGACAGACCTGCAGCCTGCTCCAGAGCGTTCCACACTAAAAAGCATCTTTCTCTCACCGGACGAACCGCGTCTCCGAGCAGGTTGGCGTATTGCAATTCACACCGTTGGATATAACCTATTATTGATCTGACCAGGCTATCGCTTTATTCGCCATTGCACCCTCAGTTTTCCTTGCACGACGATTCCTGGACAAACGCTCACTGGTCAGTCTGGGCTTGAAGCTCGACAAGTGGACTGCTCTCGATATGTTCTCAGGTATCGCTATCGCCTTCTTCATGATGGGGACTATTTACCTGATCGAATGGAATATGGGGTGGCTGACTTTCGATGGCTTTGCCTGGGAGACGGAAGACATTACAACGGTTCTGGGCGGGACCCTGGGCATGTTGGCCGTTTTCATTCTGGTTGGCTGGAACGAGGAATTGCTCTTCCGTGGCTACCGCTTGCAGAATCTCTCTGATGGGTTGAAACCGGTTTGGGGTGTGCTGTTATCCTCACTTTGGTTTGGTATTGTACACCTTGGAAATCCAAATACTGATGCCAAACTTTTCGTAGCCGTCGGCATCCTCCTCGCCGGCGTTTTCCTGGCCTATGGATACCTGACCACCAAACAGCTCTGGCTGCCGATTGGTTTACACATCGGCTGGAACTTCTTCGAAGGAGTTGGCTTTGGATTCCCGGTCAGTGGATTGGACATTTACCACTTGACGCGCATCACCGTCAACGGACCAGAATTATGGACAGGCGGCGCATTCGGTCCTGAAGCCGGCCTGATACTTTTACCAGGCCTTCTAATTGGGGCGGTTCTGGTCTTTCTTTATTCCTACTTGAGAGAACCATCAATCAACTAAACCATGCCTATCATTGCAGCCTTTCCCATTCTTGTTATCCTAATCCTCATGATCGGCTTTCGTTGGGGCGCTGCCCGCGCTGGCGCGGCAGGCTATCTTGTCGCGTTTTTCGTGGCAGTTGTGTTATTCGGCGCCGGCGCGGATGTGCTGGCTTTTGCTCACACTAAAGCCTTCATCCTCTCAATGGACGTGCTGCTAATCATCTGGGCAGCCTTCCTGCTTTATCGTGTTGCTGAAGAAGCAGGAGCGATCAAAACGATCGGCAAATTACTGCCGTCATTAACTCGTGACCGCGGCATGCAGGCGCTGCTGATTGGCTGGGTTTTTGCATCTTTCCTGCAAGGTGCAGGTGGATTCGGCGTCCCGGTCGCGGTAACTGCGCCATTGTTGGTTGGCCTGGGCTTCACACCGCTCAGCGCGGTCATTATCCCATCCATCGGACATGGTTGGGCAGTCACCTTTGGCTCGTTGGGTTCATCATTCAACGCGCTGCTCTCTGCTACGGGATTGGATACAGCCACATTGGCTCCCCAGTCCGCGTTATATCTTGGGCTGGCCTGTATACTGACTGGGCCGATGGTTGCGCACGCTGCCGATGGTTGGCTGGGTGTAAAGCGGCTGCTCGTCCCGGCACTGACAATCGGAGCGGTGATGGGTGGGGTACAGTTCGCCGTCGCCGCGGGAGCCGGGTTGTGGAACCTGGGTGCATTCACAGGCGGGTTGGCCGGGCTGGCCGTAAGCATGTGGGTGGTTCGTTGGAGAGATGCAGGTAAAGGGGTAGAAAGAAGCGAACGTAAGCCACTTTTTTTGGCGCTCTCAGCGTACCTCATCTTGATACTTTTCACCGTTGTCATTCTACTCATCCCGCCTGTCAAAAATTGGCTAGGACAGGTTTCGATCCAAATTCAATTCCCGGAAACAGTCACATCTCTGGGTTATGTTAGCCCGGCAGGCACGAACCGACCGATCCGCATTTTCACACATGCCGGATCAATCTTGGTTTACACCTCGCTGATTTCGTTTTTCATCTATCGTCGCGCAGGGTTATATAAACCTGACGCTGGAAAAAAAATATTGAGTGCTACGGTCAAGGGTATGATGTCATCAAGCCTGAGTATCGCGCTGATGGTCGCCATGGCCACCATAATGCAGGGCAGTGGCATGACAGAAGCGCTGGCGCAAGGATTGGCAGACGCGGTGGGAAAGGCCTTCCCCCTGGTCGCACCCTGGATCGGTGCGATCGGCGCATTCATGACCGGCTCGAACACCAACTCGAACGTGGTGTTTGCCGGGCTGCAAATGCGCACTGCCGAACTGCTGTCTTATAGCGTGCCAGCCATTCTGGCCGGGCAAACTGCCGGAGCAGCCGTGGCCTCGGTTGCCGCGCCGACCAAGGTGGTGGTGGGGGCCAGCACTGCAGGTATGGCAGGCAAAGAAGGCGATGTGCTGCGCGCACTAATTGGTTACACTGCCCTTTTGGTCATGTTTGTCAGCCTTTTAACCGGGCTGGCAGGTCTTCTAGGTTTTTGATGTGATATGCTTAAGAATAAATTCAATCGCCACACAACCGCCTTTCTGACCATTGCTCTGGCGTCAGTCTTCTTGTATCCAGCAGCTCAGGTTGGGGTGGCGTCAGTCACTTGGCTATTACTAGGATTGGTTATATTGGCGGCCACTATAACCTTGAGTGCAAAATGAGCAAACCCGATTCCCCTGTGGACGTTCTCATCACAATGCCCTTTGGCACTTCCCTGATCAAGCCACTTCAGGAAGTATCTTCCTCCCTACGAATCACCGTTCATCCGGCACAAAATGTCGGTGAAGTACCGGATGAACTCTGGGCACGTTGCGAGGTGCTGTATACCAACCACATCTTCCCGGACCTAGCACTTGCTTCCAAGATCAAATGGGTACAGTTGCACTGGGCCGGGATCGATTCCCTGGTTGATACACCATTCTTCGCAAAAACCGACCTAATTGTCACAACTTTGAGCGGCGCGAACTCGCCACAAAGCGCCGAACATGTGTTGACGATGTTGCTGGCATTTGGACGGAAACTGCCGGCTCTCTCAACATTTCAGAAAAAGGCCGAATGGCCGAAGGACCGATGGGAACGTTTCACTCCGCGCGAGTTGCGAAACAGCACAGTAGGCATCATCGGCTATGGCAGCATTGGGCGACAGATTGCACGTCTGCTGCGAGAATTCGGTACGACTGTCCTTGCCACCAAAAACGATGCAATGCACCCCATTGATAGCGGTTACACTCCTAAAGGTATGGGAGATCCGAAGGGAGATCTTGTCCACCGGCTTTATCCAGCACAAGCGATAAAATCTATGCTAAAGGATTGCGATTTCATCGTTGTCGCGGTTCCGCTTTCAGCCAGAACGCGCGGACTGGTCAATGCAGATGTTTTGGCCACCTGCAAACCAACTGCTTATCTGGTAGATATCTCCCGTGGTGGCATCGTGGATCACGATGCGCTCATCAAAGCCTTGAGTGATGGCAAACTGGCAGGCGCCGCATTAGATGTTTTTCCCGAAGAGCCGCTGCCAAAAAATAGTCCCTTGTGGGGCATGCCAAACGTGATCATTACGCCGCATATCGCCGGTGTCAGCACGCACTATGACAAACGTGCTGTGGAGCTTTTTGCCGAGAACCTGTCGCGGTACGTTGCTGACCTACCGTTATACAATATTTTCGATTTCAATAAGGGATATTAGCAACCATGCCTATCCGTGCTGTTATGTTCGATTTGGGAAATACCCTGATGTATGCTGTTGCACCGGATATGTGGCCTGAAGTCATTCACCGCGGCAACCAAGCACTGATGGACTATTTATGCAACCTGGACATTCTCACAGAATGCGATACCTTTACGGTTGAATTCAATCAACGGCTTCACCAGTATTACGCCGAACGCGATAAGCAAATGATCGAAACCAGCACCTTCCTGGTGTTGAAAGAGTTGTTGGCCGAAAAAGGCTACGCTGATGTCTCCGACAGAGTCATCCGAGAAAGTTTGGACGAGCATTATGCAGTAACCCAAAAAAACTGGAAATTGGAAAAAGATACTGTCACCTGCCTTGAAGCTTTGCAACAAGGGAACTACAAAATGGGCATCATTTCCAACGCCGGCGATGACAGAGATGTCCAACAATTGGTAAAAAGGTTTGGTATTGATTCTTATTTCGAACTGATACTAACATCTGCTGCCTGCGGTTATCGGAAACCCCACCAAAGAATCTTTGAGCTTGCGCTGGAATATTTCAATGTTCGAGCAGAAGAAGTCGCAATGGTGGGCGACACACTGAATGCAGATATTCTGGGAGCCAACCAGATGGACATGTACAGTATTTGGATCACGCGCCGCGCTGAAGACCCCACAGATGGCGAGTTGCCGGTCAAACCACAGGCAACGCTCAAAACCCTGGATCAGCTTCCCAGCCTGCTGCAAGAGTTGGAATTAGGTCTCCGTTCATAAGGGCGGAGACTGGTTTTTTACCAGCCACTTGCCCAAATTTCAGCTTCTTCGATCACATCCAGATCCCCTAGTATTGTCAAATGATCGCCCATCGCCAACCGTGTTGTCCCGTGCGGGACGATCACTTCGTCATTCCTTCGGATCGCCAAGATTCGCAGATCGCTGGGGAAACTTACCTCATTCACGCGCTTGCCATTCAATTCTGGATTCTCCAGGACCATTTCACGCAAATCCCGATCGTCAGTCGTGGATGTCAACAACTCGAACAAGGCAGGATTACGCGCCATGAGCGCTAACACAGAACTGCGGTGAATTGACGGCGTCAGTGTCTGAACACCCAGTCTCTTGAACTCTGGCAAGAGAAGCGGATCCACAACCAGGGTAATGACATGCTCAATGCCGCGAGCACGAGCCGCGCGACAAGCTTCCAGGTTGTTGGCGTCTTTCAATTCCAAAGCTAAAAAGGCTTCTATTTGCGAGGGAGGAAACGAGTCGATACAACCCGTCAGATTTTCTGCGCCAAATTCAAGGTTAAAACCTTGACCGGTTATTTCTGCAGCCGAATCATCTTCCGTTTCCACAAAACAAACATCTTCCCCGTGCGCTTGCAAATCACGTGCCACCTGGAAAGCCAGATCGTTATTACCATAGATCAAGGAAATCTGCTTACGTCTTTCTGCAACTGGCAGATGCAAAGAATTGAAAGTTAAGGGCGCGACTGTGGCTGTCAGTGCAGCCACCAGGATGATCGCAGCGTTGGTGGATTCGCTGACCGAGCCCAGACTCAGTCCGATAGCGGAAGCAGCAATGATCAGTGAAAGGCGCGCCGAGAGAAGCATCCCACTTGCAATCGTCTCGCGCCAGGAAAATCGAAATCGAAATATCAACGAGGAGATAATCTTGATACTGAACGCGCTAACTAACAAAATCGGCAAAAGTATCCAGGCATTTGGCTCTTCCAGGAAGGCGTTCAGGTCAAATTGGATACCAACAAAGATGAAGAACAACGGGACGAAAAATCCAAAACCGATCGCGTCCAACTTGTGCCGTAATTTCTCCTCGCCCGATCCACTTAACAGGGATGCCAGAACACCACCAAGAAACGCACCCAGGATCAATTCGGCGCCAAGCAATTCAGCCAGCACTACAAAGCCAACCATGATGGCAAACGCGCCCCGGACTTTGATCTGCGCGGTCGCGTCAGACAATTCTTCGAATATGCGCCGCACGGCAGGGATACGCAGCCAGCGCAGGCCAAGTTGGTATAACAGCACCACGGGAACAAATAATAAAAAGATCAATAAGATTTCCAACGTCAAGCCGGTCGAGCGCACGGCAACATAAACCGTGATCAGGAACATGGTCAGGAAATCAGCCAGCAGGGCTGCCAGCAAAATGGTTTGCCCGAAGCGCCCGGAAGATAAGCGGCTTTCTTTCAAGACCGGCACAACGATGCCCAGGGATGTTGTTGAAAGGATCAAGGTCATCATCCAGGGATCGCGCACATATCCGGCTGAGAACAAACCAAAACCAATACCCAGAGCCAGGACAAGGGTCAGGGCAAACGAAAGGCTCGCAAGCAACAGGGCACTCGGCCCGTTTTCGCGCTTACTCTTTGAGGCTGCGAACAGAATCGAAAAATCTATTTCAAGCCCTGATAGGAACATCAAAAAAGCGAAGCCGATCTCAGCCAGCAATTCCAGTATGGGCTCGTGACCATTCGCTAAATTCAAAACCGACGGGCCGATGATGATTCCTGCCATGATCTCGCCCACCACCACCGGGATGCGCCGGAAGCGTGCCAGCAGCACGGGAACGAGAAAGGCCAAACCAACAACTAACAAGAGAGGGATAAAACTTTGTTCCATAAATACTCCCAAAAATATAAAAAAGAGTGTAACACGAGAAGCGCAACTGCCATGTTAGAATAACATCTAAATTCCCCTCATCGAACTCATAATGAATACACCCCCGCCCAAGGCCGAACTCGCACGACGCACCCCCCTGCCCTACCTTGCTCTGGCGACCGGCATCCTAGCGCTGAGTTTTTCTGCCATGTTCGTGCGTTGGGCAAATGCGCCTGGACCAATCACCGGCCTGTACCGCGTCTTTCTCTCCAGCCTGTTGTTGACGCCTTTCTTCCTCAAGAATTATCAAAAGCAGCGCAACATCAACCGGAGCAATATCCTCTTTCCGGTACTAGCAGGATTGTTCACCGCAGGCGATTTTGCACTATGGAACACATCCTTGAGTTACACAACCGCAGCTAATGCGACCCTATTGGGAAATACCGCCCCGCTATGGGTGGCGCTTGGGGCCTGGTTGCTCTTCCGCGAACGATTATCCACCCGCTTCTGGCTTGGACTGGGACTTGCCCTCGCTGGAGCAGCCTTGATCCTGGGGACAGATTTTTTGCTGCACCCTCGCCTGGGTATCGGCGATCTGATGGCTATAGGGACAGGTATGTTTTACGGCGGATACTTTCTTTCTACACAACGCAGCCGTTGGCATTTCAATCCGCTCGCCCATCTCTGGCTGATGGGAGTCAGTGCCAGCTTTGGATTGCTGCTCATCAACATGGCGCTTGGCAATCCCATCACTGGTTACTCAGCACAAACCTGGCTGGTCTTCTTCGCTGCAGCAATCGTTTCACAAATTATTGGTTATATGTCCATGACCTATGCTCTCGGACATCTACCCGCTTCCGTTGTTTCGCCGACCATGATCGGCCAACCGATCGCGACAGCTATTCTCGCTATCCCGCTGCTAGGAGAGATCCCAACGGGGTTGCAAGCCATTGGCGGTGTTATTGCCCTGGCAGGCATCTACATTGTCAACCAGGCGCATAGTAAATCAAAGAAACCAATTTGAAAAAATGCTTGTGTTCAAGTGACTTATTCTATATACTTACTGAACACTGTGTGATTTTAGAATCAGTTAGTAAAAAACAGGAGGTTTCGATGCAATTGGATGCAATCCTTGAAGTCGCTATCGGTTTGGTCATGATGTGGCTAGTGCTCAGCGTTGCCACCATGGAAATCCAGAACTGGCTCAGTCAGCTTTTGAACACGCGCGCAAAATTCCTGGAAGAATCCCTCCTAGAGATGTTCAAAGGTGAACAGGGACTGGTTGATCAGTTCTATAACCACCCTGCCATCAAAGAGCTTTTTCAAAAAGACAGAAAAGGGAAGGTAAAAAAACCCACCTGGATTCCCAGTGAAACCTTTAGCAGGGTCGCTATGGAACTTCTGGTGGCTGCCAGCAAGCAAAAAGCTTCGGTAGCACCCGGCGCGATCTCTTTCGGCGCTATGGCTGATGGTGTGCAACAGGTGAAAGATCTGAATCCTGAGTTGCATGAATTAATGGATCATCTCTTCCCCGGTCTTGAACAGACGAATGCCGTTTCATTTGGTATTGAGGACGTCCAGGAAAAATTGAAGCAGTACCAGGAAAACGTCGAAACCTGGTTCGACCACAGCATGGGCAAGCTTTCCGGCTGGTATAAAGAAAATGCGATGGCCATGGCTTTCTTCATCGGCCTGGGGCTCGCAATCATATTTAACGTGGATACGATTAACATCACCCAGCGACTCTGGCGCGAACCTACAATCCGTCAGGCATTGGTAGCGCAGGCCGATACTTATCAGTTGGAAGAAGGGGTTGCCAACATCACTGAAGTGCGCGGTTACTTCGACAGCCTGGCGATGCCCATCGGTTGGTCATCTGTCCCCGCCGCAGAGCCCTCGGTCTGCAAACAGCTCATTACTTTTACAGCAGAGGGGGATATTGCTTACCGGACCGGAAATGAGTGCAAAGTAATGGTCAATATCCCGCGAGCTAATAACCTTTGGGGGTGGGTGATCAAACTGTTAGGATTGATGATCAGCGCCTTTGCGGCCAGGCAGGGTGCCCCCTTCTGGTTCGACATGCTGCGGAGACTGGTCAGCCTGAGGAGCACCACGCAACCTAAAAAGAAAGAAGATGAGGCTGTAGGTTAGAGAGCAAAGGGCTGCCCTGAAATTCGTTTGTGTCACTGCGAGCGGAGTTTACGGAGTGCGGCAGTCCCCTTTTTTACGAGGAGATTGCCACACTTCGCTGCGCTTCGTTCGCAATGACACCTGGTAAATTATTCGCTTCGTTCGCCGGGGGAAATGTATTTCGTCTTTTTATAAGGCTTCAACTGTTCGGCCAGATTATCCTGCAGCAAATGCCCTGACTCGTGCATGAGCGTGTCGTGGTTGTAATCGTCCAATTTAACCATGCTCGCCAGGCAGGGGAAATGATGGTGGAACAGCCCGGCTTTTTCTTCAGCTTCATCTACTGAGATGCCAACCAGTTTTTCGGCCACGTGCCGCGCGCAACCGCAGACTGCATCCACCTGGACCTGGGCTGATTTAACGGTGGCAGTTTCCTCGTCTATTTCGAGGCGGATGTTCGGCTGTCCGAAGTAGCGCGCAAACTCGGAGATAACTTCACAGTCATACGGCTCTCGGTCGCGTCGGGTAATCTTGTAATCCTTTTCGGTCAGGGAGCAGAGCGGCTTGGGAACGGCGCAACCGACTCCCATCCGTTCCAACCACCCGTGAAGCTGATTCCCCAACCCGCGCGGCAGCCAGGATTCATTGTCTACAGCTACAATCACGCCTTTGGCACCGGTCATCTCCGCGATCTCGGGGATCAACTCGGCTACGGATTTGTTCTCCGCAAACGACAGGATCAGATCGCAAGGCTCGAAGCTCTCAGGTAGGAACTCTTCGGGGTAATCGATGATGAGCGGAAAGGCGGCGGGAGCTTTCCAGGTTTCGATACTCCAGCCTTCGGGTTTGTGTTCTCGGATGTTATTCGCGTGGCGTACTCCATATTCGCCAGAGATGATGGCTAAAATTCTCATAATTATATGCTACTGGTAAAGAGAGAAAGTTTCCGTGACTTAAGTCCCGTTATAACATAAATGCGGAAAGCTATTCAAAAACCAATCCTTTGATTCTCCCCTAAAAGGCACGAAGCTTAAGAAAGACTCATGAATAACGTTGTGCAGTCGTTTGCGTATCGTAGGATATGCGTCCAGCAGAGTATGGGGGCGCGTGATACAGTTGTATTCATAAAGTGATTTCTCTTCTCCTCTTGAAAATTGAAAGAGCCGGGGCTCCGGACCCGGCTCTTTCAATTTAATTGTTAGTTGGCCTTTTGCATCATCGTGGAGCGCAAAGCTTATTCTGAAATCAGCTCCCGAATTTTTTCTAAAACTCCCCGGCCCCCACCTGCCTCCCCCAAATACGACGATGAAAACTATACATCCGCATACAGACTTTAGCTTGTCGTATTTGGGGGAGGTGCACCGATAGGGGCAGAGGGGGTAGCAGAAGTCATATTCTGCCGCCGGTCTGTAGCGCTTGCCGCGCGCAGCCTGTTTGTAAGCCGCCCACAGGTTAAGCGGATGGTATATGCGCCAATACAAATTGAAGTATCGTTTGGTCATCCTTACCTCCTTATTAGAAT
>WOR8_10007819_pt1 | contig 10192 bp, 5 predicted proteins | sample DeeMarSeWOR38_10_FD_19890 | JGI IMG/M metagenome (IMG submission 19890)
AAATTCATAATAAATTCTAGCAGCTATTGATACCTTTTCGAAAACATTTGGACTTTTGATGTTGTCTTTGAACCAATCCATGATACTTACAGCATTCATATCTAATTTTAATTTCGGTTTAATCTGAATTAAATCATTAACCATCTTTGATGTGTTTAAACTTGTAAGGTATATTTTGCTCGCATTACTCATTAGACGGATTTTTTGAAGGTTTTTAGCATTGGAAATTAAATGTTTATTGATGTTTTTTGGAATTTGACTCTTACCTGAAGCTATCTCATAAATTTTTTCATAACCGGGTTGAATTGATTCTGAATGGTTTATCCAAATTAGTTTTTTAAGATTTTTTAAAACTTTAAGCGTCGGTATTATATCAGAATCATTTACTCCTGAATAACCCATTATTACTAAAGAACGCCCCTCACAGATATTGTCCAATAACTCCCGCTTAAATGGTTCAATTTGAAATAAATTTTTTTTTGTTTTACTTGATCCTAAGGCTTTTATGGTTTTAATTACAGAATCCCTTGTATCTTCTCCCGTTATAACATTTTTAGGGGTGCCATGGATTTTATATATTGCTTTATATCCCCTTTCAAGCAATTCGGTAGGATTAGAATAGATCATAAAATCTTCCTCTGTGATGACTGGTATAATTTCCTTATGTGGAATATTTAGTTTACTAAGAGCACTTTCAATTAAGAAATCAAAATTCGTAGTCATTACAAGATGCCCTTCTTTGATGAAATCCGCTAAGAAAAAGTGTTGAAGATTGGGTTGATCAAATAAACCAAAAAAGTCAAAAATCTTATGATCCTCATCTAGACTATTACAGATTATACTCAATAAATGTTCTAATCCCAAATCTTCTATTTTAAGAATTTTTTCAATTTCAGACTCTGCACAAAAATTTTTAATCAATTCTCGTTTTATTTTATTGCCATCTGGGACATTGGAAGGAACATCTACAGAACAACCTGCCCCTATTAGGAAAGTTAACTTTTCATCATTTCCTATTAGATTCTTAATTTTGAGATTGGTCTGCTTCATTGGGGATATATAAAGGATTTAGTAAGATAATATATTTTATGAGACTTATTTATCTATCGGATTTACAACGAAATTATTTAAATTACGAAATTCTAAAAATAGTCTGTAAATTTCTAAATCTAAAAATTAAAAAAAAAAAGTTATTTATGATTTATTTTTCTTATCTTAAATCTACTTATGATAGCGGTTATACCAACTACTGATGTCATCAAGATCAAAATATCGTATCCTGGGATCATCCCACCTCTTTCGGGTTGTTCGGTTGACCACCAAAGATCATATACATTCCCGGAATTATCTCCAAATACTCGTATGTAGTATGTACCATTGGAATGAACTTCATAATCAATATAATCATGGTCAGTTGGAGTGAAATTACCTGTAATTTTATTATGATTTTCATCATATACTTCAAAACCTATTAATCCTTCTGCAGAATCATAGATGAGCCAAACTTTTAACTGTTCAAAACCCTGTTCCACATAAATCTTGTACCAATCATTATCATATTGTAAACCATAACCATTATTAGGTGGAATTTGCCGTAATGATATGTTTTGAGAATATGTAAGATCATGAGCGGATGAAAGGTCATTATTTATCTCATAGGCATCGTCAGATCGGAAATCTGTTCGAAGATCGTCCCACCAGAGATCATATTCATTTCGTGCATTATCACCATGAACTAAAACAAGAAATATACCTGGATAAGGAAGAATAAAATCAATTAGTTCATCATCAGTCATGGAGTAATTCCCTGTCATCATAGAGCCAACTTTATCATATATGGTTATATCAATATTTCCGAGGGAATGGTTAAATTCAAGATTCATCTTCAAATGATGAAAACCAGGTGTGATGTCAATAATATACCAGTCGTAATCTTCTTGAACTGCTAATCCATTGAGATCACTTAACCAGATTCGCTCAAATTCAATAAGCAGAGAAGGGTGATCCGGATTATCCTGAAATACTGAAAGGTCGTTATTATATTCATAATAATCATCCTTAATCCAAACATCCAAATTATAAAGCACCTCGCTATTCCCATCAGCATGATAGACTCGAATTCTCCAATCTCCTGATATATCTGCAGTATGTACAATAAATTCATTATTAGTGTTTGAATGGGAACCATCACGAAGATTGTAGGATGGATCATAGAGCTCTAATTCTAAATTTCCTTTTATATCATCGAAGTAAATGGAGATATCGATTAAATCACCATCATTTAAATATATTTGAAACCAATCTTCATCGTCTCTAACGACTTTAAGGTCCCAATAGATATTTGGGCTTATCCCCCAGGCATTCCAAAAACCATCGTTTTCTTCCATCCAATCATCATCCGTCGGGATTGTAATATCTAACCAGATATTAAGATCATAATGTACAGAACTATTACCATTTGCATGATAAACTTGGATTCGCCAATTTCCGGGCATATCAGATGTATATGTAATAAATTCATTATCATCACTCGAAAGAGATCCTATTCGATGTGTGAATGAAGGATCAAATAATACAAGTTCTAGATTGCCTTCAAAATGGTTGAAATAAAGCTCAATATTGATTGTATCTCCCGAATCTAAATAAATTTGAAACCAATCATCATCAATACCTATTAATTTTAAACCAGAATAATACTGAGGGTCAAGATAACGAGAACTATAAAAATCATCGTTTTCTTCAGCCCAATCATCCCCTGCATTTAACCATATGTCTAAATCATAGTAAACTTTTGTATCCCCAGCTGCATGGTATACGCGTATTCGCCAATCCCCTGACATATCTGCCATATATGTAATAAATTCATCATCATTACTCGAAAAAGAACCCATTCTCTGGTTATAGGAAGGATCATAAAGAACTAGTTCTAAATCTCCGTCTATATGACTGAAATAAATCGCAATATCAATTACATCACCTGGATTTAAATAGAGGTGAAACCAATCCTCATCACTCTCATTTATCATTAGGTTAGAATAATAATTCGGATCTATCCATTTCGAGCTCCAGAAATCATCATTTTCTTCCATCCAATCATCTCCTCCCGTTGGCGTAAGGTCTTCCCACCATAAATCATACACATTTCCCGTATAGAGATCAGGACTGTAGATTCTTAAATAATAAGTCCCATTTGAACCAACATTGACATCTAAATATTCATTATTATCCAGTGAATGACTCCCCGTAATGTAGACGAAATTCCAATCAAATAATTCTATATCAATATTCCCTGCTAAATGGTTAAATGTAAGATCTGCCAATATGCGTTCCTCTCCCGGATCCAGATAAATTCTGAACCAATCCTCATCATTTAGTACTCCTGGTCCAAATGGCAACCATGATGCGGGCCATGGGGAAAGATCATAGGCAATCGTCCAGTTATCATTTTCTTCATAAGCATCTTCTGTTGGTAAACTCTGCCATAGTAGATCATATGCATTTCCTCCATTTCCATAATGTACTCTGATGAAGTAGGTTTCATTGGAAGGTAAAATAATATCAATAATTTCACGGTTTCCAAGTAACGAACTGTTGTTAATCATCACCATGCTACTTGTATACAGGTCTAGATCAATATTTCCAGAATCATTGTTAAAAATACAATATACTCTGAGATGCTCAAGTCCAGGATTAACGTAGATTTCAAACCAGTCGTCATCCGACTGAATTCCCAGCTCATTTATTGAGCTTAACCACATATTTTGATTCATTGAAATGTTGAAAGCTGTACCAGGACCATCATTCTCTTCATATACGTCATCAAATGCAATTGGATTCATGTCATCCCATAACAGATTATAAGCATTTCCAGCATTTCCAAGGTACACTTTTAAATAGTATTGGCCAGCAGCAGGAACAATGAAATCAATAAATTCATCATCTGTAATAGAATAGCTCCCGATTATCAAAGCAAGACTGTTATTATAAATTTCAATGTCAATGTCTCCTTCAATGTGCTTAAAAAGAAGAAAAACTACTAATCTTTCTTCCCCAGGACTTACTTGGATTTTAAACCAATCATCGTCATATTGAGCCCCTAATCCATTAATTGTTTCTAACCAAACTTTTTCATATGTTGAGAGATCATAAGCAGTGGTCCAATCATTATTAGGTTCATAAGAGTCCTCGGGTGCACTCATTGAAAGTACATTTTCCTCAAAGACAATGTTTTCTTTTGATAAATTGAAGAGTGTTATGCTTGTGGTAATTAAAAGAAGTAAAAATAAGATTGAAACCCCTAACCTCGTTTTTTTATGAAATTTCATATCAAAATAACCTTAATTCATACTAATAAATTTTAACAGTATAGTATGAAAAGATTCTGGAAAAGCAAAAAAAAAAGAGAGTGTTTAATAACTTGAAATGAATATTTTTCTATTTGCTGTAATCTAGTTTTCTATGATTAATTTTGCGAAATGCTTAAAATCTCGATTATAAGATTTCTCTGCTTGTTTTGAAATTTTTGCAAAAGCACAACCGGGTAGTTGATTCATAGAAAGGTGATGCTCTAAGCATTCACAACATTTTCCTCTCCTTTGACAATCATAAGTACATTGACACGTATTTTTTCTTTCATCTTGATTACAATCATTCAATATATCTTCACAATCCTACTATTTATCAAAGTGAAAATTGAGTAAGCCTTAAAAATTTTGTCCTAGGACATCTCCAAGAGTAGATAAACCGTTTAAATTTTTAAACATTATATAATAACGAAAGCTCCTCTTGTGAAATTTCTATCTTCGCTGCTTTTGCATTTGCTTCTAGGTGTTTTATTTGAGAAGCTTTCGGGATTGTTATCACGTTTTTATGATTTATGAGCCATGCTATTGCAATTTGTTGAATTGTTGCATCATGGGTTTTCATCAATTGGTCTAAAGTAGATCTGATCTCTCCTGTTAGATTTTTATATCCCCTATGTCCTAAAGGGCTGTAAGCTGTCACTGTGACTCCTTCTTTTTGATAGAAAGGTAATGAATCATGAATATGCTTTTGTTTAGTTATACTAGCTTGTAGTTGATTGGTCACTAATTCTGCTTTTTTAAGAACTTGCTGTCCCTTTTTAAATTGTTCTACTGAATAATTACTTACTCCTATATAACGCGTTTTTCCTTCATTTAGAAGTTCTTCCATTATTCTCATATGCTTTTCAATTTTAGGAGTTATAAAGGAGGGAAAGTGGACTAAGTACAAATCCAAGTATTTTATTCCAAGTCTTTTTAAGCTCTTATCACACGCATTTTTCATGGCTTTTATACCAACATGTCTTGGAAATAACTTACTTACTATAAATAGATCATCTCTCTTATATTCTGCAATAACTTCTCCTACAATCCTCTCTGAAGTACCTGCACCATAGATTTCTGCCGTATCAATGTGAGTCATACCAAGTTCTATACCCCGACGTAAAGATTGTTTCCATCTCTCATAAAGGGTTTTATTTCCCCGGGTTTTGATGCCCCATGTTCCCTGTCCAAGAACGGGGATAGTTTCACCCGTATTGCTTAATTGAACCTTTCTCATGTTTTTAGAAAATTATGGAAAAGTTATAATGCTGACTATTTTATATTATTAAAAAGACAAAATGAATCTTTAACTAGTCAATAATGAAAATTTTAAATTTAGTTATATTATTGAAGAATATACTAATAAAAAAAATTCTACAATAAAGAATCATTATGAAGAGTTCTACATTTACCTTTAAAGATCAAGACAATATAGAGATTTTTGTGTATAAGTGGGAACCCGAAACAGCACCCAAAGCTGTAGTACAAATTATCCATGGATTAGCTGAACATTCTAAAAGATATACTCGGGTAGCAGAAGTGTTATGCAATGAAGGATATGCATGTTATGCGAATGATCAACGTGGACATGGACTTACTGCTGGTGATTTGACTGAAGCAACCCTCGAAGACCATGCTGGTGTTTTAGGTGCTAATGGCTGGAGAGGAGTAGTGAATGATGTTCATGAGCTTTCAGAAATTATAAAGAAGGAACACCCTGACCACCCTTTGTTTTTATTGGGACATTCTTGGGGTGCATTTATTGCCCAAGATTATATTCAAGAATGGGGACATGAACTTAAAGGCTGTGTGTTAAGCGGTACTAACGGTAAAGTAAGAAAATTAGTAATTACAGCGGGGAAAATTTTGCTAAAGAGCGAAATTAAAAAGCGAGGTCCTACTGAGCCTAGTCAAAAGATGTATGATATGAATTTCAAATCAAATAACAATCTCTGGGATAAGGATGAAGGAGCAACTGGTTTTGAATGGCTTAGTAGAGATAAATCAGAAGTTCAAAAGTACATTGATGATCCATGGTGTGGTTTCGTTCCACCTGCTACATTATGGTTGGAATTTCTTAAAGGTTTTGAAAAAATTTATAAGAGCCAAAATGAGCAAAAAATCCCGAAGGAATTGCCAATTCTGTTTATTTCTGGATCTTTAGACCCTATAGGAACTAAGTCTTTGGGTGTGAAAGCAATGATAAAACGATTAACGAAGTATGGTTTGAGAGAGTTAACCTCTATATTCTATGAGAATGCTAGACATGAAATTTTTAACGAAATCAATCGTGACGAAGTATTTAAGGATTTAATAGAGTGGCTTAATATCCATCTATGATTTCATTTTTCATTCATTTCCTGAAATTTTCTCAATAAATCTTTTTGTTTGTCAGAGATCTTGGTAGGGATTTCAATATTCACAATTATATATTGGTCTCCTCTTCCTCTACCACGCATATATGAAACTCCTCGATTTTTTATTCTAAATTCTGTTCCCGGTTGTGTTCCCGGTGGAATTGAGAGTTCTTTTTCTGTTATTTTATTCTCTTTATAGTTTAAAGTAGGTACAGTAATCTTCCCACCAATTGTTGCAGTTACTATATCAAGATCATAAGGAGTGTATAAATCGTTTCCTTTTCGTATAAATCTCCCATTATATTCAACTCTAATCCCTAAATAGAGATCCCCAGGAATAGCGTTAACAGAGGGCACATGACCAGCGCCTTGTACTTTTAAATGAACACCATCCTCAATACCTGGTGGGATAGTAACATGTATCACTTTTTCCTCAGGGACTACTTTTTTACCATCGCACACTTGGCATTTTTTTTCAATTACTTGACCAGTACCATTGCAAGTATAGCATCCTGATTCTCGTATTATCGTTCCAAACCCAGATTGAGACATCTTCCGAATTCTCCCCGTCCCTTGACATTCTGGACAAGTTGTTACACTTGAAGGATCCTCTGCCCCAGTACCTTCGCAAGTATCACAAGGGGTGTATCTTTCAATGGTAATATCTTTCTTTATCCCAAACATAGCCTCTTCGAAGCTGATTTCGATACGATCCTCAATATCTTGTCCAACTTCTCTGCGTGGTGCAGATCTCCTCCTAGTCCGAGATCCAATTCCACCAAAACTATCAAATCCCCCAAATGGACTAAATTCGCCAAATATACTCTTGAAAAGTTCATTAATTCCAGGGATTCCACCTGAAAAGATGTCACTCATATCAATTTGTACACCACTATGACCGTAGCGATCATAATTTCTTCTTTTGTTCTCGTCGCTTAACACTTCATAAGCTTCTTGGAGCTCGATAAATTTACTTTTTGCGTCGGGATCATTTTTATTTAGATCTGGATGATGTTTTCGAGCTAATCTACGATAAGCTAGCTTAATATCGTTTAGAGGCGCTTCCTTACTTACCCCTAGAACTTCATAGTAATCTCTTTTCTGAGAGCTCATATCTCTTCGTTCTTTAATATGGTAAAAAATCTTAGAATATCAAATAATTAAAATTGTTCCTAAAATTTAATTTTTGGGGTAATAAACTGTTTAAGAAAACTAAATACTGATGAAAGAAATAAAGCTTATAACAGTATAATATTAGTTCTATATTTCAAAACTTATATTTTATAAAAAGCTAATAGTCATATATTATGAAATTAGGAATTCATGCTTATGCATATTGCTCGCAATGGAGTAATGAAACTCTTGATCTGAAATGACTTAATTAAAGAAGGTGCCGCATTTATCCGTGCTATGCAAAAAAAATATTGCTTTCTCTAATGAATTTTTACTAGAAATCAAAAAGATTTTAAACATTTAGATTGAAACTAATAAATAACAAAGGAAGAAATTTGAGAAAAAATGATACCAAAAAGAACTAAGAGAATAAAGGCAGAATGGTTGAACGAAGTTCTTCATAATACAAATTACCTTGAGGATATAAATATTGAATCAATTTCACGAGAGCCTTGGGGAGCAGGGGAAGGATTTGTTAGTGATATGGCACGATTAACCGTGACCTATGATAAAGAATCCAAGGATCTCCCAAAAACTATGATTGTTAAAATGCCTACCACGTTTAGAACTGCTTTAGCTGTTGCTTTAGAGTATAATCTATATGAGAAGGAAATAAGATTTTATACCGAAATAGCACCAAAGAGTCCTATACGCGTTCCTGGGCTTATCTATCAAGATTATGAAGTAGATACAAAGAAATCTATTCTTATTCTTGAAGATTGCTCTTGCTATACACAGGTTGATCAGATAGAGGGCTTAAGTGAAGAACAAACCAAAATAGTTATTAAGTCCATTGCAGATTTTCATGCTAGGTGGTGGGATTCTCCAGAACTATTCTCAATTGAGTGGATGCCTAAACCTAGAGATAAAATCTCGAATCTTTTGGTCAAAACATTCCAAAACGATTGGGAAATTTCAATCAAAAGTAAAGAATTTCTGGGAATTCTCCCCGAAGGTGGGAAAAAAGCTGGTGAAACGATTTATAAAAATTTTTCTTGGATGGTAAATGATGTTCCTGATGAGAATTTGACAATAGCTCATTTTGATTTTCGAGTGGATAATTTGTTTTTCGACATGGAGGATAAAGAAAATCCAGTAATTGTTTATGATTGGGGTTCAGCTACAGTTAACGGGGGAATATTAGACATTGCCTACATGCTGGCTCAAAGTATACCAATTGAATTGAGAAGAAAAATAGAAAAAGACATGGTAAAACTCTACATTAAACAATTAGAGAAAAATGGAATTACTGGGTACGATTTTGACTACACATGGGAATTTTACCTCAGATCTTTAATGTGTTATGCTTATATCCCCGTTTTATTCTTTGCTCAATTAGATAGGAGTGATCCTAGAGGAATGAAGTTGTTTGAAATTGCAACCAAGCGTCAATTTACAGCGATACTAGATAATGATGCAACAATTGTATGCCCCTCTTAAAGAACAATTGATAGATCCAATAAGATATATTAATTCTTAAATTTAATAAAATGCGTGGATACCCCAATGGTGCAAGTTATAGCAATAGGAGAGTTGTTGGTTGATTTAATCGCGGACAATTATAACCTTCCTTTAAAAAAGCAAACTACGTTTAAACGATTTGCAGGAGGTGCCCCAGCTAATTTCGCTGTAGGGATTAAGCGCTTAGGAAACTCATCAGGAGTAATTACTAAAGTTGGAGAAGATTTCTTTGGGCATTTTCTATTAGATATACTTAAAGAAAATGAGGTAGACATTAGCCATATTCGGGTTACTGATAAATACAAAACTGCAATTGCATTTGTTGGATTAGATGAAAACCGAACTCCAAACTTTTCTTTTTATAGATCCCCTTGTGCAGACATTACGTTAAAAGCGGAAGAAATAGACGAGATTTATATTAAATCCGCTAAATTATTAATGTATGGGACTGTATCAATGGCGGATGAACCTGCAAGGAGCGCGATCTTTCAGGCTATAAAATATGCGAAAAAACATGGCTTACAAGTCGCATGTGATCCAAATTTACGAGAGGATTTATGGCACTTTAAGGACCCTAGGGAACATCTTTTTAAAGCTTTGAAGGATACAGATATCTTTTTACCCTCATTAACAGAAGCAGAATTTATTACCGGGGAAAAAGGTGAAAAAGCACTCGAAGCTCTTTTAGAGCTAGGACCATCGATAATTGGTGTTACCCGTGGTCCAGAAGGATCAACTATTATGTTGAAAGATGAGACTCATTCTGCTCCTGCCTATAAAGTTGATGTGATGGATACTACCGGAGCTGGTGATGCTTATGCCGCGGGGCTAGTAACAGGCTTATTAACTAAAATG
>WOR8_10008269_pt1 | contig 10191 bp, 8 predicted proteins | sample DeeMarSeWOR38_10_FD_19890 | JGI IMG/M metagenome (IMG submission 19890)
CGACTGCATCCAGGGCCACGACGCCTTCCTCGTGGACATGGACGCGTTCCGGCCGGTGATCTGCGACTTCCTCGAGTGCGCCGGCGAGTTCAGCCATTAAGAGTGGTTTTCGAGTTGCACTGCGACATCGTAAGATCAATGTTCAAGGTTCAAGGTTCAAGGTTCTCGGATCGGGAGCTTCTTTAGCCAGCGTGACCGCGAAATACGGACACAGCCATTCGAAATCGGCGCCGCGACGATGTCTACGCCCATCAGTTTTGCAGGGCCCCGGGATGCCCGTGCGGACCCAGATACTGTCCGTGGCTGCGTTCACGAGGATGCCGAGGTTGACGGTTAATCGCCATATAGCGCCGGCTCCGTCGGAGTCCCCAGTTTGAACAATATACTGAATCTTTGTTAGGCTAATTCGTTTGACGCCGAATAAGGTGGCGGCTGGTTGTGATCGAGTTGCGAACCATTGTGTTGGCCGTCGCGCTACTCGGCATCGTATTGTCAGGTTCCGGTTCTTCAGCGGCTGAAGGTGGTCCGGGAGCAGTGTCGAATTGGGCCGCCCTGCCGCCGCCCGATCAATCGGATTGGTCAGCAAAACGCATTGCCAAGTACGCTGAGTTGAAAGGCATCGATTTGGGCCAGCCGCGCGCGATTCTTTCCGTACCTTCGCTCAGGCTGGCTGTACCGATTTACCCGGATTCGGATCCTAAGGCGTTGGAGGCAGGTGCTGTCTGGGTGCGCGGAACGGCAGCACCTGGCGCCGACGGTAATATCGCTATAGCCGGGCATCGCGACAGTTTCTTCCGACCGTTGGAAGACGTACCGCTCGGGACCCGGATCTACCTGAACGCACCGAAATTCGCCCAGGCGTTCAGGGTGGTAAGTGTGGAAATCGTCGACGCGCTGGATATCACGCCACTTGCAAATGCTGACGAGGCGATACTGACCCTCATTACCTGTTATCCCTTCCGCTACAAAGGATACGCGCCCGACCGCTACATCGTACGGGCGGAACTTATCGAAGAAGAAGCATCGGCGATCCGAACGGGCCAAGTCGGTCAGCCGCAGTCCCCGGCCGTAAACATAAATAAGAATGGAGTAACACCATGAAATTAATAAAAATATCACTCATCGCCATCGCTGGTCTGTTGAGTACAAACGCGCTGGCGCAGGAGTATGTCATGAGCTGCGACGAAGTTGTCACCAAGCTCGATCGCGAAGCCACCGCCGAGGCAAAAGAGCGTTTCGCGGATCTCCGCGGATCCTGCATGGGCGTTGTAGACCGGGATGGTGAATTGTACATGCACACGAAGTTGGTGGTGCGTCGTGTACGCGGTGACAATGTCACCTTCTACCTGCCAGCCACTGACAGAACGTTCACCACTCGGCCCGACCCGGCGGCGCGCGCTAATATCGCCGGCAGAAACGTGCGTGCGCGTGACCTGGTCCCCGGGCAGGAGTTGAACATCTACGTTTCGGTCAGCGAGTTCACGCAGCCCGTGATCCGTACAGTCCATTGGGAAACCGAGACAGAGGAAATTGTCGCTGCACCGGTAAGTACGGTAGCGGCCCTGCCGACGACCGGCTGACACACAACGAGGCGCGCGGCTCGACCGCGCCTGGATAGAATGGAGGATCCCGACCAGTGACGTCGGGATCCTCAGTCCCGGCGATTGCCCGGGCTTGCCGGCCTTCCGCAAGTCAGTTGGTGATTACGCCATCCGGAATCTCGCATCGTTCCCTGTATTCTTCGCGCCCGGCGCGCATACCAGCATCGAAATGCAGCACCTTCCGGCTAATCCGCTCCGCGATACGATCCGCTTGCCGGATCACGAGTGCGCCAATCTTTAGAACGACCAGCCGATCTCCAGTCGTGCGGCATTGAGTTCGGGGTCACCGCCAGCGTTGCCGACGTCGAGCCAGTACTGGTTCACGCTGAGCTTCCAGGTCATGCCGCCGCGCATGACGTAGCGCAGCCCGAGCGCGCCGCCATAGCTGAATTCGGTCGAACTGAAGGTGCTGTAGAAGTTCTCACAAATGTAGCCCCACCACGGATGCCACCAGCAGCCCGTGATCGGCGGCCCGTCGGCGACGTTCGAATCAAAATACGACCAGCCGATGCCCAGTTCGACAAACGGCGACAAGGGACTTTCGAGGAACGTCAGCACACCCTTGATGCGGCCATTGAACTGCGACATCGTGTGATTGATGGTCGTGCTTCTCGCGTCCGGGGCGTCCTCGATCAGCGTGGCTGAGAAATCAGGACGGAGCCATTCGAAATCGCCACCGAGATATAGCTTGTTGGTGAAGTTGTAGCCGAAGTTAATACCCAGGCCGAGTTCGCTATCGAGTTTCAGGTTGGAGCCGCCTTCGGCGCCGCTGCTGGCGGAGTCCTGGTAGATGGCGGCAAAGGACCACTCCCACGCGCCCGCGCGATTGCCCTGGGCCGATGCGAGACCGGGGAGGGCGGCAAGAAAAATGACGACAAATAATAAACGCATCAGGAAATCTCCAGCTGAATGCAAATTCGAGACGACGGATGATGCCTGCCAGTAGCCGGGAATATCACTCCGCCGTGGTAACAGTTTGTAACAGCAGCGCCGGGTTGACCGCCGTGCCGTTGAGATACGTGCCGAAATGCAGGTGAGGGCCCGTGACGCGGCCGGTTGCGCCCACGGCGCCGACGGGGTCGTCCGTCTCCAGTTGCTGCCCCTCATGCACGCCGATCTCGCTCAGGTGGCAGTACATGGTAATGAAGCCCTGACCGTGGTCGATGATAACGGTCTTGCCGTTAAAGTAATAGTCGCCGGTTGCTGCAACCACGCCCCTGCCCGGTGCTGCGATCACGGTGCCTTCGGGTGCCGCGATGTCCATGCCCTTGTGGGGCGCGCGAGGCTGGTCATTGAAGAAGCGTCGCAGGCCGAAGCTCGAGCTACGCCGACCCTCGACCGGTGGTGCGAGAGACACAGTGTCGACATCGACGTCACGCCAGTTTCCCAGCGCCGCGTCGATGACCTTGCGCTCGCGGCCGATGCGCTCGAGCTGCGCTTCGTCCGGCGTGACGTATTTCTTGTTCTTCACGGTCAGGCGCTGTTCCTGGTAGGCATGATCGCGAACCTCGAACGCGATATCGCGCGCCGTGTTGACACGGATCGCCAGTTCGCCGGTCGTCGCGTCGAGCGGGATGCCGACAGCGGCCATCCAGCGATCGCCGTCCTGGGTGACGAGCACGCGACGCTCGTCGAACTCGACGATGGGCCGGGGCGCCGCCGCGGGACCGACGTCGATGACTGCGATACCGCCCGGCCACGGTGAGTGATCCGGCGCTGCCAATAGCGTCATCGCCGGTATGAAACAGAGCAGAAGTGCGGCCGATTCAATTCTCGTCATCGACAATCCCGGTAATCCTTGCAAGCAGTTCGCCATGCGCGAGCCGCGCTCGAACGTCGTCACCCTTCTTCACCTGCGACGTACGCGTGAGTGCCTTGCCCGTGACGGCATCTGTCACGATTGCGTAGCCGCGGTCGAGCGTCGCCAGCGGACTGACGGCGTCCAGTGCGCGTGCGGTCAGGCGCAATCGGTGATCAGCGTCACCTATGTGCCGCCGCCCGGCTGTAGCAAGTCTTTGCCGAAGTTGCGCTGCGCGGTTGATCGCGCGCTCCACACGAATCGCGGGAGAGACCTGCAGTAGCGTCTTGTGCAGTGTGGACAGCCTGCTGTCCCGCGCATGCAGGTCGTGCCGCATGGCGGCCGCGAGCCGGCCGATATTCTCGCGCAGCCTGTCCTGCTGCCGTGCGACTCTCGCCGCCGGGCTTGCCCTCAGGAGCCGGCGGTTCAGCCAGTCGACTGCCTGAGCCTTGTTCTCGAGCGTGCGCTGGCCCTGGCGCGCGATCCTGGTTGCGATCGTGTTGATGGCGCGCTGCCAGTCGCCCTGGTCCGGCACGACGAGTTCTGCGGCGCCTGACGGCGTCGGCGCCCGAACGTCGGCGACGAAATCCGCAATCGTGAAGTCCACCTCGTGGCCAACGGCGCTGACAACCGGCAGCGGACACTCCGCGATCGCGCGAGCCAGCTGCTCCTCGTTAAACGCCCAGAGGTCCTCGAGCGAGCCGCCGCCGCGGGTGAGGATCAGCACGTCGCACTCGTCGCGCCGGATCGCGGCCTGCAGTGCCGCAATCAATTCTCCCGGTGCCGCCTCACCCTGCACGGCAGCCGGGTAGATGACCACCGGCACGATCGGGAAGCGGCGCCGGAGGACGCTCAGTACGTCCCGCACCGCCGCGCCACTGGGCGAGGTGATGACCCCGATGCGCCGCGGCAGGGAAGGAATCGGCAGCTTGCGGTCCTCGTCGAACAGGCCCTCCGCCGCCAGTTTTTTCTTGAGCGCTTCGTAGCGGCGCTGCAGAACGCCTTCGCCGGCGGCCTCGAGGCTCTCGACGATGAGTTGGTAGTCGCCGCGGGCCTCGTACAGGCTGACCTGGCCGTACGCGAGGACGTGGTCGCCGTTCTTGAAGGCGTGCGTCGGGCCGCGCTGGCGGTTGCGAAAGAACGCAGCGCTGATCTGCGCCGACTCGTCCTTCAGCCGGAAATAGAGATGCCCGGAAGCGGGCCGCGCAATGTTCGAGATTTCGCCTTCGACCCAGAGCCGGCCGACGCCCCGCTCGAGCAGGGTCTTGACCTGGCGGTTCAGCTGGCTGACGGTGATCGCTGACGCCTGACCCGAGTTTTCCATGGTCGCGAGTATATCCGATCAGTCCAAGCTAGTGCCGGAAAAATGAGGGGCGTACAATTACCCGTTTAACCTCATCAAGAGACGCGAACCTGACCATGCGCATCGCCAAGGAAGCCCTGACGTTCGACGATGTCCTCCTGCAGCCCGGCTACTCGCAGGTGCTGCCTCGCGAAGTTGATCTCAGCACCCGGCTGACGGCCGAAATCTCGCTGAACATCCCCATCCTGTCCGCCGCGATGGATACGGTGACCGAGGCCCGGCTCGCCATCGCGCTCGCCCAGGAAGGCGGCATCGGCGTGATCCACAAGAACATGAACGTCGAGGAGCAGGCGCGGCAGGTCCACACGGTGAAGAAGTACGAGAGCGGCATCGTTCGCAACCCGATCACGGTGACCCCCGACATGACCATCAGGGAGGTCATCGACCTGACCCGCGCCATGGGCATCTCCGGCGTACCGGTCGTGAGCGAGAGCCAGACCGTGGGTATCGTCACGGGCCGCGATCTGCGGTTCGAGACGCAGCTCGACGCGCCGGTCTCGTCGGTCATGACGCCGCGGGAGCGCCTGGTCACGGTGATGGAAGGCGCCGACGAAGAAGAAGTCGTGTCGCTGCTTCACCAGCACCGCATCGAGAAAGTCCTCGTGGTCGGCGACAACTTCGAACTCAGGGGCATGATCACGGCCAAGGACTTCCAGAAGGCCAAGGATTTCCCGCGCGCCTGCAAGGACTCGAGCGGTGCGCTGCGGGTCGGCGCGGCCGTCGGTACCGGCCACGACACCGACGATCGCGTGGACGCGCTGGTCGAGGCCGGCGTCGACGTCGTGGTTGTCGATACGTCGCACGGGTTTTCGAAAGGCGTGCTCGACCGCGTTGCCCGCATCAAGCAGAAATACCCGGACATGCAGGTCATCGGCGGTAACATCGTGACCGGTGACGCGGCGGAAGCGCTCGTCAAGGCCGGTGCAGACGGCGTGAAGGTCGGCATCGGCCCCGGCTCCATCTGCACGACACGCGTCGTGGCGGGCGTTGGCGTGCCGCAGATTTCCGCGGTCGCCGAAATTGCTGCTGCCATGAAGAGCAAGGGTATTCCGCTGATCGCCGACGGCGGTATCCGGTACTCGGGCGACATTGCCAAGGCGATCGTCGCGGGTGCTTACTCCGTGATGATCGGCGGCCTGTTTGCCGGTACCGAGGAGTCGCCCGGCGAAGTCGAGCTCTACCAGGGGCGCTCCTACAAGTCCTATCGCGGCATGGGTTCGATCGGCGCGATGGGGCAGTCTCATGGTTCTTCCGACCGCTACTTCCAGGACACCACGGAGGAGCTGGAGAAGCTCGTGCCGGAAGGCATCGAGGGGCGCGTGGCGTACAAGGGCAGCCTGATCGCGATCGTGCACCAGCTCATCGGCGGCGTGCGCGCGGCCATGGGCTACACGGGCAGCGGCACGATCGAGGAAATGCGCAACAACCCGCAGTTCGTCCGCATTACCGGCGCCGGCATGAAGGAAAGTCACGTTCACGACGTGACGATCACCAAGGAAGCGCCGAACTACCGGACCAACTGACACACGGCAGCAATCCATGAGCCAGCCCGCAAGCGTTTCGAACATACCGCGCAAGGACATCCATGCACACCGTCTGCTGATCCTCGATTTCGGCAGCCAGTACACGCAGCTCATTGCGCGCCGCGTGCGCGAGCGCGGCGTGTATTCCGAGATCCATCCCTGGGACATGAACGAGGATGCAATCAGGGCGTTCGAGCCGAGCGGCGTAATCCTGTCCGGCGGCCCCGAGTCGGTGAATCTGGAGAACCCGCCGCGTGTTTCGCACTCGGTGTTCGAACTCGGCGTTCCGGTCCTCGGCATCTGCTACGGCATGCAGACCATGGCGGCCGAGCTGGGCGGCAAGGTCGAGGCGTCGGTTCACCGCGAGTTCGGCTATGCCGAGATCGAGCCCGGTGACTCCGGCCTGCTCGGCGGGCTCAGCGACACGGAGAGCGGGCCGCCGCTGCTTAAAGTCTGGATGAGCCATGGCGACCGCGTCGAGTCATTGCCGCCCGGTTTCGAGGCGACGGCCAGCAGCAGCAACTCACCCCTCGCGGCCATGGAGGATCGCGCCCGGCACTTTTATGGCGTGCAGTTCCACCCGGAAGTCACGCATACGCTGCAGGGCCAGGCGATCATGGAGCGCTTCGTCCACGATATCTGCGGCTGCCCCAGCGACTGGACGCCGGGCAATATCGTCGCGGATGGCATTGCGCAGGTACGGGAGCAGGTTGGGGACGGCAAGGTTCTGCTGGGCCTGTCCGGCGGCGTCGATTCGTCGGTGGTTGCGGCGCTGCTGCACGAAGCCATCGGCGACCAGCTTACCTGCGTGTTCGTCGACCATGGCTTGCTTCGGCACAACGAAGGCGACCAGGTCATGAAGACCTTCGCCGACCACCTCGGCGTGCGCGTGATTCGTGTGGACGCAGCCGATCGGTTCTTCACCGCGCTGCAAGGCGTGAGCGATCCGGAAGAGAAACGCAAGATCATCGGCGGCAAGTTCATCGAGGTGTTCGACGAAGAAGCGCACAAGCTCGAGAGTATCGAGTGGCTCGCGCAGGGTACGATCTATCCGGACGTGATCGAGTCGGCCGGGGCGTCTACGGGCAAGGCGCACGTCATCAAGTCCCATCACAACGTCGGCGGATTGCCGGAAGACATGCGCATGTCGCTGGTCGAACCACTGCGCGAGCTTTTCAAGGACGAAGTCCGCAAGATCGGTCTCGAACTCGGCCTGCCACACGAGATGGTGTATCGGCACCCGTTTCCCGGGCCGGGCCTCGGCGTGCGCATACTGGGCGAAGTCCGGCGCGAGTTCGTCGAGCAACTTCAGCTTGCGGACGACATCTTCATCGAAGAGCTGCGCAAGAACGATCTCTACGATCAGGTCAGCCAGGCTTTCGCCGTATTCCTGCCCGTTAAATCGGTCGGCGTGATGGGCGACGGCCGCCGCTACGACTACGTCATCGCCTTGCGGGCCGTGGAGACCATCGATTTCATGACGGCACGATGGGCGCGGCTGCCGTACGAGTTTCTCGAGACCGTCAGCCTGCGCATCATCAACGAGGTGGAAGGCATCTCCCGCGTGACCTACGACATCTCCGGCAAGCCGCCGGCGACGATCGAGTGGGAGTAGGGCGCAGTCCGCGCTACTGAAAATCGAAACCCCGGCTTTTTGTCCGGTTTTTTGTGCCTGCGAGCAGCACGGTGAATGTCTGCTATCCACTCTATTCTGTTGAAAAACTCTGTTTTGCGAGCGGCCCGAAAATTCATGAAGAATTTCGTTCGACCCTGTGCGCAGTTGATAATGCTAGTTAGCCGCTCTGAGTTGCGCCAGGAGGCATTTTCATGGGAATTGCACTACCGTCCTCGTATCTACGATACGAAATCGGCGGCAAATCCCAAATGAAGATTCGACAATTCCGAAAACAGAGTTTTTCAACAGAATCGGTGAAAGCGGACATCCGGCCCGCTATCCCGAAAATAGCGTTCAGAAGGATCCGGTATAAACTCTAAAGTGGCTATTGAGTTAGAATGTGTTGCATCGACCGGTTGAAGTCGCACCCGTAAGCCGGCCTTCAGAATCGTCCGGCCTCGACGCGCCAGGTCACGCAAAATACAACCAGCTGATACCGACCGAGTTTCGAAGAGTGCCTGGTTCTGGTCTTGCTCTCTCACGCGCAATCGGGGCCTGTGACCTCGGCGTTCAGACGGCATCGCAATCGCGGTCCGTCAGCCCACGTACACCTCCTTATGTGAAGCCGTCCGGATTTTTGCTAGCGTCCCGCTTTGCCGTCGGGTAGCCACGAACCGCCAGCCACAGAGCGAAGGAGCCGTCGACATGCTTGAAACCACCAACCAGTTCTTCGAACGGGCCGCGAATCACCTTGAGTTGTCCCCTCAGCTCAGGACCATGCTGGAGACGCCAAACCGCGTCGTGCGAGTCGAAATCATTACCGAGGCGGACGACGGCAGCTTGCTGCATCACCTGGGCTTCCGCGTCCAGCACAGCGGCGCGCGAGGGCCGATGAAGGGCGGTCTGCGATACCATCCGACGATGGACGAGGATCACGCGGCTAGCCTGGCGAGCCTCATGACCTGGAAGAACGCCGTCGTCAATATCCCCTACGGCGGCGCCAAGGGCGGCATTAATTGCGATCCGAGCCAGCTGTCCGAACCTGAGCTCTATCGGATTACGACCACGTTCGTGGAATTGATCAAGGAAATCATCGGGCCGACGCTCGATATTCCCGCCCCGGATGTGAACACTAATGCACAGACGATGGCGTGGATCATGGACGCTTACTCCAAGTTTCACGGTTTCAGCCCGGGCGTCGTCACCGGCAAGCCGGTCGACCTGTTCGGGTCGCTGGGCCGGGAGGAGGCGACCGGCCGGGGCGTGATGTACGTGCTGGAGGAATTCCTGGCGTCGCAGGAACGCAAACTGGCAGACGTCAGCGTCGCGATACAGGGTTTCGGCAACGTCGGCAGCAACGCCGCGAGACTCATCGCCGCAGCCGGCGCGAGTGTCGTCGCGGTGTCGGACATCAGCGGTGGCATCGCAAACGACAAGGGCATCGATATCCCGGCCCTGCTCGAGTGGGTGGGCGCGAACGGCGTCGTGTCCGGGTTTCCCGGAGCGGACGCCGTCGATGGCGCCGAGGTGCTTGCTTTCCCTTGCGACGTGCTGATTCCGGCGGCGCTCGAGGAAGCCATCACGCGGGACAACGCCGACGCCGTACAGGCCGACATCATCGTCGAAGCAGCCAATAGCCCGCTGACCGTCGAGGCACACGATATCCTCGCAGCGAGGGGCGTCACGGTGATTCCCGACATCCTCGCGAACGCGGGCGGCGTTACCGTGAGCTACTTCGAGTGGAGCCAGAACATCCAGCAGTACCGCTGGGAAGAAGAGCACGTGATCGACAAGATCCTGCGGCGCGCCTACCACGACGTGGCAGGCCTCGCGCAGAAGCACGGCATCGACCTGCGCACCGCGGCGTTCATTCTCGGGATCAAGCGTGTACTGCGCGCCGCGTCCCTGCGGCGCTCGGCCCGGCAGGCGCTGCCAGCCTCGCTGTTGTCCTAGCGGTGCATAGTCGGCCTGCAGCGTCGCCTTAATTTCTTGCTTCGCCTCACTTCGCCGCCGGGCTTGCGGTTTCGACTGGATTGGCACCTGTGCATGCCTCTTGACCCGGATTTTGGAGTACACCTGTCAATGGGGAATTGCCCCGATTCTCCCGATCCCTCGGTCGGTATAGCGTGGCGGCACAATTAGGGAGATTGCGACCATGAAAAGCTCAGCCACCTTTCTGTTACCACTGGCGCTTCTGTTCCTGGGCTGCCAGGGGCCGAGCGAAGAAGCCACTCCTGCTACCAAGGAAGCCCGCGATACCGACGTTCCCGCGCTGAGCGACGCTGATATCC
>WOR8_10009019_pt1 | contig 10191 bp, 4 predicted proteins | sample DeeMarSeWOR38_10_FD_19890 | JGI IMG/M metagenome (IMG submission 19890)
GATCGTCGTTCACGCGCAAGTCGAAGAAGCCCATTTTGTGACCGATCAACGGAAGCAAGCTGTAGAGCTCCAAGCCGAGCTGGAAACCGAGGTGCGCCTCGCGCACCCGCTGCCACTGGCCTGCTTCAAAGCCCTTCGGTGGATTCTTTGCCTTGAGGCGCGCGTCCAGCGCCGCCCAACTCGTTTCGCCTAAGCGCTCCTCAACCGTCTCGTAGAATGCAGCACCATCCTTCAGGAGCTGGTCATCCTGGTCCCAAATCTTGTGTGCTGCGGGAAGCTGAACGTCAGCGTCCATGTGAAGCAGGTGATAGGTATCGGACAGGACGAGGAGAGGGTTTCGGAGCCAGGTCACTCGCCCGTTCTCGACCTCGAAATTCGGCTTGTTGGAGCTCAGCCAGGCGGACAGCAGATGCGGCTGCCGCAGGATGCGACCGAGTGGCCGTCCAAGAAGCGTACGCTTGAGCACGCACATTTCTTCGGTCGCCTTGGAGGCAGCCGGGTCGCCGTCCGCCGCCCGAACGTACTGACCGCAGAGTCGATCATACGCGTAGTTGGCATCGATCTGCTTGGCCTCTTGCAGGAGCTCGCCGACCAACGTGAGATACGGAACGACGAACTGGGTCGTGGGCTTCGCATCGACACCGTTCGCGAGGAACCAGTGCACCAGTCCATAGTGGAACTGAAGGTTGGTCTGCAGATCGGGGCCCCGAAGCACGGTACGTCGGATGACCTCGCGCAGATGCTCGTAGCTGTCGCGCCGATCGTCACCCGTGGTGACCAGCAACGCGATGTTGCTGTCGTACGCGCCCGCAAGCTTGTAGCGCATGAAGAGATCGGTATCGGGATTCTTGAAGCAAATGCCCTGGTCGTCGCGAACCTCGCCTTCAATCGGGTCCGACCAAGACATGATCTCGCCGCCTGCGTGGGGGGAGAGCGAGTCGTCGGTCGCGTTGAGGCGAGCCTCGACTGCAGCGGCATCGCGCATGACGCGAACCGGTCGTGGAAGCCTCTCCTTGTGCTTCGCGAGCAACGCCATCATTTCGACGACGGAGTGCACGTCGAACGAGTCGGACTCGTCATCCGGGTTGGTGAACCGCAGCGCGTAGCAGAGCTCGGACACGCGATGCTCGACCTGAATGCGCGTGTTCACCTCCATGAAGTAGTGGCGAGGGCCGTCCACGATACACTCGAAGGTCGATGCGGAATCGAGCTTCACTTCGGCGCCAAAACGCTCGGCTTGTTCCTCCATCCGCCGAAGGATGTTGAGGTCCTGCTCGATGGCAGCGGCCTGCGCGTCATTGCCGGCGGAGCGCTCGCGCTCGACCGCAGCGGCGAGGGTCTCTTGGGTGATCGAGACCTCCAGGAGCTTCTGCTCGTGCATCTGTAGCGAGCAGTCGCGTCCGCCGAGCGAGATGCACCACTCTCCGTTGCCGATGAGCTGAATCTCGTTGTGACGCGTGGTCTCGATGTTGAGCTCGACCAGGATGTTCTTGTTGTCGCCAACGCCGAGCGCCTTCACCTCGCCGAGGATCTCGCGAACCATGGCGGGCGCCTGCTCGGCTTTGCTGACGATGCGCTGGCCCTTTCCGCCACCACCGCCGATCGCCTTGAGGCGAACCCGGCTACCCGCGTAGTCCTTCAGAATCTCGCCGACCTCGATCTCGAGCTGCTCGCAGAGCTCGTCCACGCTGTAGAGGTCGATGCCGGCATCGTAAGACGCACCGAGGATCGCATCGGCGGCAGCGCCGGGCGCGACGCCTTTTTGGTCCAGCATGGGGACGTCGAGACCGTGCTGTTTGGCGAGCTTCTTGAGCGCCTTCACATCACCGTGCTTCCTCAGAATGAGCCTCGAGGTCGCGTCGTTCACGCCTGGCGTGACGCTGACTTCGACGCGCTCGGCGGTTCGCTTCGCTTCGTCTTTGAACCCGGCAGCCTGCACGGTGTAGGAGCAAGGGCCAATGAAGCGGAGACCGGCGTTCTCGATCGCGCTGACGAACTCTTCGTCTTCTGCCATGAAGCCGTAGCCCGCGAAGATGTAGTCGTAGCCGTTGTCTTTGGCGATCGCGATGATCTCGGCGATTCGCTGCGTACGCTCTTCCCCGCTCGCTCCAGTGTAATCCTGAACGTTGTGGACGCGCGAGGGATCCAAACGGCGCAGCTCCGGTGCCAGGGCGCGCGGATAGACGATCGAATCTTTCTCGGAGAGCAGAATGCCGACCTTCGTCATTCCCATCTCGCCGAAGATGTCGAGCGCCTCCTGGCGGATTGGGCCACGGCAGACGATCAGGACGGTCATGTCCTCGCAGTCGAACGAGCGGACCCACTCGGAGTCTGCCTGACCGAGGCGGCGGTCCCGATGAATCATCGGGTTGTGGAGGTAACTGCCGTCGGACATCAGTGGAACTCCCGCTGAACGCCGCCGAACGGCTCGGGCGTGTAGTGAGACAGATAGAAGTTGAGGCTCTTGGCGAGGGAGGCGCGAACGTCGGTCGGCATCACAATCTCGGAAATCGACCCGAGGCTCAGTGCCTCTTTCGGGTTCATCAGCTCCTTCTCATAGCGTGCGCTGAATGCGGCCTCTTGTTCCCTGAGCCAGGCGGCGGCTTGGGCGTGCGCCTCGTCTTTGGACGCGCCGGCGTCAATTGCCTCTCGAATGCGAAGCTTTGCTTTGCCCCGGACGTCTCGAAGCTCTTTCTTGTAGACGTACTCCTTGCCGGCCGGGCCCATGACCGCGACGCGGGTGGTCGGGAGCGCCATGACATGATCGGCACCTGTCGCGTAGCAGTTGAACGCTGCATAGGCACCGCCAAAGGCGTTCCGAATGATGAGTAACAAGCGCGGAGTACGCAGGTCGATGATCGAGTCGAGCATCGCGCGGCCAGCTTGCACGATGCCGCGGCTCTCCTGATCTCGGCCCGGGAGGAAGCCCGTGGTGTCCTCGAGGAAGATGACCGGGATGTTGTAGAGGTTGCAGAAGCGAATGAACCTGGAGTTCTTGAACGCTGCGTCGACGTCGATCTGACCCGAGGCGACCGCGCTGTTGTTGCACACGAAGCCGACGACGTGGCCACCGAGACGGCCGAACGCAGTAATCGTGTTGCGCGCGCGCTGGGGCTGAAGCTCGAAGTAGTCGCCGTGGTCGCAGATCTGCTGCAGAATGATACTGACGTCGATCGGCGTGTTGAAGCCAGTCGGAGAGTTGAACGCCTTCCGGAGCAGCGTGTCGATCTCGCCGGTGGGTCGATCGACGGGATCTGAAGTCTCCTGATAAGGCGCGAATTCGTGGTTGTTCCCGGGAAGGTAGCTGAGGAGGCGACGCGCCGTGCGGAGCGCGCCCACTTCGTCCCGGACCGTCAAGTCCGACACCCCGCTCTGGCCGTGCACTCCGGGCCCACCGAGCTCGTCGGCCGTCACATCCTCGCCAAGCACTGATTTCACGACGCCAGGGCCCGTGAGGCCGAAGAAGGTGTGGGACGGCTGAATCATGAAGCTGCCCTGCCTCGGCAGATAGGAACCGCCGCCCGCGTTGTAGCCGAACATGCACATGATGCTCGGCACGACACCGCTGATCTTGCGAAGCGCCGTGAAGGCTTCGGCGTATCCGTCGAGACCGCCGATGCCCGCTGGCACGAACGCGCCGGCGCTATCGTTCATGCCTACGAGTGGCATGCCCTGACGACCCGCCAATCGAATGACGTTGGCGAGCTTCGTGCCGTTGGTCGCGTCCATCGAGCCGGCGCGCACCGTGAAGTCGTGTCCATAGACCGCGACCTCCCGCCCGCCAATCTGCATGACCGCAGTGACGATCGAGGCACCGTCGAGATTGGGGCCCCAGTTCTGATAGAGGATCGTCGGCGTGGTTCCGCGATCGCGCAGGACGTCCATGCGCTCCCAGACCGTCATCCGGCGCTTCGCATGCTGCCTGCCGATCTGGACGGGGCCCGCGGCCGTCAGTGGGCGCTTGCGCAAGAGCTCGCCCTCGCGAAGAGCTTCGTCGTACGGACCGCCGGCGGTCGGTTGAACGCCCGAGGGGCGATGCTCGTCATCCAATGCAAATGGATTACGAAGGCTTGGCGTTACAATGTCCTTGTCGGGCATACCTACACTTGCCTACATGGGGCGGGGCCTAAACCTCAAGCGCCGCAGCGAACCGCCTTTTACGGGCTTTGGCCGCGAAACGCCAGTGAACGCCCCAGGGTAGTCGGGTCCTTTGTGGCGCGGTTCGGAAAATCCGCGAAAATGCAGCGGTTCATGCCCATCGACCAGCAATGGCAGCGCGCTCTGACCGTCGCCGAGCGAGCAGCGCACGATGCTGGCAGCCTCGCCATGCGCGGCTGGCGCGCCGGCGGGCAAGTCTCGAAGAAGGGCCGCTTCGATCTGCTGACGGAGTACGATCTCAGAAGCGAGGCGCTCATCCGGGAACGACTGGCAACCGAGTTCCCGTCGCACAGAATCGTCGGCGAGGAGAACGATGAGAGCGGCTCGGGCGAGCTGGTTTGGTATGTCGACCCGATCGACGGAACGACGAACTTCGCTCACGGCCACTTCTTCTTCGCCGTGTCGATTGCACTCTACAGCGGCTCGGAAGGCCTGGCCGCCGTCGTTCACGCACCGGCGCTCGGCGTGACTTGGAAGAGCACGAAAGGCGGGGGCGCGTTTCGCAACGGTGAGCCGTGCACGGTCTCGAAACGCGACCGGCTCGATGAGGCACTCTGTGCGACGGGCTTCCCCTATGACCGGTGGACCAACCCGGACAACAATCACGCCGAGCTCGCTTTGTTCTTGAAGCGAGCGCGGGGCGTGCGCCGCTGCGGCTCCGCGGCGATCGATCTCTGCCTAGTCGCGGATGGCACCTACGACGTGTATTGGGAAAAAGCATTGAACCCGTGGGACATGTGCGCCGGCGCCCTCCTCGTCCGGGAGGCTGGCGGTCGGTTGTCGGGCTACGAAGGTGAACCTGCCGACCCACGCTCCGGTAAGCTCGTGGCGACCAACGGCCTCTTGCACGACGAGGCAGTCCGAACCGTTGGTGAGGCACGTCACAGACTTCCAGGCTCCGATCCGTGAAACGCGCTTCTTAGCCCGATACACTGATTCGGATGGGGGCGGAATCGAGCGAGCACTCGTTGTGGAGTCCGGTGTCCGGTCCTTCCAAAGAGACGCTCGCGGCCTACGTCCCGTTGACGCGCGACGAACGCTGGGCTCTCGTCAACGCGGTCACCGCACGACACATCGTCACGATGTTCCTGTGCGCGGGAATCGCATACATCGGCCTTTCCATCGGACAGTGGCGCGGCGGCCTCGATCAGTCGCGGTTGGCGTTGTTCACGCTCTATGGCCTGACCGGGGTAGCGATGCTTGCCATCGCCTGGCGTGCGCACCTGCAACCGCCTCGGGTCATGTGGTCGGTGCACATCGCGGCGACGCTTTTCCTCATCATCACCGGCACCGTCACGGTCGGTTACGCCCTCAGCAAAGATCCCGCGGCGTTTTACCTCTACGTGCTGATTCAGTTTGCCGCGGGCGCCGTCGTCCATAGCCGCGGGTGGTTGATCGCAATCATGCTTCTCGGCGACCTTGCGTGGGGCATCACCTCGCTTTGGGTCGATGGTGTCATCTGGACGCGGTGCCTCGGATACTTGCCGGGGTTTTCGGCCGTCGCATTGGGTCTCAACTACGTGCGAAACCGCACGCGGGTATACATGGAGGAGCTCAGGCTCGCAGCAGAACGCGCCTCGGCTGCAAAAACCGAAATGATGGCCGACATGAGCCACGAGGTGCGCACTCCGATGAACGGAGTCCTCGGGTTGAGCGGGCTCCTTCTCGACACGAATCTGGACGAGAAGCAGGCGAAGATGGTGAGCGCGATTCGGGAGTCGGCCGAAGCGCTGATGGAGATCGTGGATGAGGTCCTCGACTTCGCCCGACTGCGGCAGGGACAGGTCGAGCTCGAGCTCGCCTCGTTCGACATCGGAGTGCTGGTAGACGGCGTCGCTGCATTGATGGGGCCGCGAGCGAAGTCCAAAGGGCTCGTGCTCGACACCGAGCTCAGGGGATTCAGCTCGCGCCGGCTCGCGGGGGATGCGAGGCGTCTACGTCAGGTGCTGCTCAACTTCGTAGGCAATGCGATCAAGTTCACGGACTCTGGTGCGATTCGAATCACCGCGGAAACGACCCCATCGGGGGGCAAGCAGAGGCTGCGCCTGTCGGTGCGAGATACGGGCGCGGGGATCCCTTCTCCGATGATCGACCAGGTCTTCACCCGATATCAGCAGCATCGAAGCGACACGACGGGCCGGGTCGCTGGCGCAGGGCTCGGCCTCGCCATCAGCAAGGAGCTCGTCGAGCTCATGGGCGGGGAAATCGGTGTCGAGAGCGAAGTTGGCAGCGGCACGACCTTCTGGGTCGAGCTCGAGCTGGAAGCGGGACGGGAGGATACACTGCGGGTCGAGGATGCCGATGGGAAGGGAGCGCTCTGGATCCGCGGTGGCGCCCGCGTGCTCCTCGCCGAAGACAATCCGACGAGCCGAATGGTGACGGAGGCATTGCTCAGGAAGCTGTCTTGCCAGGTCGACGTTGCGCTCGACGGCCGTGACGCCCTTCAGAAGGTGCGGGCGAACGAGTACGACATCGTGTTCATGGATTGCTACATGCCCCTGATGGACGGCTTCCAGGCCACGCGCCGAATTCGGCGCTCGGAGACGAGCCACAAGCTTCCAGTGATCGCGCTCACGGCCAGCGTTGCGGAAAACGACAGGGCGAGGTGCCTCGAAGCCGGCATGAACGACGCGCTCTGCAAGCCGGTGCGGACTTCGATGCTGGCGCGGACAATCGAGCGCTGGGTCCCAGTCGGTGAGCGGCGATCCATGGAGCCCGTGTCTAGCCTACCTCCGCCTGCGGCGCTCGATCTGAACATGGTCCGCCGCCTGGTCTCGCTCGATGGAGAAGACGACGACTTCATACGGGACGTGATGTGCGGATACGTCGACGAGCTGAAGGAGGCGGCGGAGAAGCTCGCGGTTGCGGCCGCCGCAAACGATGCCGATCGAGTTCGGTTGATTGCACATTCGCTCAAGGGCGCGAGTAAACAAATCGGCGCAATGCGGGCGGGCACGCTCCTCGGTGCCATCGAGGAGCAAGAGGACATGGGTGAAGTCCAGTCGCTCGTCGAGGCCTTGCAAGAGGAGGTGCCGCGCGTCGAGTCGGCCGTGCACGCGCTGCTCAGACGCTCGCGCCGCGCAAGCTGAGCTCAAATGTCCAGGTTGGTCACGTTGAGCGCATTGCTCTCGATGAACGCTCGGCGCGGCTCCACCTGATCACCCATCAGGACGCTGAAGAGCTCTTCGGCTTCGAGCGCGTCCTCGATGCGGACCTGCAGCAGAGTGCGCATCTCGGGGTCCATGGTCGTCTCCCAAAGCTCGCCCGGATTCATCTCACCAAGGCCCTTGTAACGCTGAATCCCAAGGCCCCTACGCGCTCGAGCATCCATGTTCATCCAGAGCTCCTCGATGTCGGGGACCTCGGTCGCCTCTCCCGTCGGCTGGCCGTCCTTGTCGAGCATCGTGATGACGAAGGGCGGCTGGCCGAGAGCGCGGATCCCCCGATGGATCTGGCGAAGCTCGGAAACGGTGCCCGCGGACAAGAAGTCGAAGTCGATGGTGGTGGTGCGACGAGTCACGCCGTCCTGTGTCTCGATGACCACCCGCTGCCGATCATGCTCCTCGTCCTTCTCGATCGTGGCGCTCAGCTCGCCTTGCCGCTTCGTCATGCTCCTCGTCCTTCTCGATCGTGGCGCTCAGCTCGCCTTGCCGCTTCGCATGAACATACGTTTCGAGCGCTTCGAGAGCACTTTGGACCTTGGACTTGTCGGCGAGGTCCTCCACCGCCAAGTCGGTCGCGGTGACCAGGGCTTCGACGACGAGCGGATCCACCCGGTGGCCGATGTTCTCGAGCAACAGGCGAAAACGCGACAGATCTCCCAGCAGGTTCCGAAGTGGCTCACCGCTGAGCCGGACGGTCCCTTCTTTCATACTCAGCTGCACGTTGTCCGTGCCCGTTTCGATGAGGAAGGTGCTCAATGCTGCATCGTCCTGGAGATATCGAAGCTTCTTGCCCCGCTTCACTTTGTAGAGCGGCGGCTGCGCGATGTAGAGGTATCCGTTCTCGATGAGCTTCGGCATCTGCCGGTAGAAGAAGGTCAGAAGCAAGGTGCGGATGTGTGAACCATCCACGTCGGCGTCCGTCATGATGATGACGTGGTGGTAGCGCAGCTTGTCGATGTCGAAGTTCTCGCCGCCTTCGACACCGCAGCCAAGCGCGGTGATCAAAGTTCCGATCTCGGCGCTGGAGAGCATCTTCTCGAAACGCGCACGCTCGACGTTGAGGATTTTGCCGCGAAGCGGAAGGATCGCTTGGAAGCGTCGGTCACGCCCCTGCTTCGCGCTGCCGCCGGCCGAATCACCCTCGACGATGTACAGCTCGCTCTCACCCGGATCCTTGCTTTGGCAATCGGCGAGCTTCCCGGGCAAGGTGCTCGCATCGAGGACGCCTTTGCGCTGAACCATCTCACGGGCACGTCGCGCTGCCTCCCGCGCACGCGCCGCGAGCACCGCCTTCTCCACGATGCGTTTACCCGCTTTCGGGTCCTCCTCGAGATACTGACTCAGCTTTTCGTTCACGACGCTCTCGACGATGCCTTTGACCTCGCTCGACACGAGCTTGTCTTTCGTCTGCGAAGAGAACGCAGGGTCGGGATGCTTGACGGAAATGATCGCGGTGAGCCCCTCGCGCACGTCATCGCCGCCGAGTGGGTTCTTCAAATCCTTGAGGAGCTTCTCGCGCGAGCCGTACTGGTTGATGACCCGCGTGAGCGCCGTTCGAAGCCCGGTCAGGTGAGTACCCCCATCCCGATTGAACACGTTGTTCGTGTACGGGAAGATCGATTCGTTGTACGAGTCGCTCCACTGCATCGCGATCTCGACGTCGACACCATCCTTCACGGCGTGCAGATAGATCACCGAATCGTGAAGGGGGGTTTTCTTCTTGTTGAGCGCATCGACGAACTCACGAATGCCACCCTCGAATTTGTGGGTGACCTTCTTGCCCTCCCCCCGTTCGTCTTCGAGCACTACCTCGAGGCCCGCATTGAGAAACGATATCTCCCGCAAGCGGTTGTTGAGGACTTCAAAGCTGAAGTTCGTCATGGTGAAGATCTGGGGATCGGGCTTGAACGTGATCTTCGTGCCGGTCTTCTTGCTCGTCCCGATCGCCTGGAGTGGCGCCTTGGGGACGCCACGCTCGTACTCTTGGAACCAGAGCTTCCCCTCGCGACGGATCTCCATCTTGAGCCACTCGCTGACGGCGTTGACCGCGCTCACGCCGACGCCATGCAAGCCGGCCGACACCGAATAGCTCTCGCTGTTGAACTTCCCACCCGCGTGAAGCTGGGTCATCACGACCTCGGCAGCGCTCACCCCCTTCTGGTGCATCCCGACCGGAATGCCCCGGCCGTTGTCGATGACGGTGATCGATCCCTCGGAGTGGACGGTCACTTCGACTGCATCGCAATGGCCTGCGAGATGCTCGTCGACGGCGTTGTCGATCACCTCCCAAACGAGGTGATGTAAACCGGTCCCGTCGTGCGGATCTCCGATGTACATCCCGGGCCGCTTCCGCACGGCTTCGAGCCCTTCGAGCACCTGAATCGCGCTTTGGTCGTAGCCAGGCTTGGCCGGGCTCGGTTCCGCGGCGGGGGTGTCAGCCATGCTTGGCTTTCTAGCCTCGAAGGGGGGGCGATGCAAGGACTGAATCAGTCTCTAACCCTTTGATCTAAAAGCTAATTTTCCGCGTTTCCGAACCTCAATCACCGAGGACTCGCCGGCGCGTCAGCCGCACCGCCAACAGAGTGCTCGGGACGAGCCAAAGCACGCTCGATCCGAAGAGCCCGAGCAGGTGGGAACCGGGATCGCCAAACACCAAGAGGCCGCGCGCGCACTCCGCCAGGTGGTAGATCGGGTTCAGCTGCATGAGCGCGAAGAGCAGCGGGTTCTCCGGCTCTACGGGGAAGAACGTATTGCTCACCAGGCTCAAGGGCCAGCCGATGAGGAACACGGGATAGTTCATGTGATCGATCGCGGGGACGATCGCGGTGAAGATCAATGCAAACGCAGCGAACGCACAACCCGCGATGAA
>WOR8_10009738_pt1 | contig 10191 bp, 11 predicted proteins | sample DeeMarSeWOR38_10_FD_19890 | JGI IMG/M metagenome (IMG submission 19890)
TATTTTTCTGCCGGTATTTTTGATTACAGCGTCATTGGACCTGCAGGCAGACACGGCGTCCGTCGATCAGGCCGCCAAAAGCTGCCTGTGGACGGTTCCCAGCCAGTCGAACAAGATTTATCTGCTGGGTTCCCTGCATATCCTTAAACAGGACACCTATCCGTTGGCCGCTGAAATCGAAAGGGCCTATGTCGACAGTCGGAAAATCATCTTTGAGACCGATATTGCCGCCATGATCGAGCCGGGCATGCAGGCCAGATTGCTGGAACTGGGCATCTATCCGGCAGAACAAAACCTCTTTCAGCATCTTGATGGAACCACCAGAAAGCTGCTTGCGAAAAAAATGAGCGAAATCGGGCTGCCTTTAGAACAATTTTTAACAGAGCCAAAACCGATGGAAAAGAGATTGGTTTTTTGGAACCCGCGGAGTTTCAAATCAAGCTGCTGGGCAACATGGCGGCACAGGATCAAAACAACTTTTTAAGTCAGACCTTAAAAGACCTGGAGATGGTCAACCAACTGGCCGGGGACCTGGTCAAATCATGGAAAACCGGTGATTCGGATCGACTCAACGATCTTTTGTCAAAAAGTTTCAAAGACTACCCCGGCCTGCATGATCGCCTGTTGATCCAGCGCAATAAAAAATGGATCAAGGAAATTGAGGGTGCCATGGGTAAAAATGAAAACACGCTTTTTGTCGTGGGGGCAGGTCATTTAGTCGGGCCGGAAAGCGTGGTCGACCTTTTGCAGAAGAAAGGGTATCCGGTCAAACAACAATGAATTCAACAGGTGCACTGAACCGATGGCGGCGTAAGTTTCACGAAGTCATTTTTGAAGCCGACACACCGGCCGGCAAATGGTTTGATGTTTTATTGATTCTGGCCATCCTGATCAGCGTTGTGATGGTCATGCTCGATAGTGTTGCCACTGCGCGAAATGCATTCGGCCGTGTGTTACTGGCCGGCGAGTGGTTTTTTACGATTTTGTTCACCATTGAGTATCTTTTGCGGTTGTTCAGTGTCGGGCGGCCATGGGCCTATGCCACCAGTTTTTTCGGAGTCGTCGATCTTTTAGCGATTCTGCCCACCTATCTGAGCATCATCATTCCGGGAGCGCAGTACCTGCTGGTTATTCGGATACTGCGGGTTCTGCGAATTTTTCGTATTCTTAAGCTGGTGCAGTATCTGGGCGAAGCGCGACTGCTAACACAGGCCTTGCGCGCCAGCCGACGCAAAATTACCGTATTTCTATTTGTCGTGTTGACGCTGGTGACCATTTTTGGTTCTTTGATCTATCTGATCGAAGATCCCAAAGACGGTTTTACCAGCATCCCCAAAAGCATCTACTGGTCGATTGTTACGCTGACAACCGTCGGCTACGGAGATATTTCGCCCCGGACCAATCTAGGTCAGTTGCTTTCAGCGCTGATTATGATTATCGGGTATGGTATTATCGCGGTTCCGACGGGGATTGTAACGGTCGAACTGACGCAAGCGTTTAAACGCCAGATCTCCACCCAGGCCTGCCCGGAATGCAGCGCCGAGGGGCATGACGCGGACGCTAAATTTTGCAAGTATTGCGGCTCGCAGCTTTGAAAAAAATGCCGATTGAACTTCTGCCGCAGAGATCAAATTTTTTCGTATCTTAAATATCCGAGCGGGCGATCGGGTAATTATGCCTTCATGCCCGCGTCCGGCGGGCATCCCGCCATCGTCGCCGCATAAGCGGGGATCCAGACATAAAACTTTTCTGGATTCCCGCTGCAACCTGTCCCTGCGCGGGCAGAAGCGGGGATGACAAGCCTGCGATGAAAAAACTTTACAGCCCCTGAATTAATTCATATCTTTGACTTTCTTGCGCACCCTGTGCGTTCTATGGTGAAAAACACATACGCGTTGTAAAGGTAATGCCATGTTCAATTCACTCTACGGCTTTCGATTTCTGACCCTCGGCGTTATTTGCATGTCGGCGTTGAGCTGCGCGGCAGAGACCCCCCTGGCGGAAAAACCCCATCACACCCAAAACGGATTCAGAAATATCCATGAGTATGAGGAACCTGATTTTTGGGATTTTCTAAAATGGCGCCGGGAACGGGCAAACAAAGATATCCCGCGTCCTGAAAGCTATAAATTCCCCCTGGCGCAAAACGATCCAAACTTTTTAAGCCACAATCGGGATAAAGAAACGGTGACTTGGATCGGGCATGCGACGGTATTGCTGCAAATAGGGGGTTACAACATCCTAACCGATCCGCATTTTTCCCGGCGCGCTTCACCGGTGCAATGGGCAGGCCCGGAAAGAGTTGCACCATTAGGACTATCATTTGAGAGCCTGCCGCCGATCGATATCGTTGTGATTTCCCATGATCATTATGATAGCCTGGATGAGCAAACCATAAAAAAACTGCGCCAGCGCCCCGGAGGAGAAAAAACCCGATTTTATGTTCCTCTGGGGCTCAAGAAATGGTTCGTCAACCGCGGAGTTGACCAGGTGATCGAAATGGACTGGTGGGACAGGGCTCAAAACGGCAACCTTGAAATTGTTGCCGTTCCGGTTCAGCACTGGAGCAAACGCAGCCTGTTTTCCAGAAATAAAACGCTCTGGGCCGGCTGGGTGATCAAAGCCAATGCCTTCAAGTTCCTATTTGTCGGCGACACCGGCTATACACCGTACTTTAAAGAAATTGGCAAAAAACTGGGGCCTTTCGACCTGACGGCCATACCGATCGGTGCATACGAACCGCGCTGGTTTATGGGAAGGCATCATGTGAATCCCGCAGAAGCCGTTCAGATTCATAAGGATATCGGTTCCAAAAAATCGGTGGCCATCCACTGGGGGACCTTTATTTTAACCGATGAGCCTCTGGATGAACCGCCTGAAAAACTGGCCGCCGCTTTACGGGAAAGCCAGATTCCTCCTGAAGATTTTGTGGTACTCAAACACGGCGAAACGATCATTCTGGATTGAACCGTATAGAGAGCATCCGATATTAAAAATAGCCGCAGACACACACAGACAGATTATTCTCCAACCGGATAAAAGCAGACGTGGGCATGCCGGTCGGCGAGGATTTTTGTTTGTATCTGTGGGCGGCCGTGGCCATACAGGGAAAGGCGAAATGAAATTTTGTCCGAAATGCAGCCGGGATTTAAAGACGACAGAAATTGATGGCCAGACCCGGCTGGGCTGCTCTTCAGAGACCTGTGATTATGTGTTCTGGGATAACCCGACGCCTGTTGTGGCGGCCCTGGTGGAAAGGGAGGGCCTTGTGGTTCTGGTTCGCAATAAAGAATGGCCGCAGAAGATGTATGGCCTGGTTACCGGGTTTCTCGAGAGGAACGAGACGCCCGAGTCCGGTGTTTTAAGAGAAGTAAAAGAAGAACTGGGCCTTGTTGGCCGGATTGTCGACTTTATCGGCATCTATTCGTTTTTTGAAATGAATCAGTTGATTCTGGCATTTCACGTTCGGATTCAGGGTGAGATGAAATGGTGCCACCAGAAAAATTGCGGCCCTGGCCATTTGGCACCGGACATGCGGTCAACGACTGGTTGAAAAAGAGAAAAAGGAAAGTGACCGAAGATTAAAATCGACAGCCTCTAAAGCGCTGGACAAAACGAATTGAAAAGTCTAAGATGACTAGGAGCCGCAAACGGCATACGCGGCCAGTCATATAACCGGCCATAACCAAGAAAGGCAATATAATGCTTTATATCGGCAAGTTTTTACATATGACCAATCAGCAAATGGCAGAAGAATCGGATAGAAGGCACGGCGAATTCAACCTGATTGTTCAGGCCGAAAACAGTCAGGAGGCTGCCGAGCGCTTTAAAGAGCGAATCGTCGATTCCCGGGAAAACAGCGATTTATTTGAAGGAGACTGCGCGATTTATTTTGTTCATCTTCTGGAACTGGAAGAATTTCCCAGTGAACGCGCCAAGATGCTATACTACAAATCAATTGCCGGTGATCCGATCATGCCCTATATCAGTTGCTCTGCGCCCAACGGCCAAACGGACGGATGCCGGATTTTAAACTGGATGAAAAACCGGCCGGAAATTGACGGCCAAGATGCAAACCTTTTTCTGGAGTTTCCGATCAATTAAGGTCTTATAATCCACGCTTCCTGCAGTTATCCCCGTAGATCTGAATTTAGATTGATTCCGTATTTCTTTATGCGTTTCCAGATGGTGACTCGACTGACACCCAAAAGGCGGGATGCTTTGGATTGGTTGCCGTTCACCTGCCGCAGGACATCTACCAGCCGATCCCGTTCACTTTTCCATGAGCCGGTCCGGGTTCGGCTGCCTGAAGGGGCACTATGAGTGATGCCGTTGATCTTGGGAGGCAGGTGTTCTGTGCCGATCCATCCCCCGGGACACAGCACAAAGGCATACTCGATGGCATTGCGAAGCTCGCGGACATTGCCGGGCCAATCATACGCAATAATTGCCTCCATGGCCTCAGGCGTAAGGCCTGTTATCGTTTTGGTGTCCCGGCTGGCATTTTGTTGTATAAAATTTTGCACAATGATCGGGATGTCCTCGGGGCGTTGTGCCAGGGCCGGGCAATACAGCGGAAATACATTGATCCGAAACAGCAGGTCTTCACGGAACAATCCCTGGGCGACAAGGTTTTCAAGATCCTTGTTTGTGGCTGAAATGATGCGCACATCGACGGAAATCGGTCGATGATCGCCGACGCGTTCGATTTCTTTTTCCTCTAATACCCGCAAAAGTTTCACCTGAGTCGAGAGCGGAATATCACCAATTTCATCCAGAAAGATGGTTCCCATGTGAGCGGCTTCAAAACGGCCGATGCGGGTTCGATCTGCACCGGTATAGGCTCCTTTTTCGTGCCCGAAAAGCTCACTTTCCAGAAGATTTTCATTTAAAGCCGCACAGTTGACTTTAATAAAGGGTTTGTTGGAGCGTAAGCTGGTCTCATGAATGGCACGTGCCACCAGTTCCTTGCCGGTGCCGCTCTGGCCGTAAATTAAAACCGGTGCTTCGGTCTGGGACACATTTTCGATCAGCTCAAACAGCTGCTGCATGGATGGGGCTTCGCCCAGCATCCCGTGAAAGCCCTCATCCAGGTGGCAGGACTTTCTTAAGGATTCAATTTCCTGCTGTTGCTGAATAAGTTCAGATATATCGGTGAACGTTTCAACCGACCCGATCATTTCACCACCCGTATCATACAGCACGGACGCGTTCTTGAGTATATGAGCCGCCCTTAGATTCTTTTTGGTAATCAGGCACTTCTTGGCGCGAACCTCCCCCTTTTCAAACAGGCTGCACCAGTCTTTTCCCGGGCCGCGGCCATAAACTTCGCAGCCGGTGCAATTTAAGGTACGGCAATTGCTGCCGATCAGTTCGTCGGCCGAATACCCTGTCAACCGTTCCGCAGCTGGATTGGCGGCCAGAATATTTCCCTCTACATCAATGACCATGAGGCCATCCTGCAGGGTGTCTACGATTGTTTTCCAATATTTACCGAAATCCATTCTGGTTCCCTTCTGTCAAAGTGTTAATCTGTTAACTTAATAGATGTTAACATAGCATTAACTGTTAACTGCTGCAAGGGTGGATTTGTCCCCTTATTTGGCTTCATTTCAAGCCGAAATCAACACACCCTCTACAAGCGAATAGCAATCAATATGAAATAAATTGTTAATTTTATTTGGTATTTAAATTTTGCTGATATTCACTTTCGTATTTTAATAAAATCCTCAATTGTATTTTCAATTCTAGCCGGATTGGTATACAAATTGCTGAATATGTCAGGGATCTGAGTTTTTGTATTATCGTTGCCGAAATCCAGGCAAAGGAGTCTAAATTTATGACTGCTGCGAATTTGACCAATATTTATCTGTACACCCGTTATGAACGCTTCTGGCACTGGCTGCAAACCGTGCTGATTGTCATATTGCTGATTACCGGTTTTGAGACCAAAGGTCTTTATACCCTGATGGGGTTCAAAACCGCGGTCGAGGTCCACAACTTTGTGGGAAACACCTGGCTGATTGCATTTTTATTTTTTGCTTTCTGGATTGCAACGACCGGAGAATGGCGGCAATATATCCCGACGACCAAAAAAATGCTGAAGGTGGTACGCTATTACCTCTATGGGATCTTTCGCGGTGAACCGCACCCCGTGCCCAAACGCAAAGATGCCAAACACAACCCGTTGCAACGAATTACCTACCTGATACTGGCTGCCATCCTGCTGCCGGTCCAAATGGTGAGCGGTTTGCTGTACTGGGGTTACAACTCCTGGCCGCAGTGGGGGCTTGACGGATTATCTTTGAAGGTTGTGGCCCTGATCCATACGGCCGGTGCGTTTGCCATTTTATCCTTTGTGATCGTTCATGTCTATATGATCACCACCGGCCACACCATCCTGGCCCACACCCGCGCCATGATTTCCGGCTGGGAGGAAGTCAGAGATATCGATAGCGTCGAGGACTGGGAGGTCAAAACCAAGGCCACTTAAACCTGCGCTTGAAACGCTCAGGCGATATTAAACCAGCTTAAGCCAGTTGCCGAAGAAACCGTCCTGGAGCGGATTCGCGGATCCGCTTTGCCCGCCCGGGTTTTAACTCTGTTCCCCAATAAAGTTTTAAATTCATAACTTTTTTCTTGACTCCGTATAAAGTTTGGTATAACTAACTTATTCAATCTTTTGATTGCACCATTCATATACGGAGGACTGGAACCAAATGCGAATCAACCTGCGCCATATGCGCGATAATCAGGTTGGCACGATTGCCAGCGTTAAGGTGGCCGGCGAAATGGGCCGGCGCATCCGCGATATGGGTCTGGTACCGGGGACCGAAATTAAAATTCAGGGACGGGCCCCGTTATATGATCCGGTGGCCCTGCGAGTCATGGGCGCCACGCTGACCCTGCGCAACAATGAAGCCGACTACATCGAAGTGGAGGTCGAATAATATATGGCACCAACGGTTGCACTGGCCGGAAACCCGAATTCCGGCAAAACCACCCTTTTCAATGAACTCACCGGATCGCGGCAGCATGTCGGTAACTATCCCGGGGTGACGGTTGAAAAAAAAGAAGGCACTTATGTGCGTACCCATGACGGGTTCAGGCTCCATATTGTCGACCTTCCCGGCACCTACTCCCTGACGGCGTATTCCCTGGAAGAGGTGGTGGCCCGTGATTTTTTGGTCAACCATAAACCGGAAGTGGTCATCAACATTGTGGATGCTTCCAACCTGGAGCGCAATTTGTATCTGGCCGTTCAATTTCTTGAGATGGGGGTTCCCATCTGCATTGCTTTAAACATGGTTGACGTCGCCGAAAAACGGGGGATCAAAATCAATACCAATAAGCTGGCAACCCTGCTGGGGGTGCCTGTGGTACCGACTGTCGCCCGCATTGGCAGAGGCAAAACGGAATTGATGGATAGCGCAGCGCAGATTATCCAAATGCGCAGAGAGCTCACCCCCCTTAAAATCTCTTACGGAAGTGATATCGATCAGGCGCTGTCGGAGATGGAAAAAGAAATTGAGACGCATCATTTTCTGACCGACACCTATCGGGCCCGCTGGATTGCCCTCAAGTATCTGGAAAATGATGAGCAGATTCTTGCCAGGGGCAAAGCGGTCAATCCGCAACTGGCCCGTCGGCTGGAAGCGGCGGTGCAAAAAGTATCCCACCATTTGCAAAACACGCTGGATACCTATCCGGAGGCCATGATTGCCGATCAACGCTACGGGTACATCAAATCGATTCTCAAGCAGGGCGTCATCCACCACAAATACGACCGTAACCGACTCTACAGCTCGGATCGAATCGACAAAGTGGTGACCAATCGCTTTTTAGGCCCCTTGATCATGCTGGCGGTGATTGCCGGGCTTTATCAGTTTACCTTTACTTACAGTGAATTGCCGGTGGGCTGGCTGGAAGGTTTTTTCGGTTGGCTGGGATCTGGCCTGTCGGCCATCCTGCCGGAGGGGCTGCTGAGATCGCTGATCGTATCCGGAATTGTTGACGGTGTCGGCGGCGTCCTGGGGTTTGTGCCTCTCATTATGTTCATGTTTTTCGGCATTGCCATCCTGGAGGATTCCGGGTATCTGGCCCGGGTGGCCTTTATGCTGGATCGAATTTTTCGAATATTTGGTTTGCACGGCAGCTCGGTGATGGCCTTTATTGTATCCGGCGGTATTGCCGGGGGTTGTGCTGTACCGGGAGTGATGGCAACCCGCACCCTCAAGTCGCCGCGCGAACGCCTGGCCACCCTGCTGACCGTGCCGTTTATGAACTGCGGTGCCAAATTGCCGGTATTTGCCCTGCTGATTGCCACGTTTTTTGCCAAATATGAGGCGGCCATTATGTTTTTGATCACCCTGGGCGCCTGGGCCGGTGCGCTGCTGGTTGCCAAACTGCTGCGCATCACGATTATCAAAGGAGCGGCAACCCCGTTTGTCATGGAACTTCCCCCCTACCGCATGCCGACCTTCAAAGGCCTGGCGATTCACACCTGGGAGCGTACCTGGCATTATATCAGAAAAGCCGGCACGGTGATTCTGGGACTGTCGATCGTGCTGTGGGCCATGATGACGTTTCCCGGGCTGCCGGATTCAAAGGTTCAGGAATTTGAAACATTGCGCCGGGCTGAGATAAGCCGCGCACCGGCCGGAATTGCCGCTGAACTGAAAGCGGTGCGGGACGGTGCCGAACTTTCAGGGCCGGCAAGAAACCTTAAAGAAAGGCTCCGTCGTGTCGATGCGGCCCAAGCCGAAGCCGGGTTACGACATTCAGCCGCCGGTCGTATCGGCGGCGCACTGGAAGTTGTATCGAAATGGGCGGGTTTCGACTGGCGAACCAATATTGCGCTGGTGGGCGGATTTGCCGCTAAAGAAGTAGTGGTTTCAACCCTGGGGACCGCTTATTCCCTGGGAGAGGTCGATCCGGAAGAAACCGGTTCTTTGTCTGAAACCCTGGCCAGGGATCCCCACTGGTCGCCTTTGATGGCGGTGGGTCTGATCGTTTTTACGATGTTCTATTCACCCTGTTTTGTTTCGGTGATCTGTATCTCTCGGGAAGCGGGCTCCTGGAAATGGGGCGTGTTTGCCATGGCATTTAATACGCTGCTGGCATTTATACTGGCAGTGCTCATTTTTCAAATTGGATCTGCCTTCGGGCTATGGGTGAAATAAAATGCAAACCCTTATTGTTATTTTAATTGTTGCGATTGCCTTTTTAAAAAAATTTAAGCAGGAGGAAGCGTGCGGTTGCGGATGTTCATCATGCCCCGCGGACCCGGCTTCGTGTGAAGAAAATCCGGAAAGTTCTAAGCCGTGTTAAACTCACCGGATGTAAGGAAGTGTTTATTAAACCACAAAGACCGCGAAGTGTACGAAGAAAGATATTCGAAGAAGAGTTTTAGAGGTCTTCGTGCCCTTTGTGGTGAAAAATATTTTTCAACAAATGCCGTTAAAGGAAAAATAAAATGAGCCGGACCGAACCGTTAAGCGCCAATATGGAAGATTATCTTGAAGCCATTTTTCACATTTCTGAGGAAAAACAGGCTGCCAGAGCCAGGTGAACTATGCGCCCTATGATATCATCACCCTGACGGCCAGGGGCAAAAAACTGGCGGTGGAAATCGTCAGAAGGCATGAGGCCCTGAAAAATTTTTTCATTAAAATTCTGTTAATTGATAAAGATGAGGCAGAAGAAGCCTCCTGCAGGGTCGAGCACACGGTTTCTAAAAACATTATTGATCGGCTCATTCAGTTTGTGGAGTTTATGGAGATATGCCCGCGCGGCGGCAAACAATGGCTCAAAGGCTTCCGGCGCCATTGCCAAAATGGCGACACGGCAAACCGCTGCGGCGACTACATTGCGGAATGTCTTGAAGATTTAAAGAAAAGAGAACGCCAAATCACATCCTCAGAAAAAGCCTCAACTTCTTGAATGTTTCACAGTGCGCGGGCGACATGGAACTAAGGTGGGGCTGGACCCTGAGTTTAGTTTATCCGGCGGGTGGATTTTTGGGCATACTTTGAATGACTTCTCTTAATTTTTTTGAGAAGTCTTCTGGAATCGGCCTGTTTTCCGCCTGTTTGCATAGGTCAACGGTTCGTTTAAGCGTCTGCAGGCATACAAAGCAGGGAACGCAATCTTTGATATGTTTCTCGATGTCTTTGCAGGCCACCTCATCCA
>WOR8_10007822_pt1 | contig 10190 bp, 9 predicted proteins | sample DeeMarSeWOR38_10_FD_19890 | JGI IMG/M metagenome (IMG submission 19890)
TTAATAAAGATCCCAATGCTCCTATATTTGAAGTTTGTGATTATGGTATTGTAGGGGATTATAAATTGATTATTCCCCTGTTAACAGAGGCACTAAAAAAAAAATTGTCTCAAAATTAACTTATATATTTTTATTATAAATAACCATGTCCTTTATTAAAAGCACTTATATTTAGATCAACAAATCGAGGAATAAAGGAATTGGTTATAGCTTTGATAACTGATTCCTTTGAGACCAAATTAGTAATCTTAATGAGGCTTCCTAATACAACTAAATTCACAACTTTTACATTATTTAATTCCTGTGCGATTGAACTTGCAGGTATCTGAAAAATATTAGTATATCCCGAATTTATTTTTACCAAATCCGAATTTATAAAAATCGAACCCTTTTTTTTAACTTTTTGCTTATAAGAGTTATAGGCATCTTGGCTGAATGCAACTAGAAAATCTAATTTCTGATCTATTGGAAAAGATATTAAGTCTTCATCAGAAATAATAACATCACTTGTTACTATAGTACCCCTTTGTTCTGGACCATATGACTGAGTCTGAACAGCATTTTTGTTATCATATATGGCTGCTTTTCCTAAGATAATACTTGTTAATATTACTCCCATACCGCCTAAGCCACAAAACTTAACTATAAATTCATTTTGCTTTATTTTTCCAGAATTCATTCAGACTTCTCTCCTTGAGTTGTTTATATAATTCATGAAAAGATGGTTTTTCAACATCTACTATCTCTCCTATAATGATCTTGCCAAGATAATCTCCTGTAAAGCATTCATTTAAATCTTTAAACATTCGAGCAGAAGTTTCATTATTAACATTAGAAGAATAACGAACTGTTTCATTTAAGAAAAAATTTAGATAATCCTTTGGATTTTTGAATTGCTTTTTACTTACAGGACAAGGTGAAATAATTTCTATAAACGAAAATCCTTTCTTTTGCAGACCTTTTTTTATTGAATTGATAACTTGTCTTGAATTAGCGGTTGTCCAGCGTGCTACATAAGGAGCTCCTGCTGCTTTTGCTAAGAATGAAAGATTAAAAGCAAATTCTATATTTTGATAAGGTGATGTGATAGTAGGATATCCAACAGGAGTAGTAGGGGATAATTGACCACCAGTCATACCATATGTTTCATTATTCACACAAATAACTGTAATCCCTATGTTTCTCCTAACAGCTTGAAGAAAATGATTTAATCCAATTGCAGCTAAATCACCATCCCCAGTAAAGACAATAACATTCAAATCAGGGTTTGTTATTTTTATTCCTGTTGCAAATGCAATAGCACGACCATGAGTTGTATGAATGCCATCTGCTTCTATATATGCTGGTAATCTTGAGGAACATCCAATACCTGATACAAAGACTAAATTATCTTGTGAGATGTTTAAATCATCTATAGCTCGAATAGTATAATTTAATATCTGTCCATTACCACATCCAGAACAAAAAAGCGTAGGTAATAATTCTTCCCGCAAATATTTTTGTCTTAATTCAGTCGATGATCTCATCTTTAATTGGTCCACCTTTTATTTTTTTCATTATTTCTTTTGGGTGAGGTATTTTTCCTCCTATGGAATTAAATCTATCTACTTCGCAATTACTTCCAGAATGTTCTTTTATTTTGTGATAAATCTGCCCTAGATTCATTTCAACCACTATGAACTTACTGATTTTATTTGAAAGTTCATAAATGATATCATGAGGAAACGGCCAAATAGTTATTAATCGTAAATATCCTACTTTCAATCCTTTTTTTCGTGCCTCTTCAACAGCCATAAGAGCGGTTCTAGAAGAAATCCCATAAGATATTACAACTATTTCGGCATCTTCAATATATTTCTGTTCAAATCTAATAATATCCTGTCTATTATCCGCAATCTTTTCATAAAAACGTCTTACTAACTTTTCATGTATTTCAGCACTTTCAGTAGCAGGATATGCTTTAATATCATGAGTTAAACCTGTCAAATGCGTGTAATATTCGTCTCCAAATTTATCCATTTCAGGGACTTTAGTTGATTGAGTATAACCGGTCCGAAAAGGATGATATTTCTCTCTATCAATAGTAACTGGTACTCTTTTAGCAAGTTCTACATTCTTTTGAAAGGGAATTACTAGCTTTTCTCTTGAATGGGCAATAACAGCATCCGATAGTAAAATTACTGGAACTCGGTATTTATCTGCTAAATTGAAAGCTCTTATTGTTAACCAGAGATTTTCTTGTATACTATTGGGATATAGAGCTATAATATAATGATCTCCATGGGTTCCCCATCTTGCTTGCATTATATCCCCCTGAGCTGCTTTCGTAGGTTGACCTGTAGACGGACCACTTCTCTGAACATCTACAATTACACAGGGAGTCTCTGTCATACAAGCATATCCTATATTTTCTTGCATAAGGGAAAAACCAGGACCAGAAGTAGCAGTCATAGTTCTGTAATTATTCCAGCTAGCACCAATAATCGCTGCTAATGAACTGATTTCATCCTCCATTTGGATACAGTATCCCTCTTTTAAAATAGGCAAGTATTTCATCATTAATTCTAAAATTTCTGTAGCAGGAGTTATAGGATACCCCGCAAAGAAACGACAATTAGCTAATAAAGCACCATATACTATAGCTTCATTTCCAGTCGCAAATTGTAATTTAGGTTCTAATAATTCATCTACAGTAGGAACTTGCATTATCTCATTCCTCCTCTTCTATGGTTATTGCCATCTCTGGGCAAATTAATTCACATCTTTTACAATGTGTACAAGAATTAGAATTGGAAATTTCTGGTATTGAATATCCTCTCTGACTCAGTTTTCCTGATTTTTTAAAAATTTCCTCTGGACAAATTTCTATGCAATATTCACAGCCTTTGCATAGATCTTCAGTAATTATTATAGTCATATGAAATCTGTTTGATATTATCTCATTAAATATTGAGCTTATTAAATTCTCAAGATAATAAATTTATAATTACTCAAGATTATTTGTATTTTTTCAAGATTAAATATAATTTTTTAAGTAATCGATAAAGAAACGTTTCTATAGTTTTTATTAGAATTAAATGCCCACATTGCTGTTGACAAACTTCTACAATGAATCCATGTTTTAAAGAATTTTTTATACAACGAAAATCTTGAATAAAGTTTTCTTGTACATTTTCTATTCATTCTATGAAATTCTTCGTTTTCCATATTTTTAATATTATAAGTTAAATGTCCCATATCATAGAATATCCAATCTTGAGGAAAATTAGTAAGTAAAAGTCTTTTATTTTCTCGTAAATCCTTAAATAGTCTTGTTCCTGGTAAAGGGGTTAGAATAGTAGTTTGAATAACATCAATACGGTTTTTCAATATATATTTAACTTTCCTAAACATGCTTTCTTCTGTTTCCGCATCAGAACCAAATATAAAAGCTCCTAAAACAGCTATTTTGTACTTGTTAATATTTTTGAAAGCCCTCTCATATTCAAGCTGAAGATTTAATTTTTTATCCATTGCCTTAAGCTCTTCTGGATCAGCAGATTCTAGCCCTAAAAATACCATTTTACATCCTGCTTTCGCAGCCCACTTTATGACTTCTTCGTTACTTCCAAAATTTAATGATGCTTGACAGAACCACGTTTTGTTTAATTTTCTCTCCACCATTCCTTTGAAAAGATTAATAGCCCTCTCTTCAGCTTTTTTACCATATCCAAGAATATTATCATCTACAAAGAAAATCATATTTTGAGGCATTTGGGTCAATTCATCTAAAACTTCTTCATATGGACGTTGTCTATATTTTCTTCCATTAAATGCACTTACCGAACAAAAATAGCAATCCATGGGACATCCTCTTGAAGTTTGTAAAGTCCCAAATAGATATCTATTACTATATATCTGCCTATCTGGGATAATAGTATTTTCTAACTCTAAATGAACTCCTTCATATTTCCTTTGTAATTTATTATGAAGAAAGTCATTTATAACTGTAGACCAAATACTCTCTGCTTCCCCTATTACTACAGAATCAACATATTCTAAAGCCTCTTCGGGAACCATTGAAGCATGTATTCCCCCCATTATAACGGGGATATTGTTATTTTTATAAAGAGTAGCAATTTCATACGCACGGTTCGCAACAGAAGTAAAAGCAGTTATCCCTACAAGATCCGCGTCTTCATATTCAAAGTTTTCAAAATTCTCATCAATTAATTTTATGTTAAAACTATTAGGAGTTAAAGCAGCTATTATTCCTAAACCTAAAGGTGGAAAGGTTGAAGAAGGATTTATTGTTAATCCAGCGACATCTTTATTTACAGGATTTATTAATAAAAGTTTCTTTTTATCCGGGTCTTCATCAAGTTCAATCGGTTTAATCGAAATCTCAAAAATTTTTTTTAAATCTCGAATTAATATGTAAACCCCTGAAAAGTAGAATACCAGACTAATGAAATAAATCAAAAAGAATAGAGATAAAGAGATTAAATTTGTATAAAGAAAAATGATATTGATTATTACTGTCGGTAAAGAGAAGAATAAAATAGGTATCATAAAAGGTGATTTATTTTTTATTTTAATAACAGCATTTCTGTTCTTTACTGTTTCTTTAAGCGCAGAAAGATATGGCATCGGATAAAATATTATAAATGAAGGAATTATTATCCACATAAAATCTTGTATTAAAAAAATCGTAATTAAAATCATACAAATTAGAAAAGCAAGTAAAGGGAAAATATACTTAAATCTCAATTTTTAATACCTCTTTTAAGAGTTTAGATTCAGATTTCTTTCTTACAAGATTTATAATTATAAGACGATCTATAGATAATTTAATTTGAGATAATTAAAAAAGTCTAAGAAGATTTTTTAAACACCTATAATTCTTTATGACTATGAAAAAAGTAGCAATTATTGGAGTAGGACATACTAAATTCGGTAGACTGCAAGACAAGGGATTGATGGATCTCTTATGTGAAGCATCTTTAGAAGCAATTGGGGATGCAAATGCCAATGAAAAAGATTTTGATTCAGTTTACGTAGGTGTAATGAGTCCAGAAATTCTTAATAACATCTCCGGAGTTGCAAGTGCTCTAGTTGATAGAATTAGTTTAATTCCCGCTGGAGCTGATGATATTAAAAACGGTCCTGCTAGTGGAGGATCCGCAATAAAGGTGGGATTTCAAGCGGTTGCTTCGGGTATGAGTGATTTAGTATTAGTAGTTGGAGGAGAAAAAATGACTCACATTACCACTCCTGGTTATGTTACTTCCAATGTTGCTACATTAACCCATCCAGAAGCAGAAAGACTTCATGGTGTTTCTCTTCCTTCACTTGCAGGTTTGTTAACACGGGCTTATCTCGAAAAATATAATGCCAAACTTGATTGGATTTCAGATATAGCAATTAAAAATCATAAAAATGGAGCTTTAAACCCCAATGCTCATTTTCAAAAGACAATTGATGATTTTATGAAAAGTGCTATCCAAAAAGGAAGAGGAAATTGGAGTAATGTTTATGAATTCCTTAAGGATGATAAAACGAATCCTATAATTGCTGATCCTTTAAGGCTCTTTCATATATGTCCCATCTCAGATGGAGCAGCAGCTCTTGTTTTATGTAATGCTGAAAAGGCTAAAGATTTTTGTGATACACCCATTATGATCTCTGGGATTGGTCAGGCAACCGATACCCACATCCTATTTGAGCGGGAGGATTTTACTACGTTAAAAGCTTTAAGATTATGTTCGGAACAAGCGTATAAAATGGCAAATAAAACATCTTCTGATATTGATGTTGCAGAATTACATGACGCATTTGAGATCTTAGAAGCTGTTCAATCAGAAGATATTGGGTTCTTTAAAAAAGGAGAAGGCGCAAAAGCAGCACACGAAGGGATAACCCAAATCGGTGGAAAAATTCCTATAAATCCTTCAGGAGGATTAAAAGCACGAGGACATCCTTTAGGTGCAACGGGTATAGCTCAAGTTGTAGAATTAATATGGCAATTAAGAGGTCAAGCTGGAAAAAGACAAGTTGAAGGAGCAGAAACGGGAATAAGCTGCAATTTTGGTGGGTTTGGGAATAATATAATTTCAATTCTAGTCGAAAGGATGTAGATAAATTAGGAATTAGTTGTTAATTTAGAAAACTTCATATAACAATTTCTTATTTTTTTTTATATGGAACAAGAAATCATTAAATGGGATTTAACTGATTTTTATGAGAATATCGATGATCCATTAATTGAAAAGGATATTAAAGAATTAGAAAAATCAGTTGAAGAATTTTACCAGAAAGTCAAAGGAAAATTAATTGATCCTTCGCTTACCCCCAAACAATTATTAGAATGGTTTCAAGAATATGAACAAGTATCTGAACAATTAACTAATTTAGATCGCTATTCACGTTTGGAATATTCAATTAACTCATTAAACGACGATGTGAAATCATTTCGGTCGAAGATAGAAGACCATAAAGCCAAAATTCAGGAGAAGTTGCTATTTTTTAATTTAGAATTAAACATGATTTCAGATTCCAAATTTAACGAGTTAATAGATGCTCCAGAACTTATAAACTATTATCATGCTCTCAAATTTAATAGATCGAAAAAAAAACATCAACTCTCGGAGGAGGAAGAACAGATAATTTTGATGAAAGATATAACAGGTGCTAACGCATTCATTAAACTCTATAATGAATTGAAAAGCAGTTTTATTTTCGATTTTGAAGTAGAAGGAGAAATGAAAAAGCTAACTGAAGCAGAATTATTTTCTTTTATGTATCACCATGATAAAGATCTTCGATTTAGAGCACTAAATACCATTGTTTCCAAATATAAAGAGTATGAGATGATTTTCACTCATACTTTTAATAATACTTTGAAAAGTTGGGATTTAGAATGTAAAAAAAAGAATTTCAACACACCTATATCACGAAGAAATCTTGAGAATGAAGTTAGTAATGAGATTGTTGAAATTTTAGGAGAATTAACAACAAAGAGTTATACAATAGTGGAGAAATATTATAATTTAAAAAAAGAAGTTTTAAATCTTCCTGAACTCCATATGTCAGATATTTATGTTCCGATTGGCCAATTAACAAAAAGTTATTCGTATAAGGAAGTTATAGAACTTATACAAGATGCTGCTGAAAAATTTTTCCCAGAATTTAAAGAGATAATAGAAAGAATGATTTCATCTGGGCATATTGATGCTACACCTAGACAAGGAAAAAATCGTGGTGCATTTTGCGCTAATGGGAAATTAAAGCATTATCCTTTCGTATTTTTAAATTTTACTGGTACTATTGATTCAATACGAACATTATCTCATGAGCTTGGTCATGCATTTCATTCTTATTACAATCTGAAAAACCAAAACTTCATCAACATAGGGATCTCACTGGTTATTGCAGAAATTGCATCTATTTTCAATGAAATTCTAGTTTTTGACCATTTAATGAACACAGGATTAACAAGAGAAGAAAAGATTTCACTTTTAAGTAATTTTATCGAATCAAAGTTTAGTACTTCTCATAGACAAAATGCTTTCTACAGATTTGAAAAAAGGATTCATAATCTACTTGAAAAGCAATTACCTTCCACAGAAGAAATTAAAGATATATTTATACAAGAAATGGAATTAATGTTTGGAAGTTCAATTGAAAACATTAGAGAAGATTATGCTAACTACTGTTTTGTTATTCACCATTTTTTACAAGTACCTTTCTATGTCTATGCATATAATATGTCTAATCTATTGGTAATCTCGATATATCAGTTATATCTTGAACAAAAAGAACAATTCGTACCAAAATTCATAAAATTACTTTCTCTTGGAGGTTCATTAACACCTGAAGAAATGCTTTCAGAAATAGGCATTGATTTAAAAGACAGCTCATTCTGGCAAAAAGGAATAAATTATCTATCTGATAAAATCAAGGAGTTGGAACAATTAGTAGAGAAAAATAAATGATATCATTATTTATTCCTCTAATTGTTCAATTTCTAATAGAAAAAGGTTCGCAATTGTGATCCATTTTTGTTTTGTTTCATCGTCTATTGAACCGCTTTCTGTTAATTTTTTCCCTTTCTCGAGATTTTCGAGAGCTAGATTGAAATTTTTAAGCTCTTTATAACAAATTCCAAGTTTAATAAAAGTTTGATGAATGTACCACTCACTGCCTCCTAATTCTATAGCCTTTAAGAATTTTTGTATACCTTCTTCATATTGTTCAAAATACATTAATAATTCTCCGTAAGTATCATGATACATTGCATTATTAGGATTTTTCTCTACAAGATCCCGGATTATGCTAAGAGATTCTTCTTTTTTATCCAAATATTGGAGCCAATAAGCCTTATAATTAATTAAGTCATTATTTTGAGGATATTTTGTAATCAATTCATTGATGATATCTAAACCTGCATTAACTTCTTGCATCCTTCTAAGAACAGAAGCTTTTTTCATTTTAATATCTAGTTCACTTTCAGGAAATATTTCTAGCATCTCGTCAAGCATAGTTAATACATCATTGAATTGGTTGTAATAAATTAATATCCTAATTTTCGAATAGTATAAATCAAGATTCTTTGGTTTTGCTTTAATTTTTACATCAAGTTTTTCAATTTCTTCCCTATAATCCTCTTGTAGTTCTTCAACACTCCTTGTTTGAAAGATATCTATCATATCCTGCCAGATTATCCCTTCTAATTTGTCAAGAGTCTCTTTAAATTCAACTTTTGCTTCAATCTTATAAGCTAAATAGTTAATGTATTCTGGTATAAAATCATTTAAAGATGATTTTAACTCATTAGGAAACAATAACTCACAGATATCTTCTAAAATGTCATTTAATACATCATTAATATCTAATATCCTTGAAAAGAGCTTATTTAAATAGGTAAATTTAGTAATATGATCTTCAATTATCGCTCGAAGCATTATTTCTAATCTTTCCCCCTCCTGGAAATAATAATTCATAGTTGGTTGTACCTTAAGTTTGAAAAATTTAATGGGAAAAATTTGGTTTTCAACTATTTCATCAATATAATATTCCAACTTTGACTGTTTAATTTTATAAGATTCAGAGAACTCTTTTGTGGTAACATATTCAGAATATTGACTTGGATGGTTAATCGAGATATAAAGTAGGATTTTATTAAAATCTTCTTCATTTGTAAGCATTGCTTCAACCCTAGTATAGTCCAATTTCAAAATATTGTTGAGCAATCTAAACTGGATATTTTTGTCTTCAATATTATATTTATCAAAGAATTTGATAGTTTTCAATGTAATATCTTCTATTCTCTTACTTTCTTCTTCTAAAATTGATTGTCTATCTAAATTATATCCTTGTAACATTCTAGAATACTCAACTTTACCAGAGCGTGTAATCCTATATTTTTTTTCTTCTTTTTCTAGAAATCCTTTATTGAGTAATAGGTTTATATTCTTAGAAAGGGAAGATTGATTAATTCTTACTGGTGAATCTTCTTCAATAAAATCCGACCATTTACAATAGTTATTGTTATAGACTATCCAGAGAATCCAATGATCATAATTTCTTCTTCTTGTAATGATAGAAGGGGGATAGCTTAGAGATCTACCTTTTTCTTTATTTTGTGATAATTCAAGATATCTCTTTTTTCCTTCAGGAGTAATTTTATAATGGCCTCTAGAAATATTTTCTACATGTCCCCTCCCCTTCATTAATGATAGATATTTTGAGAGCGTAGATAAGCGAAGTTCGAGTGGTTTTTGAGTGAAATTAGCCCATTCACATTCATCATTATTATATAACATCCAAAGGATGATATGTTCAAAATTCTTTTTCTCTAAGGCTGGAGGATCATAAATCTCTTTAGGAGGAAAATTTATAGTACTCATAATTATTTATTAAAAAGTACTTATTATTACATATATTATGTTCATAATGCTATATAAATCTCGCTAGCTTCATTTATTATTCTAACTTCGCACGAAGTTTATAGGAAAAAACTACATATAATATCTAACCTACATTAATATTAAGAAAAAACTTATATGAAAGGTAATAAAAAATGAGAAAAAGTAAGGATGATAAATGGAAATGTTCCATGGAAGATTTTCTTTTAAATCCAGATAAATTTAAATTTGGATTGAAAGCCCTTTAATTAAACTTAAATTTTTTTTATATTTTCTTTTTTTAAT
>WOR8_10007823_pt1 | contig 10189 bp, 13 predicted proteins | sample DeeMarSeWOR38_10_FD_19890 | JGI IMG/M metagenome (IMG submission 19890)
GCATCTCCTGTCTCCCGTTTCGCTATGATGAGGTTAAATTAAAGCATCCCCTGTGGTAGATTGAAAAAAGCCGAGGGAGCAGATTGACCCAATCAAGGCTTTAGTTTTTTTTCAAGCCTCAGGGCGGGCAGCTGCAAGTCCGGAAAGTCGCAGACAGCATGACCGGCCGGTACAAAGCCGACTTTTTTATAAAATCCGCTGTTATATTGCGGTATAACCGTATCCACGATAAGGCTGGTGACCTCAGGCCAGTTGGCGATCACCCACTGTTCTATATGCTTGATCAAGGTTTGGCCGATTTGTTTTCCAAGTTGCTTCCGATCGACATATATCAACGCAATTTCAGCCACCTGTTTGTTCCGGCGTTCAATGGTGATAAAGCCGATAACGCCGCCTGAATCTTCAGCAACAAAAAAAGGCGATTTTTTTGCCATCCGAACATAATCTTCCGGCATAAATGCGTTGACACCGGCTGAGGTGGCGCGGGCCCCCAATTCCCGGTAAAATTCTCGGGTAAACGCTGCGCTGCGGATTTTAAAGCAGCTTTCAGCATCCCGGGCCTTAAAAAAGCGTATGCTGAGGCCGTTGATCACTGCATTCATTTACACGTGCCGTTTTTGAAGATCCTTGAACAGGGGCCACAAGAAGGTCAATCCGACAACCGGGCCGCTGACCAGGAAAAAGAAGACAGTTTGGATGCTCAACCATCCTACCAAATAATTGGTAAATTGAATACTGATGATTGTGATGGAAAATCCAATGCTGGTGACGATGGTCAATGCCGAGCCGATCAACTCCGGCGGGGCGGTTTTAGCGGTCAAAGCGGAAAACTGCGGTGAATCCCCGACGACGACGATGCCCCAAAATATCAGAAAGCTCAGAAACACGCCAGGTGGTGCATGAAACATCAGCGGTGTCAGCAGGCAGCATATTCCCGATGACAGCAATTGGAAAAAAGCAACGGCGGCACTTCCGAATCTTTTTGATACGAGGCCCCCGGCGACACACCCCAGGCCACCGGCCGCAATAGCAACGAAAGACCACCAGGAGACGTTCAGCGCCTGCCGGCTCGCCAGGACATAGTGGCCCAACAATAATGGTATAAACGCCCATACCGTATACAGCTCCCACATGTGGCCAAAATAGCCGAATGAAGCGGATCTGAGATCCCTGGAGCGAAAAATAACGGCCAAGGCCCTGGGGTTGAACCGGGTGCCCTTGACCAGGTAGGGGCCATCGGGGACCAACAGCCTTATCAGGCAACCCCCGGCGGCGGATATGATGGAAACCGAAATGATGACGATTTCCCAGGGGAGGCTCCGATTCAGGCATTTTATCAAATGGGGAAAGGCCGTGCCCACGACCAGCGCCCCCACGAGCCAGCCAAGTGCCAGCCCAAGGCCCTGTCGATACCAGCCGGCGGCAATTTTCATTCCGACCGGGTAAATCCCGGCCAGAAAAAAACCCGTCATGAAGCGAAATATGAGCAGGGACGCCAAACCATCAGCCAACAGGTAAAGGCCCAGATTGGCGACCGCCCCCAGCCATGAACATGCAAAGTAAACTTTGCGGGGAGAGTAGCGGTCTGCTACGGTAAAAAAGGCAAAGAGCAGCGTGCCGACGATAAAACCGAACTGAACCGCGGAAGTCATGTGGCTCAATGAGGCCGTGCCAAGCCCCCATTGCCCTTGAAGGTCACCCAGAATAGCGTTGCTGGCAAACCAGAGAGATGTCCCCGCAAACTGAGAAAAGATGATAACCGGTAGGATCCGACTGGGCTTTTTTACCACGCTGACAACACTTTCGTCGATTGCATATCGGAGTTGAAAATTTATTCATCGAAACCGGGTCTGACAAAGGATCGGGCACTTGGGAATTCGGTTTCGCACCGTCGGCGCAGACGTTCAAGATGGGCAATGATACCTAAAATGCTTTCTTCTGCGTCGGGAAAATACGCGATGATGTTACCCCAGGCGCTGATGGACCGATCCATACCGATCAAGGCGACCTTGGCGGAGCCGTCGGAATCCCTGGGGTATTCGTCCAATTCTTCGTCCCGGGCTTCATCATGGGCACTGTGAAGGGCGCGTCTGAGTTTGACATACATCTGGTGCTGATACCACCGTATGACTTCAACCGAATCGATCAGGGTTATCGTTTCTTCATCCAGCGATGATCGCTCTGTAGCCGCTGCTGCGGCCGTTATGTCAGGGTGGTCATCATCAAAAATATAAACATTTGAATCGAACCATTCATCCACCACTCCAATGTAGGCGAAGGCCATATGGGCAACCAAATGAACAATGGACGGATCTTCAAAATGTCTGTCAAAATCATCCGCCCCATCGATGTCAATCGCGTCCAGATCGATTCCCTTTTCCGCGGCCATCTGCTTTAGCATGCCCAGGGTTTCCTGGAAGGTTTCGCTGAGTCTTTGCCAGAAAACCTCATTGGTAATATCGGTGTCTTTCAGGTCGCCGAATTTTTCTTCGCTCATCTCAAAATTCAGACAGCGCGAAGTGAACGGGCAGCGCTCGCACCATCGGTCGCAATAATTATAAATGCCGGGAATATGGCGCGCTTCTTCGGGTTTGTCTGCCGGGGAATTTTCGGTCGTGGACAAGTTCCATCTCCTTCTTCGCAACGGTTGGCTCAAGTTGACGTTACATATCACAAATCGATAGAATAGGGAAACTAAGCTGCCCACGAATCCTGTGGGCATTTTCCGACCGAGTCGGAAGGGAGACCCTCTGCCGGCGGCGGCCAGATTCAGCCCCGCGACAGGTTCAGACGGTCCAGATAGTAGGTGGGCAGCAGAGACGGATCAACCGCATTAAGATCTGCATTCGAGACGCCGGAATTCACCAAGACGGCATCGAGCCCGAATTCAACGGCGCCTTTGATATCGGTTTCCAGCTGATCGCCGATCATCACCATGTTCATGGTGCCACTGCGTTTTAGCGCCTCATTGAAAATAGCGCGGTGGGGTTTGCCGAGACGTGCAAATTTTAATTCCGGGCGATCGGGGTAGCGTCGCTGCAGGGCCGCTTCTAAAATCAGGGCGATGCTGCCGCTGGCAATGCCGAAATTCTGATCGGCCTTGGGATAAATTAAATCCGGGTTCGGCAGCACCAGGTGAACGTCAGCGCCGCTGTCGATTATCCTGAAAAGCCCTGAAAGCACGGTGTCTACAGTTTCGAGGAAGGGGTAGCCGGATTCATCGCCGATCACCAGGACCTCAAACGGATCTGGGGCAGCAACCACTTTGCCCCCCGCCAATTCAACATACCGGGCGCTGTCCTCTGGGCCAAGAACCACGCAGGAGCTGCCTTCCAGCCGATGTCGGGCAAAATAGTCTGCCAGCAATGAACCGGAGGTGATAATACGGTCTGTCGGTATGGCCAGGCCAAAACGCTGGAACAGCTCGGCGGACGTCGCCGGCAACTTAGAGGCGTCGTTGGTCAGGATGTAATAAGGCTTTGGGGTGCGATTAAGCCTTTCAATCAATCGGGCGGCCCCCGGCAGTGCTCCCGATGTATGGACCAGAACACCGTATGCATCTATCAGTAGCACGGTATATCTTGCCAGGAGGCTATCAATGCTAATGTTGTCGACTCGGTTCATGGGGCTCTGTCAGCTGTCGAAAATGCCGCTGTAAATCATGGGTCTCATCGGGACGGGTTGAATTCATGATCGATCAGGGCCAAGTAATTTTGTATCAGCCGGACGGCCAGCGGCTGCATTTCCGACTCGAAGGCCCGGCATTCGGCAACCACCTGCTGAGCGCTTTTGCCCACCCGGGGCAATTCAAGCGCATATCTTTGCGTCCATTGCTGTGCTTGATTGGAAGTCACTTCAAGATGAAACTGCACGCCCGCGATGGTGCCGCAACGAAACAATTGATTGCGGCACTTCTCTCCCTGAGCCAGCAGGATGGCCCGGGGGGGAAGATCAAACGTATCCCCATGCCAGTGAAAAACCGGCCAATCCGGGGGAAACCCTTTGAGCAAGGGGTCGCTGCTGCCTTCGGGGGTGAGGGTGACCCGATAGCCGCCTATTTCCATTTCCGGATTGCGATAGACCCGTCCGCCGATAATTTCAGCCAGCAGCTGCGCCCCACAGCATACGCCAAAGCAGGGAATGTTTCCCTTGACGGCAGTTGAAAGGGTCGCATACACCTGCGATAGATAGGGAAGCTCGGCGCGGTTATAGGCCGAGTCGGGTGTGCCGCCTACCAGAAGCATGCCGTAATCGGCCGGATCCGGCAAAGATTCCCGATAGGCATGCACCACATCGCAGGCCATGCCGCTGTCGATCAGATAGCGCTCATAGGTCCCCAGGGTTTCGTATTCACAGTTTTGCAGGATCAGAACCTTCAATCTGCTTGCCTTTAATCTGTTGCGGTGTGCCCCGCGAGTTCGGAAAATATCACACGGTTATGTCGAATTCAGGATAGTGTTTTTTCATGCAATCCGGACAAACACCATGGCTGACGCTCGCCTGGGAATGATTGTGGATATAGGTGTCCACCATTTCCCATTGGCCGCGGTCATTTCGTATTTTTTTGCAAAAAGAGCAGAGCGGCAGAATCCCTCGGAGGGTTTGAATTTCATCGACGGCCTTCTGCAGCTCTGAGATTAATGCTTCACGCTCCTGCTCGCTTTTTTTGCGGATGTTAATTTCATCAGCCAGCTTCTGATTGGTACGCTTCAGGTCGTGAAAAACCAGATCGTAGGGCCTTTCAATCCCGGTTTTGATAATTGCCAGGTAAACCAATATGAAGGAGAATATTTTAAAGTAATGCCCTACCAGGTTGGAAAAACCATAGTTACTGACGTAAAAAGTAAAAGCCAGTTCCGAAATTATGGTGCAAATAATGGACAACAGCAGGAGGTTGAATACTTTGGGCTCGAATTTATCCCGGCTGATGGTCAACAGGCCGATATTAATGGCTAAAATAAGACAGATAATGTATTCACTTATTTTTTTAAACGGCGTCAGACCGACCCCGGCGACAAAGCATTCCGGAAAAATTTTCCAGTAAAATACACTTGCAATCAAAAGTCCGGTCACGATGGTATAGGCGCTAAAAATGGCGTAGGGCCTGACCGATTTACCCTTATACAGAAAAACAAAGGCGAATAGCAGCGAGATGCTCTCCATGTAGCGGCCGCCGATCCACAACTGGTTGGCATAAAAATCGTAATCCGTAAATATCGGCATCCCCTTGTATGTCAGGGTGTGCAGCAGATCAACACTGCCGATAAAAAGATAGGCAATCCCGATGAACATCAAGTAGGGATTCTTGATATATTGCCGGGAATTCCAGGCAATCATAAAAAGGGAGCAGGCAACGACAATACTGAAAATCTCAGCCAGGCTGTGAAACAACAGATAATTGATTCGGGTGGTAAAATAAAGCGCGATCAGGACAGCAGCCAGAATCGTCGCATTGACGCCGTCCTGTACTCTGGCAGAAACGGAATGGGTGATAGGTGCCATGATGAAACTCTCGATAAATGCAAAAATATAAAACTAACATGGCCGATATTTTTTTTCAATGCTGCTGAAAAGACGCCCCCCATCGAACCGGGTCGACGTGTCTGCTGCAACGACAGCCGCTCGTCAGAAACGGTCGCTCCCGGCTCCAGCCTTCAGGTGCTTTTTTTTCCCGGGAGCTGATACATCATGAATGTCACCAGAAAAGGCAGATGTGCAAATTCCTTGGTATCCGCCTCGAGAAACCCAATTTTCCGATACCACATCAGCAGATCCCTTTGTTCGGCAATAATGCCGATGCTGATTTTTTTTAGTCCCGCATCGGTCGCCTGTTCAAAAACATGGTCAACCAGCCTTCTGCCAATACCCCTGCGTCTGTAGTCCGGCAGCACGGCCAGACGTTCGAGATAGCCAAGCTCGGTGGTTGGTTTTTCAAGGGCGGCACAGCCTGCGGGTGTTCCATTATGTTCGAGGATGAAATAGGACACACCCCTTGCGAAGTCTTTCCGAATCCATGTCGGCGTGCAGTTTGACGGGTGCTTGGGACAGTTTTCAGGCGTTAGGTCGAACCGTTGGGCGACATCGCGGTAGGCATCACGAATCAAACCGGCTAATAATGGAACCTCGCCCAAGCCGGCCTTTTTAATCTGGATTTGCTGGGTCATGTGCATCACCATGGTACCAATACATCCAACTCGCAAACGGCGAGATCTTTCGCGTCAAATCGACCGATACGAAATTGGCCGGTACGCAGTTATCGAACCTGGGTTGGTATGCGCTCCCATTTTTCGATTGAACCGGGAATTATCTTAAACAGGGGATGAGCTTCGGGATTCTTGACCGCATTTAGCCGCTTAAACCCCTGCGTATCCCGCAATTTCAACTTGTGCTTTAAATGGCCGAGTTCATAATCGATTTGCCCCCTGGTAACCGGCAACTGCCCGGCAGTTTGTCCCGGCCCAATTTTAGACAAATCGAAATTGAAATTCCGTATGACAGATTCCTGGTGAATGGCTGCCAGGTATGCCGCAATGGTCGTCACCGGCCTCCGGGTGGCTTCAAATCGTTGCAGCTGTGGATGATTCGTGTATCCCTGAGTGTCTCCCCGGAGCACGGCCTGCGCCAATAGAGCTTCCCGCCACAACGCGACCAGGCCTTTTGTGTCCAGGTATTTGGGATGCAAAGACCATAGTCTCATGATATAAATCCGGTTCAGCCGGCAACTTCAGCCGGCAACACTTTGGTCGCAAAATCGGTCATTCATATATTTCCTTTTTGTGCAGCAGATCGATTCTATCGCCGGTTGATTTTATTTTAACAGCCAGGGTTAAAAACGCCCATCGACCAGCCGATTTTTCAGCCACCACATATAGGGTTGCCTTATCGTAAGGGCCGGAGATGGGAATCGCCAGGTCGGCTTCTCCTGAAGAGCCGCTGATATTGATGTTGCCCATCACGTACCACCCTGCTTCAATGGGGCGGCCCAGCGCCATTTCGACGGCCTGATCGGCCCTGGCCCTCGTCAGGGCGCCCTGATAGACGTCGGATGATGTTATCATCCCCAAAACGACGGTCACCAGCAGGACAGCGAAACCGGTGATAATTGCCAAAAGCCCCAAACAGCCCACGGGGACAAACCACTTCCAGTTTCTTTGCCACCAGGTGGTGGGCGTTGCAGGCGCGGCGGTCCCGGGTAACGGTGGCGGTTTCTGCATTGCCATGTTGTCATCAGCCTCTCTGTTTATACTGTCGGAGTTTCCCCGGAACGGATCCCCCGACGGCGATTCTTTGAAACCGTTTCGATATAATAATGCCACAAAAGCCTTGCGGCGACCGCCCGCCAGGGTTTCCAGACCTCACTCAAGTGTTCGAGTTCCCGGGGCGTCGGGCGTGTTGTCAGCCGTTTCAGTCTCTGGGCGGCTACGGCCAGGGCGAGGTCCTCCCTCGGCCAGACATCGGGGCGGCGCAATACCGTCAGAAGATAGATGTTTGCGGACCAGGGACCGACGCCTTTGACCTGGAGCAGTTTCGAGCGCACGGTTTGGTCGTCTTTGACCTCAAGCGCGGACAGGTTGAGCTGTCCGTCGACAATGGCGTTAGCCAGATTGCGGCCATATGCGGATTTTTGACGGCTAAACCCGTAAGACTTTAGGGTGGCATCATCCAGTTTGAGAAACCGCCCCGGGGTCAGGGGTGAAACTGCGGCCCGCAAACGCTCAAAGGTGGCCCTGGCCGAAGCCAGAGACACCTGCTGCTCCAAGATAATGCGCATCAGGCTGGCAAATCCCGGTTGGCGCGTCCAGAATGCCGGCGGGTCAAGAATACTCAGGATACGGGCCAGATCCGGGTCGCTGTCACATAGAATTGGGATGGCTTGAGAAAATGCTTTTCGGGTCAGTGGAGACGGTATTAATTTAGCCATCCCATTTTTTCCATCGATCGATCGTGCCGCCGGGACAGAATCGGCAACACCACCATGGCACCTAAAAGGGCCAGAAACATATCCCACTGGGCATCCCAAATGTCACCCTGGGAACCGAGAAAAGCGGTGCCGACATCGGATGCGACGACGAGCGCCACCCACCACTCCAGCAGTTCCCAGAAAGCAGCCACGGCCAAAACGATGCTGATGATGATAAAATACAGCCATCCGCCTCTTTGCAGGGGCGTCTTGCGCAGCAGCACCTCCCGGATGATAAAGGCCGGAAACACCCCCAGCGCGATGTGTCCGACTCTGTCATAGTGGTTGCGGCTGAATCCAAAGGCCTCCCTGGCCCAGTTGCCCAAGGGTGTCAGGGCGTAAGTATAATATCCGCCGTAGATCAAGATAAGAACATGCAGGAACACGCAGACATAAACCATCTGCGACATGGGAAAGCGTTTGTAGAGCACTATCAGAACAATGATACCGGCAATTCCCGGTCCGACTTCCAACAGCCAGCTGATTCTTCCGGCCGGCGGGTCGGCTACGGTGGCGATGCAAACCACCACCACGATAGACAAAAGTACCAAGGGCATGCGGAAGTATGCTAAAGGAACACACGGCATGGCCACCTCCGGTAAGGATTCTTTAACTCACTTTCGTGGGTTTTATTCAGGTCTAACGGCGCTCAGTCTTTGCGCAATCGCTGAGCCCCCCGAGCACCGGCGCTCAGACCCAGAACCATTCCGATCATGCCCATAAACAGAATGGGGAGGTACCAGAAGAGTAACGACTGGTCCGGTTGACCGATTCTGGCAACGATGGCTTCAAGAACATACATAACAACGCAGGCCGCTCCGGTGAAGGCCATCAAACTACCCATAGCCAGAGCTGCGTATGGTAATATCTTGGCAATCCTTCCCCTCAATTCCGGCCTTAACACCCGCAACCGCAACCGCCGCCGCAGTCACAGCCCCCGCCGCTGTGGGCGGTCAGCTCCGCCAAAGCTTTGACGACAGCCCGATTGTCGGTGGCGGTTACGGCCGCAATTTTAGCTTTTAAATAGATATCCTCGCGGCCATCCAGCAAATCCCATATCGGTGGGTTGAGGTGTTCAAAAAATGTGTAAAAGGTTTGCTTTTGGATGTGCAGCAACACCTCCTCGCCTTCGGTTTTGCCCACCAATTCGTATTCAAACGGCGACATACCCTCCTGGCCCAAGGCGAAGATAAACTCGAATTGCGGGTGCCGGGGGATAAGGTTCATGGTGTCCGGTGCGGTGCCGGCCTGGAAGGTCAGGGTAATTCTTTTTAAATTCTCGACTTTGTTCATTAAAACTTATCCTTCTCTTTGCTATTTTGCCGCCAACCTCAAGTCCCGTTCATTTATGAGACGATCCTTGAGCGAAGCGCTCCTCCAACGATTGACCGTCAGGTCAATCCAAATGTTTTGGCGGCTTACCGATTTTATCCCCCAGGGCTTTTTCTCGATTTTCCACAATTAAATCCGCTATTTCGCTGATCGAATTCTTGATCCACATGGCGGTCTGGGAGCCTTCGGTATAGTCGGCTTCACCGTAGGACTGCACCCGACCCTGTTTCTGAAAATTGTTGACCTGGGCAAATTCTTCCCTGGAACCGTGCCGGTAGACGGCAAAGGTGCGTCCGCCAAACTGGTTGATGATGGAAAACACCGGGATATCGCTGGGACCGTCGGCCACGTAGATCATATTCTGAAACGGCACCCGGCGGTCTTCGTCCGGTATTTTGGCATCCACGCCGATGTCCGGAATCTTATTGGTTCCCTTGTTGATTTCAAATACAGATCTGGTTTTGGTGGTATTGTCCAGGGCATATGCAATTTGGGTTAATATCTTTGACGGCGCCTTTGGCGGTTTGGACTTCTTTTCCAGATATCCCGGCGGCGGCGGATTCTCGACAAATTCACATCCCCAGACCCCATCGATATAGGGGGCAATTTTACTGCCTAAAATCATCTGGCGCAAACCCGTGGAGACGATATAATGCTCCACCCGGATTTCGTGCTGCCGGTAGCGGGCATTGTCGCTGACAAAATGTTTGACTTCGTTAAAAAACTCAGGCAGCCCCGGATAAAAGGAGATTTTGGCTCCCAACGCCCTCAGCGTGTCGTTGTTCAAGTCCTTAAAAATACCGGCATGGGTGTAGGTCAGGATATGGTTGAGGTAGACCGTGTCCGAGGCGATCAGGCTCATCCCGTCATTTTTATAGTATTCCGGCAGGGCCTGAA
>WOR8_10008961_pt1 | contig 10189 bp, 9 predicted proteins | sample DeeMarSeWOR38_10_FD_19890 | JGI IMG/M metagenome (IMG submission 19890)
AATACAGATATGTATGTGCAGGGTTACTTTGCATATGATGCTAAGAAATCTGCTGGTGTTACAGTTTCTCATCTTAGATTTGGCAAGGTACCAATCAAATCAACTTATCTGATAAAAGACGCAGATTATGTCGCTTGTCATAACCCATCTTATGTTAACAAATACGATCTTTTGGAAGGTATAAAGGAAGGTGGAACTTTTGTTTTGAACACCTCATGGACTCTTGAGGAAATGAAGGATTGCCTTCCAAATTCACTGAAGAAAACTATTGCTCAAAAGAAGTTGAAATTCTATACAATAGATGCTGTTAAAATTGCTGAGAAAGTTGGTCTTGGCGGTCGTATTAATATGGTCATGCAAACCGCTTTCTTCAAACTCTCAAAGGTTCTTCCAGTGGATGACGCAATTGGCTATTTGAAAGAGGCAATTGAAAAAACCTACGGTAAAAAAGGAAAAGATGTTGTCAATATGAACTGGAAAGCAGTCGATGCATCATTAGATGAAATCAATGAGATTTCATATCCAGATTCTTGGGTAAAATTAACACCTGAAAAACCTGAAGAAAAAGATCAACCGGATTTTGTAAAAAACGTCATGTGCCCAATGACAGCGATGCAAGGTGACAAACTCCCGGTAAGTGCCTTTACACCAGCGGGTATCTTTCCGACAGGTACAACAAAATATGAGAAGAGAGGCGTTGCAATTAATGTTCCCGAATGGCAGATAGAGAACTGTATACAATGTAATCAATGTGCCATGGTTTGCCCGCATGCTGCTATAAGACCGGTGCTTCCTACAGATGAGGAGCTTAAGAAAGCTCCAAAGGGATTTGAAGCTAAGAAAGCAGTTGGTAAAGGTGTTGAAGGATTATCTTTCAGAATCCAGGTATATCCAGAGGATTGCGTTGGTTGCGGTAACTGTGCAGATATTTGTCCGTCAAAAGAAAAAGCTCTTATTATGAAGCCTCTTGCAACACAAGTTAATCAGATTCCAAATCAAAAATATGCTGAAATGATTCCTACCAGGTCTGGAGATTTTGATAAATATTCTGTTAAAGGATCCCAATTCCAGCAACCACTTCTTGAGTTCTCTGGAGCATGTGCTGGATGTGGAGAAACACCATATCTAAAACTTGCTACACAACTCTTTGGAGATAGAATGATTATTGCCAATGCAACTGGATGTTCCTCGATTTGGGGCGGTTCTGCTCCTGCGGTTCCATTCACAGTCAATAAAGACGGCCATGGGCCTGCATGGGCAAACTCACTGTTTGAGGATAATGCAGAGTATGGTTTTGGAATGGTTCTTGCAACCATCCAACGTCGCAATAGACTTGCAGATCTTATAAAAGAAGCAAGGGAAAAAGCATCGGGCGAACTCAAAGAAGCTTTTGATGGTTGGCTTAAAAACAAAGATGACGCAGAAGGATCAAAAGAATATGGTAACAAGATTAAATCATTGCTTAAAACTAATCATAATGATAAACTTTTAAGTCGAATATGGGAATCAAGAACATTGCTTACCAAGAAATCCATATGGTCGGTCGGTGGAGACGGATGGGCATATGACATCGGCTATGGTGGTCTTGACCATGTTCTAGCTATGAATGAAGATATCAACATCTTAGTTTTTGATACAGAAGTGTACTCAAATACAGGAGGGCAGTCATCCAAAGCTACTCCAATCGGTTCTGTTGCAAAGTTTGCTGCTTCAGGAAAGAAAACAAAGAAGAAAGACCTTGGCGTAATGGCTATGACCTATGGTTATGTCTATGTTGCATCAGTTGCAATGGGAGCAAACAAAAATCAATTACTTAAAGCACTCAAAGAGGCAGAATCATATCCCGGGCCATCACTGATTATTGCCTACGCACCATGCATAAATCATGGAATTAAAGCAGGCATGGGTAAAACACAAGAAGAAGAAAAACGCGTCTCACAGATGAAGGAAAAAATCCCTTCCAACTCGATTCTAAAGAGCCTAATGGAACTCTCAATGAATTCATCATGGGAGAAGTCAGATACAATGTGCTTACTCGTTCATTCCCTGAAGAAGCAAAGAGATTACATAAAAAACTAGAGGAAGATGTCAACGCTCGTTACAAGAAATATAAAGCAATGGCAGACAGAAAATAAAAAAAAGAAAAAGAAGAAAAAAGTATTGCAGCACTAATACTTACGGTCAACGGGTTTTATTGCTTCAACTGTTGTTATATTTAGACATCCGAAGCCTTCGTCAGATTCGATAATTAGTAAACCTTCATCATTGTCAACATCTGTAACCATACCATATATCACATGTGCTTTATCTTCGCCGGGCTCTCTAGTTATCACCTTACAGTAACTCCCTATCAACCTATTTATACATTTTTTCTCCATCTTTTTCTCCTTCTAAAATGATAATATTTGGTTACAGCACCCAAATCGTAACCAAAACCATGATACTTTTTGTCAATGTCAGTATTTAAAACCATCGTGTCAAAATGTCAAAATGAAAAACTATGTACCAGTATGTAATAATTAGAGAAGCCTGGAAAAAAAGATTTTTTGGGATGGGATGTACCCTCAAAGAACTCTAATCCAGACTCCCCCAGCCCTAAATGCACTTTTTTCTATATAAAAATATGCTAATTTTCAATACTTCTGTTAGTTTTTAATACTGCAACGTTATACCCTCTATGTTGGTGCACTTTTTTGTTTAAAAGGGCGGAGAAGATAGGAAGCATTATAAAAAATTCAAAAGAAGTTCATATCGTAACTCATATCGATGCCGACGGAATTACCGCTGGAACCATAGCATATCAAACATTAAAACGCTTGGATAAAGATTATTCGATAGAATTTATTAAACAGTTAGATAAAGAGGTTTTAGAACGTTTGAAAAATGAGAACCATGAACTTGTCTGGTTCACAGATCTTGGGAGCAGTATAGCTAATAGTTACCCTGAAATAAATAAGATAATCACAGACCATCATGCTTGCTCAGATAAATCTGACCTGCCTTTTCATTTGAACCCACATCTATTTGGTCTCGATGGTGGCTTGGAGATCAGCGGTGCTGGAACAACATATCTTGTATCAAGAGCAGTTGACAAGAAAAACATGGATCTGTCAGCTCTTGCAATCGTTGGAGCATGCGGGGATTTGCAGGATAGAAGACAATGCAAACTTGTTGGAGTAAATAGGGAAATTCTAAAAGATGGAGAGCAGGCTGGCTCTATTCGGTCGAAAATTGACATACGTTATTTTGGTAGAGAAACACGTCCTATCCACAAGATGTTGCAATATTCAAGCGACCCTATAATCCCTGGTCTTAGTGGGCGTGAATCATCCTGTATCTCTTTTCTGCAAGAACTTGGGATAACAATGGAAGATGGCGATGATTGGAGAAAATGGATCGACCTAAGTAAAGATGAGAGACGGCTTATATTGTCCAATATTGCTCAACTACTTCTAACAAAAGGTTTTGGACATAAGCTGACAAAAAGAATACTTGGCGAAGTATATGTTCTAAACCAAGAAAAAGAAGGCACAGAGGTTCACGATGCAAAAGAGTTTGCAACTCTTCTGAATTCAACAGCACGATATGGAAAATATGAAGTTGGGCTCAAAGTCTGCCTTGGCGATAGAGATAAATGGTTGGAAGAGGCAAGGAATCTTTTATCTGGCCATAGACAAAATCTTGTTGAAGGGTTACAATTTGCCAGAGAAGAGGGAATTACAAAAAGAGAGCATTTGCAGTTTTTCCACGCTGGAAGTGGCATTAGGGATACAATTGTTGGAATAGTAGCCAACATGCTACTAAATTCAGAAGAGGTAAGTAGTGACTTACCGCTTGTAGGTTTTGCAGATAAAGGTGGCGGGGAAATAAAAGCAAGCGCTCGCGGGACTGAAGAACTAGTTGAAAAAGGTCTGAATCTATCATTAGCAATGAAAAAAGCAGCTGCTGCATTTAATGGTGTGGGCGGAGGCCATAACATTGCCGCTGGTGCTACAATTCCTAAAGGAAAAGAAGAAGAATTTTTGGAAATATTGGAAAGAGAGATTAAAACTCAACTTTCCTAGTTTTGAGATGTTTTATGAACTTCGACGATTTCTACTTCAAATAAAAGTGTTTCACCCGCAAGAGAACCTACACCATATGGAATGGTTGGATCTGTAATTTTCAGACTATCTAGCAAGTTCTCCATCTCAGAAGTCGGAAGAGAATAAGTAATGTTTTGTGTTTGATTTCTCTCAAGAGTTATAGTTCTATCCAACTCTTGATAACCTATCTCTCCATTATACTCGTAGCTAACATTAATCTTATCACTCGTCAAGCTAACAACAATGAATTCAAGAGATCCATAAATATAATCATACTGAATCTTTTGACCAATTTTTGGATTATGAGTCACAACAATTGTTGTATCATTTATAACAGCACTACTAGCGCCTTCACAATAAGTAATCATCGTATACATATCCGGCACATCCATCCAAGTAAAATTATTGATTTTATCTTCAGGCGGATTTGTCTCAAGCCATATCATTGTATCATTTATCTTAGTAATTACAGTAGCGTTCTCCCACGAGGCGTAAAATGTTACTTCCTGACCTACGTGATAAGAACAATCCCTCAGAATATACAAAGTAGTATTCCCAAATATATAATCTTGATATTCCTCTGGAACAGGAGAATTTTCGATTATATCTATAACTTCAAGATGGAACTCCTGACCCGTTGACTCATCTGAGATATTGATAGTATCTCCAATCTTTGGTAAAATGCCATATGCTTTTTCAGGAGGTATAGGGCCAATGGTTGCACTTTCGCCTTTCTCCAATCCAATAAGACCTTCTGTAAAACCCTCTATAGTAAAAATATAGTCATAATATTCATCAGGGGGTGCCTCAAGTGGATCAAGGGAAACAAATGCTTTTAAAGGTGTCCCACCACTTTTGGTTTCAACATCATCATATGATGAATCAAAAACAGTGTTGTTTGAAGCGTATCGACCTATATAGTTAACTTCTACACAATCTCCAATTTCGATAGGCCCAATTGTCTCTTCTTCACCAGGTATTACAAAAAACCATGCTACTAAAGCCCCTATTATTATAACAGCTAAAATTATTGCTGCAACTATTTCTTTTTGCATGACACTGCTGTATAAAATCATTATATATTAAGCTACCTCTATGTTCTAAAATTAACAGATTCCATCACATATCGTATGAATCTAGCAGCAAGTAAAGCTGTTTGGCCCTTGTCGTAAGCAGGGCATACTTCCACGACATCAAATCCGATTAATTGTGAAGAAAAAAAACCAATGCATTCAGCTACGTCAAAAGATGTTAAACCAAAAGGTTCAGGGGTACTTGTTCCAGGTGCATATGCCATATCCACTACGTCTATATCTAAGGTCAAATATATCTGCTTATTTTTGAGATACCTCTTTGTTTTGTCTAACGCTTTTTCAATACCTGATTTTTTAATATCAAAAGCGTCAATATAGAAGAGACCTTCTTTTTTTGCATCTTCAAACTCTTCTTTTTCTGCAGATCTAATCCCAAGAACTGCAATGTTTTTGATATCAATATGATCAGCAATACGTCTAATCGCACAAGCATGATTATTAGGCTCATTCTCATATTGCTGCCTAAAATCGATATGTGCATCAAGTGACAAAACTGCGATATCATTTGGGAAAGCCTGGATAATCCCAGGAATTATTGAATGTTCACCACCAATAGCTATTGGAAATTTGTTTTTTGAAATCAACATCGATGTAAAATCTTTAACTTTTTTAACCATATCTTTTGGGCTATCGTTTTTAACGTCTAAATTTCCGTAATCATGAAACTTGACATTTCTAAGATCATTACCAGTTTTTGGATTAAATGTTTCAAAATTCCAACTGGCCTGTCTAATCTCATCTGGTGCTTCACTAGCACCAACTCTAAAAGATGAAGTCTTGTCATATGGAACGCCAAATATGATAAATTTTGCATCATCAAAATTTGATTCAGCATCCGCAAAGTAGTTTGGAAAGTTCATATCTCCCTAAAATAAATCTTAAGCTCGTGTAATTTTCTTTCTCCCAAGTGCTTCCAGGTAAGACACCTCATTTCCAGGTTTCAGTTGTCCTTTAAATTCAGCAGGAATCGGCATTTCAAAAGTTTGGTAGGTTTCAAGATCCATAAGCTGAACTTGATCACCCATAAGAGCCAAAACCTGTGCATTTCGCTTGTCAATCAATGGAACATGTATCTTGTGTTTAACAGGATGAACCACACTTCTTTTCTGTCCATCAAAAATACCAATCGCCTCTATTCTTGCTTTTGCTTCGCCATGCTTACCAGGTTTGGACGTAGAAATGCTCATAATCTTACATGGCTCTTCATCAATAATCATATATCTATTGACTTTTAGTGTTCTAACCTCTGCTAATTGCTTCATCTTTTATTCCTCTGGTACTTTATACACGACATCGTGTTCTCGTACCCTGTCCTTAACCTTGATGCCAACATCATCGCCAGGTTTAACTGATTCAACAGGGTTTCTATCAATTTCCATGCTTTCAATTTTTTGTGTAAAATCTGTAGTTGCGCCTACGATATGGATGGTGTCCCCTACTTTTAGTTCACCAGCAGTTATTTTTATTGCAGCTACACTTACATGTGTGAAGAAATGCTCAACTACACCAATTTTTTCTTCAACCATAATAAATTCACCGACCAATAATATAACAAGATGTACTTAAAGTGTCTTACTTTTAACCTTCATTTACTAATTCATAAATTGCTTTTTTTCCGTGTTTAACGCAAATAAAGCCTTCCCATTTTGAATCCCAAGTCATAGGATTCCCACATACAGGGCATGCCAAACTATCAATTATCTCTCTATGTTGTTTTGTACGTGTTTTTAGGACCTCTGCTTTCAGTTTTTTCGTTGCATCAAGTGAATCCATTACGTACACGTTACCATCTGTTGGTAAAAAAGGCGTATTATCTTGTATCATTCTTTTTTTCCTGTAGGCTTTCATTTGTTGTTTGTATTTTTCCATCATTGTTTGTCTTCGGCCCATAATATCAACCCTTTATTTTTGCTGACCCTGAATAAGACTATTCTTTTATAACTTCTTTCATTATACAGGGAAACAGATGAAACTGGAAGAACTTCCTTTGAACAAGGAAATAATCGATGTTCTCAAAGAACATGAAATATCAGAACTTTATCCTCCACAAGCAGAGGCCCTGCCATATGTTTTAAAGGGGGAAAACATGGTTCTTTCTATTCCAACGGCCAGTGGCAAAAGCCTTGTTGCATATTTGACCATTGTAAATAGATTAATTCACGAAGGTGGAAAAGCACTTTATGTAGTTCCACTAAAGGCGCTTGCTCGTGAAAAATATGAGGAGCTTAAACTTTTTGAGAAACTCGGGTTGAAAGTAGGAATCTCTACAGGTGATTTAGATGATTCTGATCCACGCCTTGCACGATTTGATATCATCGTTTGTACTTCAGAAAAAGCAGATTCTTTACTTCGCCATAAGATAACTTGGGTTGACAAGGTCAAAGTTCTTGTAATTGATGAGGTACACTTAATCCATGATCCAAGTCGTGGTCCAACTTTGGAAGTTATTATCTCACGTTTTAAAGCTTTGAATCCTAAAACGCAGGTTGTTGCACTTTCTGCTACTATAAAGAATGCAACAGAGCTTTCAATATGGTTGGATGGTAAGCTCATACAATCTGATTGGAGACCTGTTCCTCTTAGAGAAGGAGTATATTACAAAAGTGAAATTAAATATGATAATGGTAAGATTGAACCACTTGGAGGAACTGAAAAAAAAGCTCTTGAGCGATTGGTTGAAAACTCTATTATAAATAAAGGACAGGTTCTTGTTTTTGTTAATACCCGCCGATCAACTGTTTCAGTAGCAAATAAGTTAGCCACAATAATCGAAGGAAACATATCAAAAAAAGAAAAAAAGAAATTAGAAGAATTAATGGTTTCTATCAAAAAACAACTACCTGAACTAACCTCTGTTGATAAGAAATTATTCTCCTGTTTGGAGAAAGGTGTTGCCTTTCATAACGCTGGCCTCTCAAGTATCCAACGTAGAACCGTCGAACAAAGTTTCAAGGATAGAATCATAAAATGCATAGTTGCAACACCTACGCTTGCTGCAGGTGTCAATATTCCTGCTCAACGTGTTGTTATCCGGGATCTTTGGCGTTATGACCCAAATTTTGGTATGCACCCTATTCCAACATTTGAATACAAACAACAGGCAGGCAGAGCAGGTAGGCCTAGATATGATAAATTCGGAGATGCAATAACAATTGCAAAGAACGAAGAGCAGAAAGAAGAGATTTTCAATAACTATATTTTGAGCGATATCGAGCCTATTTTTTCCAAGCTTGGAAGTCAGGCTGCATTAAGAACTCATCTATTGTCTGCGATTTCAACTAATTTTGTAGACAGTATGAAGGGCATTTACAAATTTATTGATAGTACTTTTTACGCCTATCAATCTGATACTTTTGCTTTAAAAGATGAAATTGACGAGGCCATTGATTTTCTTATTAAAAACGGCTTCATTGAGAGCATCAATACTGATAAGTTTATGTCAACTTTGTTTGGCAACAGAACTTCTTCACTCTACATCGATCCTTTGTCTGGCTTGCAATTAAAAAAAGCTCTTGAGACTTCATGTAAAAAGAAAACTACAGATTTATCTTTTATTCACGCGGTGTGCTCAACCCCTGATGTACGTTCGCTTTATCTTAGAAGCGGAGACACTTGGGTTGAAGAAAAGGCTGAGAAAAAGAAAAGTGCATTTTTACTTGAGCCGCCTGTCCAATCAAATGATGAATACGAATGGTTTTTAAGCGATTTAAAAACCGCATCACTTGTTGAAGATTGGATCGAGGAAGTTCATGAGGACAGGATAATAACTAAGTATAATGTTGGCCCTGGCGATATCCATAATATTGTGGAGATGGTCCAGTGGCTTCTTCATGCTGCTAGAGAGTTTGCAAGAATGTATAACTTTGATTGCGTCTCCAATCTTAGTGATTTGCTTTTAAGAGTTCAATATGGATGTAAAAAAGAACTACTTAATCTTGTATCATTGAAAGGTATTGGTAGAGTTAGAGCAAGGGCTCTGTTTAATGAAGGATTTAAAACAATTGGAGATTTACGAGGGATACCCCTTAACAGAATCGCACAGGTTAAAACAATTGGTGAAGGCGTTGCAAAGAGCATTAAGAGTCAAATAGGGGAAAGCGTTAAAGGTGAAGATAAAGAGCTAACAGAATTTGGTGTAAAAAATGATTGAAATTGTTGGTGCAAAGGGCAATATTCAAAGCGTTGATACTTTTTTAAAAAAAGTGGAAAGTTTTGCACAAAATCACAATATTGTCATTCAAGCATTTGATGCAGACGTAATCTATGGAAAAAACCACCTTATTTCTGCAGTTGAACATGCTGTTAGATCAATGAATGGAAAAACAAATACTACAAATTCTTTAGGAATGGAAATTTTGTTGTACTCATCAGGTGAAAGACAACTGAAAATCGCCATACCTAAAATGGGAGTTAAAAAGGGTAAGGCAAATATTGCATTTGTATTTGCAGAAGGCAAAGTATCTGATCAAATAATTAATGATTTATTATTACAACTATCTTTAGTTAGGGATGATAATGTTTTAGATGGAGATATAGATACTCTCAAAAAATTTGGCATTAATGAAAATGAGATAAGTACAGTCACGAAAGCTAAATATGGGGACCTTATTCTCGAAAAGGTTGCGATGGAAAAAAACTTATAACTTGAAAAAAGAATCTAATCAACAAAGATTTAAATATCTGTGAGTCTTTATTTTTTTATAAAGGGGAGGAAACATATGCAAAAAAGCTTAATTAAAAAAGGCTTTGTATTAACGATAATAATCCTGTTTATCGGAGTGGGTATTACACCTTCAACTGCCACTATATTAACAAAATCATCTAACATATCTTTAGATGGCAACATCTTATATGTAGGCGGAAGTGGCCCAGGAAATTACAGCAAAATAAACGACGCTTATGATGATGCAAACCTAGGTGATACTATCTTTGTTTATAGTGGTACCTATTATGAATTTTTATGGTTAAAAAAGACTATTAATTTAATCGGGGAAGATCCAGATACAACAT
>WOR8_10008959_pt1 | contig 10186 bp, 7 predicted proteins | sample DeeMarSeWOR38_10_FD_19890 | JGI IMG/M metagenome (IMG submission 19890)
GAATGTGTCGACGCATGTGCAATCGTGCTGCAGCGCACGAACGTCGTCAAAGCCCGTCGCTGCATTGGCCAGATGGCAGCTATTGGCCGTTAGCGGTCATTGAAATTGACCGGTTTTGGGGCTTCTCAACGGCCGGTATTGGTGAGAGCGGACATTCGGCCTGGCTGGATGTCCGCTAAGCGCCCTAAACCGGACAATCAGCTAGAATCAGGGCGAACGACCGCTACTGACCCTTTCCGGTCAGTCGGCCCGCAGCGTGAATAGGGCCTTCGATTGTCAGTGACCTAACTTTCAGTCGATCCGACTACCGACATAATCGCCAAAGGCCGTCCTTCGGGGTCACTGAAGAACGCCATCCATTCTTCGGCCCCATCGTCATGTTTGTGGATCATGTGCGGCGCATTCATGAACTTGACGCCGTTATCTGTTAGACGTTTGTGGGCTGCATCGATGGCTGGAACGCGAAGGTAGATTATTGACTCATTACCCGGCTTGTCTTCTGCCTGCGACAACATCAGTCGCGTGCCACCGCAATCAAAAAACGCCAAGTCGCCAAACGTGTAAAGGTGATCAAGACCGAGCACGTTCCTATACCAGCGTTCAGCTGCCTCAATATCGGCCACAGAGCGGGAAATCTGGCCTACCCCAAAGTACTTCGGGTCGTCGTTCATCATGGTATTCCCTGTGCTTAGTAAGCTGTCTTTATGTGAACCTGCCCATGACTTCAGCGCCTTGCGGTCTTTGACGCCAAGCTTCCCAATCGCATTCGCGACGTGGTATTTGACCGCGTCGAGGCTGATACCGCGACGGTCCGCTATTTGCTGGTTTGTCAGGCCGTGACGCACGGCGTTTACCGTGCGCCATTCGGCTGGCGTAAGCAGGTCGTTATGTGGCGGGCGCCCCCGTCGTTTAGCCATGGGGAGATAATAGTCGGCTGGACCTCGATTTACCCTCCCCTTTCTTGCCAGGCACGCAGGTGCGTCTCCCCCGATTGAATTCCTACTACTCAAGGAACGTCCGCTATTGGCCGTTAGCTACCATTCAATTTGGGCTATTTCAGGACTTCTGAACGTCCGGTATCGGTGAAAGTTGCCGTTCAGCTAGGACCAACGACCGCTTTCCACCCCAAAGCTGCCATTCGGCTAGAATGAGTCTGAATGACCGCTAGTGATCCAAAGCGGACTTTGCCGCAAGCGATCGATCTAGTTGATGTTCAGGAATGTCAGCCTGGGGCCGGTCCGACTTCTACCACTCAGGCGTTGGCGTTTCCTGCGGCGTTCCCGGCGTTTGAGGCTCTCGCTGGTGGCGTCTTCTGCACGTGCGAACGTCGCCGGGTCGGTGGGCGGTGATATGAGTGCTCTGCGTCGAGAGGTCCGCCGGGACCGGGGTTCGGTCTCCCGGACGGGTTGCCGCCGGCGGTGCCGATTCTGGATTCGCTTGAGTATTGGAACGCCCATGTTGCCTGCCTCCCGCGTGTAGCCGATCTCGAAGGTCGTAATTCAGGATAGGAGCGAATCGATCGGAATACCTGAGAGCTGGGCCATATCAGCCTCATTTCTTCCACACAGTTGGCACACAGCTAATATAATGGCCATTCACCCCCTCGAAGTTCGAGTCAGAGGGGGCATTGTCGGTCGCCAGAGACTGGGAATATGGCTGTCACCGGACCGTTCACGGTCGGGGACTGGACAGCAGAGCCGGACCTCGACAGGATCTCTCGCGGGGAAGATCGGATCCACCTGCGGCCCCAGGTCATGTGCGTGCTCGTCTACCTGTCGGAGCGACAGGGCGAAGTGGTGCACTCTGAAGATATGATGCACGAGCTGTGGTCGGGGAAGATTGTTACCGATGCAACGCTTTACAACTGCATCGCGGAACTCAGGAACGTCCTCAACGAGGGCAGCAATCGCGGAAACGCGATCCAGACTATACCGAAGAAAGGGTATCGCCTGAGGCTGCCAGTCTCCGGCATCGGCGCGCCGGAGCCGCACGGCCAGTTGGAATCCTCGCCACGAGCGGCATCGTGGTATACCCGGCGCTGGGTCTGGCTCTCGTTGGTGGGCCTTGTGCTGGTGCTGTCGGCGATGCTCATTGTCGGCAGGCAAGTTTCCCGTACCGACGAGGCCGTCTCTGAAACGGAAGCGGGGTCACCGGTCCATTCCATCGCCGTACTGCCCTTCAAAGATTTGAGCCCGGGTGGGGATCACGAGTATATCTCGGACGGTATCTCCGAGGAGATCCTGAACCTGCTGGCACAGATTCGGTCACTCAAGGTGATCGCACGGACCTCGTCGTTTTCGTTCAAGGGCAAGGACGTCGACATCGCGACGATTGCCGAACAACTCAGAGTGCGCCACGTCCTCGAGGGTAGCGTGCGGCGTCAAGGGGATCGCGTACGCATCACCGCCCAGCTTGTCGATGCCAGGGACAGTAGTCACCTGTGGTCCGAAACCTATGATCGTTACTACAGTGCCGAGAATCTCATTGAAATCCAGAGCGAAGTAGCCCGCGCTATCACCGACCGGCTACGCCTTACACTGACCGGCGAAGACGAACAGCGCCTGGCCAAGGTGCCGACGGAGAATACCGAAGCATATGCTGCTTATCTTCTTGGGCGTGAGCGGCTTAAAAATCTCAAGGTCGCCGAGTTGGCCGATGCCGTCGAACAATTTTCGCTGGCGATCGAGCTTGATCCGCAATTTGCCGGGGCCTACGCAGGCCTTGCCGACGCGTGTGGCCTTTACGTTTCGTACTCGGGCGGACAGAGCAATGAACGTTGCCCGTCATCACTGGCTGGACGTGAACAGCTCGCACGCAAGGCGCTTGAACTGGATCCCGAGTCCGCAGACGCCTGGATAAGCCTCGGAACCTCGATACTGGAACTGGCGGCACGCATGCACGAGGACCAACGCCATCCAAGGATTCAAGAGAAGCTCCACGAGGCAATCGCGGCCTTTGAGCGGGGGCTTGAACTCAACCCGACCCTGTCCGAGGGTTATCATCGGTACGGGTTCAATCTTATGTGGATTCACCTCTACCCGGACCCGCCATTCGGTTGGATCAAGGCCTGGCAAGCCGGTCGCTGGGAATCGGTTTTCGACAGAGGGCTCGAAGTAGACCCGCTTTCGATTCCTCTGCACAGGATAAAATCATGGTACCCGGTCACGGTGAACAGCAAGGAAGAAGCAATGTGGCATGGACACCGGATGGTCGAGATTGCGCCCGACTCACCGGCCGGCTACGAAGCGGTGGGAAAACAGGAATGGGAGCTGAATGGACGAATTGACGAGTCGATCCGCTGGATGAGCAAGGCCATGGAAATCGATCCGCAAGGACCAGGATTTCCTATCTTCATTGGTCTCGCATACTCAGCGCTCGGTGACCCCGACATGGCGCTCGCCTATTTCGACCTGGCGAGTGCCCTTACTGCGCCCGATAACAAGCAAGCTCAACATGCATTACTCGTGGAGCAGTCCGTTGTTCGGCTTGTGTCGGGCAAGACCGACGCGCATCAGGTGGCCGAGCTACTACCGCCCTTGTCGCATTACAGTCCCGACCCCAGGGCCGCGGAAGGCATGTCATTTGCTGTATTTATCGACTTGGCAACCGGGCGACCCGCGGATGCGCTTGCTCGCTTAGAGGCATTTTCACCACGGTGTTTGGGCGCGATAGAAAACTCCAAAGAGTTTCTGTATTGCCCAAACGAACTGGTTCGCGTCTACCAAGAACTGGGCGATTACAAAGCAGAACAAGCCCTCAGCGAGGCGATAGTCCGCGGGGGACAATTATGGGTCGACGAGTATCCCGTGACATGGGAGCAGTTAATTCATGCGGGCGCGCTCGCTACCGCGGGGCGACCGGACGCAGCGCTCGACGTGCTGGAGAACCTGGTTTCGTCGGGTTGGCGAGGTGATAACTATTTTAAACATTTGGGCTTTTTCCTTTGCTGTGCTGTTGGTTTCGATGCGATTCGTGACCACGAGAGGTTCCGGGCTATCGCTGCCACGATCGAGGCTGATATGGCGCAGCAGCTCGAAAACGTCCGTGAGATGGAGCAACGTGGCGAGTTGCCGACGCTCGAAGAGGTAAATGCTCGAGTAGCGTCGAAGTAGGAAAGGGGCCGCAGTTAGTCCCAATAAACCGAGATTTTACCATCAAACCATAGCGCGTTCGTTCCCGTCCGTCCCCAATACGTAGATTCACGAATTGACTATGGGCTGTGGTCGTAGCATCGCTAAGATGTACAGACGGCCTGTCGATCAACCAAAGCGTGCCGCGGCTCAACCGGAATTTGGCCTATGATAGCCTGGAATTCCCCTTCGATTCGATTACTTGCCACGATCATTTTGCTCGTATCCGGCGTAGTCGCCCTGGCACAGGATTCAGAAAACGGTCAACGGAACCAGGGGGCGGCACCAGCAGACAAGTCAGATAGGTACCTCGACGAAATTATCGTGGTCGGTTCCAGGCGCCGCGAATTGCTGCAGAATGTCGGCCTGGCCATATCCAGTAGTGAGCCTGAAGAACTCGTAACTGCGGGACTGGTGACACTGGAGAACGCCATCGATTACGCGGCCGGCGTGCATTTCATCGGAGAAGGCGACTGGGGATTGGGTACGGTATTAATGCGTGGCGTGACGCAGGAAGGTTCGACGCCGGTGGTTGCCATTTATGTCGACGACGTCCCGTTGACCCCCGAGGTTCCTTACGTATGGGCGCAAGCCCGGATGTTCGATGGAATGCTGGGCGACATCGAGCGAGTCGAGTTCATAAAGGGACCCCAGGGAACACTTTACGGTGCCGCCGCAGTTGGTGGCGTCATTCGTTACGTGACTCGCGATCCGTCGCTGGAAGTTGCTTCGGGCCGCGTCGCTGTCGACCTGTCGAATACCGCTCACGGCGAGTGGAATGAGCGATACAAGATTTACGGTTCGCTTCCGATCGCCAAAGGCCGGCTGGCGATCGCAGTGACGGGTATGTACGCGGTCCAGGGCGGGTACCTCGATCGCATCAATCCTGTGTCTGGCTCGGTCGAGCAGGATATCAATCCGTACGACCTCACCGCGGGCAGCGTGACCGGGTTATGGCGAGTCAGCGACGCCACCAGCCTGAAATTCCTGGCGTCCCGGTATGAGTCGGATTTCATGCACGGCAGGCAGGGCGTCAATTACGACTATCCGTCGCTGACGCCTACCTATGGCTATTACACCACTGACAAACCGTCGTGGCCGGGCACGATTACTTTCGATACCTATGCAGCGACGCTTAACATCGATTTCGACTGGGCGAGCCTGACCTGCGTGACGGCGCTGTCTGGCTACGATGACCGCGAACAGTTTGACGTGACGCGCGCGTTTGGCGAGCTGATCGACGAGGAGGTCGGAACACCGCCAGGAACCAACACGGTGCCGATTGCAATTCAAAACGAGGCGAAAAAGCGCACACAGGAGCTTCGGCTTACCTCCGACGACAATGACGCCCTGGAGTGGCAGGCAGGTATTTACTTCGCCGATATCGATACCTATTTGTTGCAGAACAGCTTCAGCGTGCCGTCGGGCTATCATCTCTTCAGTTTCGATACCCCGACGAAATACCGGGAACTCGCGCTGTACGGTAACTTGACTTGGTTCCTGCGTCCGGATCTGGATATCACGCTGGGGGCCCGTTACAGCCGCATCGAAATGAGCGTAATCGATCGTGCAGGGGGGTTGCTCGGTGCGGGCGATCCGGACAGCGAGATGATTTCTACCGGCGAAGTTGACGATCGCGTACCGACACTGCTGCTCGGCGCCAGATGGCGACCGAGCAGCGAGTCGTCAATCTACCTGCGATTCGCCAACGGCTACAGGCCGGCTGTTCCTGCGACATTCCAGCCAGTTGAAACTGACGAACAGAGATTAGATGCGGTCGCGAGGTCGGATAATCTCTGGAGTTATGAGATCGGCGCGAAGGGATCGTGGCTAGATGGAAAGCTGGGGTATGACGTCGCCCTGTGGGCAATCGACTGGGACGACTTTCAGGCATTGGTCACAGTGAATTCGATCACGACCGTCGGGAACTCGGAATCGGGTATCTCCGCCCATGGATTCGAGGCTGGCCTTCGATATCGACCGATAGATGAGTTCGAGATCGACCTGTCTGTCGGTTATGCCGAAAGCACCCTCGACGACGACGCGCCGACGCTGGGTGGGCTCAAGGGTGATCGATCGAGATACCTGCCACGATGGACCGGATCGCTGCGTGGCAAGTACGAGTTCCCTTTTGCCGGATTCGATGGCAGCGTCAGCGCGGGTCTGCGGTATGTCGGCAGTTACCCTACCGCTTACAGCAGCGGCGTTCCTGGCTGCGGCTGCGCTCTGAACTTCCCGGTCGACGACTATATCCTGCTCGACGGAAGCGTAACGCTGGCTACGGAACGGTATGGTTTTACGCTGTATACTACTAACCTGCTGGACGACACCGGGCTGGCGTCGGCGGGGGCAGAGGACGTTTTCAGCAACCAGCTTGCATCCGGCGCAAGCGTCAGGCCGAGAATTATTGGCGCCTATGTCTGGACAAATTTCTGAAGTATCGGGACGTGATTTGTCATAGCCCGACCTGGCCTTTCGACCGTATTTCCTCGAATTCCATTGGGAGGATAACTCCATCCTGCTCCGTTGCATGCACGTTCTGCAACTGGTGCGCGAAATTCTCGACTGTCAGCCCTTAATTGGTTCGGTTGCTATACCTACCGCCATGCAAAATCGCCAATTTGGGGCTATCCAGAAGAAATTGGCGCGGCTTCCACTTCTGGCCGATAGCTGCCGTTCAATTTGGACAGTTCTTGGACCTCTGAACGTCCGGTATTGGTGAAAGCTGCCGTTCAGCCTGGACGAATGGCAGCTAACCACCCCAAAGCTGCCATTGAGCTAGAATCAGTCTTAATGACGGCTAATGACCCTGAGCCGCCGTTATTTGTCTCGCTCGCACTTGACGCATAACGAACGTCGCCCTGCCGCGTAAGCGACAGCCTCTCGCCGACCTTGGCCGGGCGGGCTACGTAGCGGCACGACCACTGGAGCGTCTTTCGTTGATGCGTCCGCCGGGAGCCGCATTGCGCCCCCAGGGAAATGGTGTACGCTAACGCAGCCGGCAGGCGCCGGTAGGTTGTGCTGCAACAATACTTTTAACCGACACCAACAATAGGACAAGATCATGCAAACTGTTATCCGCTGGGCCACTGTAGTGGCCATCGCAATGACAACCACCGCCGTTTTCGCTGCAAACCACGAAGCACCAAAGCATAACAAGGAAGTTGCTTCAGACTGGATGATATCTGCCTGTGGCGAACTCGCGCCATTTATCGCTTACATAGAGAAGCACATGGCCGATGATGGTGTATTCATGCCGGCGCGCTATGTCGGTTTCGGTTTTCAGCTCGACAGTAATCCCGAAGACGAAATGCGCGTGGTGTTGGTGACTCCCAACACACCTGCATCCAAGGTCCTCCGGCAAGGCGATGTTTTCGTCTCTGTAAATGGTGTGCCGTCGACCTTTGAAAACCGCGACAAAATGACCTTTCGCGGCAAACCTGGCGAGCCTGTTCCGGCTGTCATCCTGCGCGATGGCAAGGAAATGGAGATCGAGGTGAATCGCGGCGTCATCGAAGCGGTAAATAACAAGGAGCGGGTGCTCAAGGGACTCGGACTCGCGGATGCCGAAGATTGGCCCGCCGATAGCTGTTCGGTGGTCGAGGTCGTTGCTGAGGGAAAGGTGGTCTACGTGCACAGAGAGTGGAGTGATACGGAATCTGAAACCGGCTACAAGTTCAAGCAAAGGGATGTCACGCGCTTTGAGTTTAATGAGGCCGGGAAGGTCTCCAAGCTCTGGGGGCTGGGTGAGGATCAATTCGTCCTGGAACAGCTCGGCTACACGATCACCCGCTAGCTATCACATCCGGAGTGCCCCGCAACCGCGGGGCACTGCTGTTAGGCGTGTTGGCACGGCGTAGGGAGAGATCGAAGGTATTCATCGTCGATATGTCGATCCCCGAATGTGTCGACGCATGTGCAATCGGGCTGCAGCGCACGAACGTCGTCAAAGCCCGTCGCTGCATTGTCCAGATGGCAGCTTCTGGCCGAAAGTTGCCGTTCGTTTTGGCCTGGTTTCAGCCGTCTGAATGTTCGGTATCGGGAAGAGCTGCCGTTCGCCCAGGCTGAATGGTAGCTTTCCACCCCAAAGCGGCCATTGAGCTAGGATCAGTCTGAATGGCCGCTGATGACCCGGAGCGGACCACGCTGAGTACTTCCCCGAATTGACATGATCCGTTTTCGGAGGATTATTAGACCTGCGATAAAGGCAAATCGGGCGAAAGCTCGAGACGCAAAGACACGGGTCCTCGCTTCCTGAACGACGTTCGTCGGCAGGACCCCAAGACCGCCGATCTCCCGCGACCTGGCAGACAGGACAATGGAGGAGGTCATGCGTAGAATTTTTTGCCTGGTCTTGTTTTTGATGGTGGGGTGCAGCAGCAGCGACGGTGTCGAATCTGTCGGTCCTAACGCGGCGCAACCTCCGATTCAGCCTGCTGTGCATCATGAACCCGACATAACCGATCTGACGGTTTCGCCGCACGTGGCCGCGCACATGGAAGGTGGCGGAACCGTTACCGTCACAGCCCAGATCAGCTTCGAGGATACCGGACTGGACATACAGGCCTTGTGGGTCCGGATGCCGGACGGAACGAGCGTGGAGTTTGGCGAGTCATTTGCCACCGAGACTGGAACGTTTACCGAAGATATCGCTTTTCCGACGAATCAATTCGGGGCGTTTCCCATCGAATTCTGGCTGGTGGACAAAGTCGGAGACAGCTCAAAGCACGTCACCGAAGTAATCGACGTTATTGGAGATCCGCCGAGCAGCGCGGGCGGAATCTGGCACGGCACTGCGTCGAATGAGCTTACCGGCCAGTCTTTCGACATGAGTGGTGTCGTCACTGAACACAATGCCGAAGGGCGCTTTATGATCGACGGCAAGACACAGTTTATCCTGCGAGACATTGCTATCGATGGTTTCGAGATCATGGCTACGATCTCGGCGATTACCTATCCCGACCCAACCTTCCTCCCTAGAGAAGGCAATGATTCTGGCGTAATGACCGGATGGCTGGTCGAACGATCACGTATCCAAGGTGAATGGTCGTTAGATTCCGGGCAGTTCGGTACAGTAACACTTGATTACGACGATCTTTACGAGCGTGGTTCCGAAATTGTACGGCTTGTCGGCACCTGGCAATCTCCATGGGGCGATGATTTTGTTTTCAATATTGATGCCCTCGGCGAAATATTCTCGCAAACAGCGGACGGTTGCGTAACTGATGGTCAGGTGCGACTCATCGATGCGGCGTACAACGTCTACAGAGTAGAAATCTACAATTATTGCCTCCCATACTACGCAAGTGGCCTTGGAGTGCTGGGCGACGAGGTGGACACGGACGACGCGTTCTCATTGATCCTCAGTATGCCTCAAGGTTACCTGTTCACAGTGGTCACGCTTTTGCGGCAATAGCAATCGAATGTCAGCTTCTGGCCGAAAGCGGACCTTTGTCGTTATCGATCTCGGACTGAATCAATGTCCGCTTTCCCCGGAAGCCGACATTGATATCATCCGGCTACATCCAAAAAATCGTCAAGAGACCATACGAACACCGGTAGAATTGCCATCAGGCATCAATCCGAACGGCGGGAGCGAGCTTGGTTTCTTTGCACTGATTCACCTTGCCCTCGTGGTCTACGCGCTGGTCCAGATCTTCGGCAGCAACGCCGACACGGGCAGCAAGATTCTCTGGACTGTGCTGGTCGGACTGTTTCCCCTGTTCGGGCTGATTATCTGGTTCCTCGCCGGCCCGGGGACGCCGAAGAAGTAGTGGACAAACAATAACAACAAGTCCCGTTCCAGGGATCGGAGCAAGTAATGGCGGACAAGACACCACCCGAACTTACCCTGCGCGCGGTCGTACTGGCGATAGTGCTCGCCGTTATCCTCGCGGCCGCCAACGCTTACCTGGGGCTGTTTGCCGGCATGACGATTGCGTCGGCGATTCCCGCTGCCGTCGTGTCCATGGCCGTGCTGAAGATGCTCGGCGGAGGTCATATTCTCGAGAACAACATTGTTGCGACCGGCGCCTCGGCGGGCACATCGATCGCGA
>WOR8_10008270_pt1 | contig 10185 bp, 8 predicted proteins | sample DeeMarSeWOR38_10_FD_19890 | JGI IMG/M metagenome (IMG submission 19890)
AAAAGAAAAAGACACTCCCATTTAAAGACCCTAAGCAATGCCCCTGCGGGCACAAGCACCTCTCTTGGGGGCCGGGCGAAAAGCAAGTTTACTGTTGGGACTGCAACAGAAACTATCCCCTCTCTGAGTGTTTCGGTTCTCGCACCGGCAGTCCTCCAAGCGAGGTTTTTGAGAAACAACGCAATCTTTTCAAGCCTGATGATGAACCGAGAAACGACTTAGATCAGGCTCTCGAAGAAGAAAAACCGGATGAATAGCACATTGGAACTTGACGAAATCAAAAGGGTCAAACTCCACAAGGTCAAATGCCCCAAGTGCAAGGCAGACCTATTGGTTAGGCCGACTGAAGAGGTGTGTCTGGTCTGTGGAGGTTCCTTGCCAAAGATCGGGAGAAGCTAGAATGTCTTGGTACGAGGTGATATTGAGCAGTGTGCAGATGGCCGAAGGAATATCTGAAAAGATCCAGAGTGACTTTGAAGCACTTTTTATCAAAGCTGGAACACCTCCAGAGATGGCGTTATTTTGTGATACATTCTCCGTACCTCAATTCTCAATGTACTTCTCACCAGTCTCTGCACAATATGCCTACGACCTTATTTCCGCCTACTCTGGCGATACATGTGAAAAACCGGATGCCAGCGAGGTAATTTTACTTGTCGGAGATAGAAACTCAGCCTGGGATTTACTAGAATAAAAAACCTCAACCAAACTGCTCCAAGATTTTACTTTAGCTTGACAGGGACCGCTTCGTCGCCTAATCTGAAAATAGTTTAAATCCTCCTGTCTGATGAGTTCTTGAGAGTGATAACTTCTGGGTCTGCAAGGACCTATAAGCTCTGAAGGCACAAAGTTTTAGTTACGGGTTCTTGCCCTCTGGAGGATGTGATGTCGAGGGGGTATCCAAAGGTGCCGATACTAGGCCTCCAAAAGGGTTTTATATGCCCTTTGGAGGCTTTTGCTTTTCTCTTAAAGAACTCAACCCACGTCGTGAGGAAGGACTGAACTGCCGTTAACACTCCTAGGTAAGGGGGGACCATGAAAGAGATTAATAGAAGAGACTTTATGAAGACTGTAACTATTGGGGGAGCCGTCTTAGGGCTAGGGAGTGCTATTTTCCACAAACCCCTAGAGGCTCTTGCGAGTGGTAAATATGACATCGGCCAGTGTAAAAGTGTAAGGATTAAGTGCGTCTCTGAGACAGGTTGGTTTGACGGCAAGCAACTTATTGACGACATAAAAGCGGCAGGAGGGAAGGAGGCCAATCAATGGAGCATAGCTTGGGATCCGAAAAACGCTGCCGGAAGTTGCTCGTTGATTGATATGGAGACCCTTGACGGCCGTCACCATAAATTCCTACTAGATACTGGCTGGAACAATGAATACATGGATGAGTCTTTCAAAAGAGAAGGCATCGATCAGATGCTGAAGAATGGCGAGATTGAATTTCTCTTTATCAGTCATGAACATATGGATCATTACTGGGGCCTTGAAACAGTCTTAAAATATAACCCTGAGATCAAAATCGTCATTCCCGGTTCTTTCTACTCTGAAGGTATGCATTATCTGACGGGGGCGGAATTTATGAGATCCAGGGCCAGTAACCGAATTCCCCACACTGGGAAACTGGTTCAACTCAAACCAGGACACATCAACAAGCTGTATGATGGCTGTGCTGCAGTAGCTTTTGATCTACCCATTTTAATACGGGTCCGGGGCGAGGAGTCTCTTTATTTCAATGTTAAGGACAGAGGTATTGTTTGCGTAACCGGCTGTTGCCACCAGAGCATCTTAACCTTTGCCGACTTTGCCCGAGAGAAAATAGTTGGCGGTGAAAAGATGTATGGACTCTACGGTGGTCTCCACATTGCCCCCTTTGGACCGCTGAATCCGGATCGAGAGCACATCGTTAAAGGCATGGGTAAGTACAATTTTCAGAAGATAGCTTGCAATCACTGCACCGGTCTTGTAGCCGTCCAGAAGATGATTGAACTGGGTTACCCGGTAGTTCAAGGTACGGGCAGATTCGGATCCCAAAGCGACCTATTTGTCGGTAATGGAGACGAGGTTGTCTTCGCTTAAGGCACGACCAAATCTTTTCCCATTGAACCCGTCCATGGATATAGGAGGGACAGGTCTTGACCCTGTCCCTCCATGTTGTGTTAAGGATTTTGGAGTCGATGAGGTAGATTAAGGAATAACATACTTTAATCTAAACTCTGCCTTCTTTAGATCCACCTCCAACATGTTGTGCTAGACTTTCTCTGCCGAAAGTCCGAATTATGGGAAAAGGCCAATTATCCTTTCTTTTCCCTATGTATGAGCAGCGAAGGATTAAGTTCAAAGATGACGGCTCCTGCTCGAGACACTTCAGCTGGCGACCTCAGTTTCGGACTTATCACTCCGCTTCCTTTGAGTTCCACAATAAGTGCATCAACCCTATCTCCCAGGCCCAGCCCAACGCATATTTCCTTTATTTGGATTGCTGTGATCCTGTAATTCTTAGACTGCTCCCATAGCCTCTCAACTAATCTTGGTATAATATTCCAGTGTGGATCCCCCATCTCTTTGAAAAGCTCAGATAGGGCAACCCCTGGCTCCCAGAGCCCTTTTTCGCTGGCATTTTCCACTAGACATTTGACAATATTGGGTACTTCATACAATTCCATCGGGGCAGACAAGAACAGCCGATCCTCCCATGAAGAGGTTCTACGTGTCCTCATTGGAAGAATTAACCTCCATTCGTTACCCAGAAGTAGAACTTCCTCGGCATTATCACCAACTGTTTCCGCCACTTCATGAAAGGTTACTCTGCCCTTTTTTGATACATAGGTAAGGATCTGCGCCAAAGAGCCTGTAAGCTCAGTATTGCCTAAGAAACTACTCAAGGCCTCTTTTAGCATTTTATTGTGATTCTTGCTGTTTATAGGGTATGGGGTTGCTCATATTGGTCACTAATCAGTATTTCTGATATTTCTATATAATGCAAATTAATCATTCTAATAAAATTAATTAGTTCAAATTATAGTGAAATGGCAGCAGATCATAGGCTTCTACCATATAGCCAAGCACGGGAGTTTTACAATAGGATACGCTTTTCATATATTCGGGGGTCGGCTTGCCTTAGAGCGTTAATATATAAAGCCCTAGTAGAATGGAATTAAACTGCATATTACATACTTTAATCCACACTTTCCCTCTTGAGATCTAGCTACAATACTTTGTGGTAGATTCAGTAGGAGCCGAAGTGTAGATTAAAAAGATTTGCGCTTTTACTCACTCCCTTTCGGGCGATTCCATTCACAGCGCAGTGTCAGTTTTTCTTGGTTCGCAAAGCTCCTTCATGCTAGACTCCCTCCAATCGGAAGGGAGTTCTTATCAAGTAGGGAGGAATGAATATGAATCCTGTCTGTGGCAAATCCTTATATTTTGCTGGGTTGTTCTTTTTTGTCTCTGTCACCCTTTTGTTGATTGCTTCCCCATCCACGCATGCAAGTGGGGAGTACAATAAATTGCTTGGACTTTGGCAATGCCAGGAAGAGGGACAAAGTGCGACCCTCGAGTTTAATTCAAAAACACAACTTCTATACAACGGCAAACCAGCTAACTATCACTTAGCACCGGGGGTTATACGCGTCCAAGAAGATTACAATCTGGTTGACTACTATTACACCGTGGAAGGTAAGCAACTGTTGATCATTTCCCCCGATGGTTCGGTGACGCAATGTCAGAAGACGGACAAACCACCTAAGCAAACCCAAGCATCTCGTCGCGTTCAACCGGTTCATCCTGCTCAGCCGAAGCATCAGACTTGGCCACAGTATTCCAAGCCAACACCTCCTCCGGGCGGTTACACGGGTAATGAATCTGATCTGGCAACTTTGGTTTGGAAGTTTGCCGGGAAGTGGTCTCACTACACGCCACATACAGAAACTCATATGTATCTAGCACCGGATGGCAGTTATTCAGACAGCTATGATTCCAGCTATGGGGGTCAATTCTTCGATCAAGGTGGTTATCAGACCGGTAATTGGGCAGGTGCAGGTTCAGAGCGAGGCAAAGGTCACTGGCAAATCACCGGCACACTTAAGGGTGGCAAAATATTTGTTACCAAACAGGATGGCAGTGCCAAAGAGTTGAGTTACCAGGTACATATCAAAAATGGGGAGATTTATTGGGGTGAGTACTTTTTTAACGGTGACCTTTATTCTGTCGAGTATGTTTTCCGGTAGTTAGCTATTTCCATAAGTGAAACCTAAAAGTTTGCATTACATACTTTAATCTACACTCTTGCTAAGTCAGGGCTTATCCCACACCTGGTGTCAGCTTGGAAAGTAGCGGAGTGTGAATTAAGGGATGTAATATGAACTTTCCCATTGGTTGAGGTGAGTTTACAGTACTCTCTTTTGTCTACACTTTATTACTCATTTAGATTCATTCAACTGCTCAGGAGAAATGGTGGACTTCTTGTAGACAGGAGGAATTTTTAATGCAATAATAACTATTTAGTTAGAAATTAAATGCCAATTGATGGTATTTTATTTCGCCATTCATCCCGTGATTTCTCACATTTATTACCCGTACCCCGAGAGGATTGGGGCCCAAACAACTAGAATCAATAGAAAAAACCTAAATATCAAATCTGGCACAGTCCCTGTATAGATTCCCTACCAACTAAAAGGGGAGTGGTGTATGAAGATGCAGAAGAAATGTCTTGTCGCAATGGCAATAGTCATTACCATCACCATTGGATCCCTTGGAGTTTCATTGGCTGCAGAGCCTAATATCGTTCCAAACGACCCATTGGTCACATCATTCATGCAGACTGATATCTGGTGGGCACTTAAGAGCCAACGGGATATGGCCATAGATGAAAGAATCAGCAACGTGATGAACTTGGGGACGCACAATTCCTTCAACGCTTCCGCTGAAGGCTTTGTACGCTGGATACTCTGGATAGGCGTGGAATATTTAGGGATACAGCCCAATCAACTCTTTGCCATATGGGATCAACTCCGAATGGGGGTTCGACTGATAGAACTCGACGTCTACGACAAGGACGTTGATGATGATGGCAATAAAGAGTTGGTTGTAATGCATAATGAGACTTACGGACGCACCGCAAAGGCATTCCATTCCATCCTATCAGAAATCAGCTCCTGGCTAATAGCAGATGGGAATGAAAATGAGATCATCTTTCTTGACATCGAGGATCATGCATCGGGAGATCCTAGACTCCTGGGGGAGATATTAGATTATTTTGGCAATGTGATTTTTACGCCGGTTGACCGGGGTGATCTTTTCCATGGCCGATGGCCTACAAGAAATGAACTTCTCGATTTAGGAAAGCGGGTTATCATATTCACTCATGGTGATTTTAGTGACGGACCTATCAGACTTTTCGAGGCGTATTCCGAAGTAGATCAGAAATTGTATAAATGGTTAGGTTCAGATCACTTTTTCTTAATGGGACTTACTGTTTATCCAGAGCTCAATCCGTACACCAACATGACCGACAAAACGATAAATGACTACTGGGATGGAAATAATCTCCCTCCGGGTTACCAGCAAGATCTAGAGAAGTTTTTCGTGGTGCGCAGTGATGGTCTTGCAGCTGGCCCCAGAGCAATGGTTGGCGCAGACGTAGCTTATTGTGTGACGAATAATGTGAATTTTATAAAGATGGATTTCGTTTTGGGGCAGGAATACGACATCGAAGACCAATCGGGAACTAGCAGAAATGACTTTGACACACCTGGGGGCTGGGATAATGATCACGAGATCTATAGTTTCCTTGACAATATTCGTGGCAATCGGCTGAGCCGGGCTATATGGAGTTGGCAGATTGACACTTATCGCCACTACGCGAATATATACTTTCTTTCTTATCAGGGGCTCCACTCGCCGACGGCGAGAGTAGCAAATCGCACGGACGGCCGCCATTATGTGGTTCAGGAAGGATTTTCCGTTGAGCCTTCTCTATTAATCCTCTCCCAAGACTGGGTCGGGGTGGCCACTGATCCCAGTTATTTTAAGACAACAAGGGGGCATTGGAATACGGAGCAAATACAAAACCCCCATCCTTTTGCCTGTGCCAAAATTGGGAGCAACCGGACAGAGTGGCGAATAACCCAACAGGCCGGCCGGTGGGATCAGGGGCAATGGCTCTGCGAACGAGAGTTTAACAACCAGGGGCAGGGAACTTGGGCGTTTGCCGGCCCTGTGAATGGATACCAGAATTTTGCTTTGCTGATTGCTAGATGGAACTACGCCATCGACAACGTGAATAATCGCCCTGAGGTTGCATTGCAGCCTGTTTGGATCAATGTCAGCGATGAAGATGACGATGCGAACTGGACTGTGAGGGAGGGCAGCCCTACAGTAATGCCTAAAGCAATGCCCTGGATACCGCTGCTGCTGCTTGACGATTGACACCTTGCGTTCGGTGTGAACCTACATCCTTATTATCTGAGCTTTTCTAGTGCTCAGCTTCGAGTTCATATTACACACTTTAATGCACACTTTCGTCCCGTATACTCATGGAAAGGAATAAACCATGAAAAAAAAGGACGGGGGTTCAACCCTGCTTCGGTTCACGGGCCGCCTGGCCCTCTTGGTGATCCCCGTATCACTCATGCTGCCAGTAACCGTTACCAGTAGCCAGACGCCGTCGTTAGTCCCTGGCAACGACAAAGGACTCTTCGTGGTTGAGAACGCGTTAGCCCAGTTCGTGGCGCTCAAGCACCACGGTGAAGCCCTGGGCTGGATGAAATCCGAGGCCGACGGAGCACCCGATCCAAGCATATACGACCACTACCAGGGCCTTGTCCGCTACCCTGGGGACGGTGTTCCGGTGTTCTACGTTACCCAGACGGACAACGACGACCCCATCCTTTGCGACACCTGCGACAAGGGCGGGTACCTCCATGTGGTTCGCTTCGGGACCAGACCCACGACCGGCGAACGGTTCCGATCAAACCTCCTGGAGAAGGGCAAGAACACAGAGGGCACCTATCCTGAAGCCTCTGACACGTGGGTCCGCTCGATACGGTTCGACGGCTCGTTCACGGTGGACAGCGCAAGTGTGATCAATCCTCCTGAAGGGCAGTACTACACACTTCCGGCCTACGAGCACCCCGGGAGCATGGCCATAGTAGACGATATCCTGTTCGTGCCGTTGGACACCCCCCGCCAGGACGATTCGCCGACCGGGTTCATCGTGCTCTTCGACCTCTCTGGCTACAACGAGGAAGGCCTGAAGCGTCGCGAGGCTCCAGAGCCTATCCACGCCATCCAGCTTGGCCACAAGATCGACAATCTGGCCGTGACCGAGCAGGATGATGGGACCTATCTCTTGTGGGTCAATGGCGACGGGGGTTCCGTGACGAAGTTTTACAAGACTACAAGCTCTAACCTCCGTGACGATAATCTGGGGTTGTTCAAGGTCCAGGACTGGAACCCCAACTCGAGGGATGACATCTCCGTGCCTGAAAGTTGCTGGTATCTGGGGGGCAATCTCTGCTGGGGGTGGGGAACGGGCGCACATCAGAGTTCAACGTTACTGCGCCAGGTGGACGGGTCGCTGTACTTAATCGGCATGCGTCACCCGGGGGGCATGCCAGACACAGGAGAAGACTGGGCAGATCTTTACAAGGTCGACCCCAAGCCCAGCGAGGGCTTCAAACTCACCTTGCTCTTCCAGCTCCATCTTTACTGCGAGTACGCCGGAGCCGGGCGCATCTGCAATTTTGCCGCGGCCAATAACGCCTATGTCAGCCCGAGTGGAGAACTCATCCTATACTCTATTCCCCATGACGACGAGGACTGGGCGGACCCCGACTTCGTCATGCTCGCGGAATTCCGTCACCGAGATCTCAATCGATGGGGCACATGCACCCGGGGCACGGGATGGGCAGAGCTGTATGACGACAAAAACTTCTTGGATCGGAGCATCGTGTTCGATTGGACAGATCGCAACCAAGATGATTTTAATGATTTCAATATCCTTGACGGTTTCAACGACAAAACATCCTCTGTAAGATGGTGTGCCCCGGTGGAATGTAACATCATACTATATGAAAATTCCTACTATGGAGGCGTTCCTGTAACTCTTCCGGGAACCGGCGCGGTATTAGCAGGTTCTGATTTCGGAGGTTTTAATGATAAAGTCAGTTCCATAAGGTTCTGGGTAGACTGCACCTCTGGCAATTCGCCTCCAATCGCAGATGCCGGCCCAGACCAACTTGTTTTAGTGGGCACGGATTCCACCGCTATCGTAGCGCTTGATGGATCTGCCTCTTCTGATCCTGACCCAGATCCACTCACCTACACTTGGACCTGGGACGGTGGCTCGATTAGCGGAGTCAGGCCAACCATTCGATTATCATTAGGAACGGCAACGGTCACCCTTGTCGTCAACGATGGCATGGTAAATTCTGTACCGGACACCGTGGATATAAACGTTAGGGCTAAAGCTATGCCCGGGATACCGCTGCTGCTGCTTGATGATTAGCTCGAACTATACACCTAGACTATAAATTACATACTTGAATCTAAACTTTTCCTGTTGAGACAAAGCTTCAACATATTGTTTTAAACTAAGAAAATGCAAAGTTTTCGGCTCCCCCTTTTTTCTTCTTAACATCCTGTGCTGAGGTTTCTCTTCGGGAACTGTACTTTAAGGGATGAACTATAAAGTCCTGCACTATTTTTACTACGTCTATTTTCGGGATCAAAGTCTAAAAAAATTCCCTTACCTTTATATATTACATAATGTTTCTCAATTACATACATACATTTCGGGGCATAGCAATTTTACTTATAGTGGCAGGACACTCTATGAGTGCCTTTGACTGGACTAATAAACAGGTAATGGCTAGATTTTTGCAAATATTATTGCAAAATGGGAGTGTATTTTTTGTATTTATAAGTGGATTTCTCTTCCAACACTTATCTTATAAATATAATTTTAAGGCGTACATGAAAAGAAAACTCAAGAATATAATTTTACCCTATTTAATATGTTCAATCCCAGCAATTATATTTTTTACCTTCATCGTGCACCGTCCAAATATAGATCAGAGCTTTTATGCAAACTCAATTCCACTGCAAATTATACTCTTCTATTTAACGGGATCGCATCTCGCACCATACTGGTTCATACCAATGATTGCTATATTTTACATCATATCACCTCTGTTAATCGTATTTGATAAAAATAGAATATTATATTATTTATTACCAATCTTTATTATTGTTTCCTTAATTGTTCAAAGAGGGACTGTAATACAATCCTTTGTTCACTTTTTTCCTGTTTATGTATTTGGAATGCTTTTTTCTAAATACAAAGAAATATTAATTCCATTGACTGGAAAATATCTCAAATTGTTATTAGGTTTATTTGTTTTATTGTTAATATTGGAATGCAATTTCTATACACAAAGAATGTTAATTAACTTTTTAGGTAAAATTGTTGGATGCTTTTTTATATTACCAATTGTATATCAATATGATGCTTTATTAAAAGAAAAATTCAGTTACTTAGCTTCTGTTAGTTTCGGAATATTTTTTGTCCATAATTACGTTATTTCATCTTTTAAATTGCTTTCGCCTGGCAAAATCGGCGGCAATTTTGTATTGCTGCCCTCAGTATTAAACTTTTTGTTATTTTTTGTAGCCATGATTATTGTGTGCATTTTGCTTATTATTTTAGCGAAGAAAACATTTGGCAAACACTCTAGATCAATTATCGGATGTTAATTCGGTCATATTAATGTTTGTAAGAAAACAGTTCGCACGATATTTTCATCTTAATGAAACTATCGTTTGTCTAAATTGATTATAGTGGTCTATTCTGGCTTTGAGGTAAGCAAGCTTATTATCCACGTCCCGAAGGGCTAATCATTTCTTTTAACAAGATTGCGGAGCCCCTGCTCAGTTTTTTCTTGCTCATCCACATCGGCAGAAAGTAAATCTCACATACTTTAATCCACACTTTTTCCATTCTGAACCGCCATTACATGTAGTAGTATTCTTCTTAGAGCTAAAACTGCAAAGGATGCAATAGAAAGTCCGCTGCTACCCCTCCATGCTGCCCACCTCACTTTCTCTCTGGTTGTCCCAATACTTCATTTCATTTGACACAGCCCATCTCATTGTCGTAATCTGAGGGCAGTTCAAGTTCCTACT
>WOR8_10008870_pt1 | contig 10184 bp, 12 predicted proteins | sample DeeMarSeWOR38_10_FD_19890 | JGI IMG/M metagenome (IMG submission 19890)
TGCAGATACTGTAAACGTAAATGATATTTGGATGAACCTGTGTTTACTGCTATTTATGACAGAAATCTCAATCAATAATTTTTTTCATATATCAATTAAGTGTTTTATCCATAGTCCCGCAGACCAGCAAAAGTAGGTTATCGTTTTTTGTATAGAATGACAACAGGATTTCAAACTGCTGTTTATTGAGGCGGGATTATGGATAAAACAATGATGGACGAAGCCGATTCGCGGACGATCTGGCACAATAGTGCTTTATGGGTAAAGTATTTAGATTTACTGTGACAGGTGATGGGCAAAAAGCGCCTTATTGGCGTTATAAAGTTACGATTTACGATAAGGGCTGTTGCAAATATTATCATTGGAAGCCTTATTTTGGTCTACGTTAGTATGGATGGGGGTGCTTTTTGCTGGTGAGGGCATAGCTGTCTTGTAGAGTTGCAAGTTTCCTATCAGCGGAGTTGATTATCGAGCAACGGCAGGCAGATAGGTTGGTGCTCGAGCGCGGTGCATGGGTATTTCTGCGAGCAATTGCATTTTGCCCTGCTTACAACAGGGACAGGTTGAGATGTCGATGCCGCTGAGTTGCAGCATCATTTGTTCAAGCGAGGCTGACAATTTAGCTAGTTGCGTGGGCAATTTCAACAAGCTTCGGATGGTTTTCAAGTTTGCCATTCGGCTGCGATTGGCCAGAAAGCCATAATGCCTGATTTTGACAAAGCCTTTGGGCAGGTTGTGAAGCAGGAAGCGGCGGATAAATTCCACGGCAGTGATGGTGACGGATTCTGTGCGGTGTTTTTTTCGGTTCTTGGCACTAAAAGTTACCATGCCGTCTTTGAGGGATTTGATACGGCTGTTGGCAATCGCCACCCTGTGGGTGTAGCGTGCCAGATATTCAAGGACGTGTTGGGGTCGTCTGACCGGATCGCGCACAGAGACCACCCATGTTTTGGTAAAAAGGGTGTGTTTGAGCTTTTTATATACATCTGCTGCGAGTCTGATTTTTTTGCTTAGACAGGCATCTGCCATGTGTTGCATGAACTTGGCGCGAAAGACCAATGACAGTGCCTGCTGGTTAAAGAGATAATCGCCTGTGGATGGGATAAAGCGTTTGGCATCCTTTGACACAACCCCACCGGCCACCAGACAGTGTAGATGAAAATGGGCCTTGAGCTTTTGGTCCCAGGTGTGCATGCTGGCCAAAAAGCCCGGGGTGCCGTTAAGCTGATTTTCGCCAAAAGCCAGCAGGGTTTTGGAGGCGGCGGCAAACAGGCAGTTTAGCATCAGCCTTTTATTGTTTAAGATGATGGCATTGAGCTCATGGGGCAGGGTAAAGACGACATGGAAGTATTTAACCGGTAAAATTTCGTCTTTTCTTTTTTCAAGCCAACGTTCCCGTGGCATATGCTGGCATTTGGGGCAGTGGCGATTTCGGCAGGAGTGATAGATGATGCGCACGGTGCCGCAGTTATCGCAGCGATCGATGTGGCCGCCCAGATGAGCGGTGCGACAGTTTAAAAGCTTGTGTAGGATGTGGGCGACCTGCAGCCGCTGGTATTTAGGTGTTATGATTTGGGTCATGGGTGCTGTCCTCCTTATTTGCATGTTTTGTGTCAATCAGATCCAAAGGAGATGGGATCTTTGAAAGCGTTTCACGGCTGACATGCAGATAAATCATGGTGGTGGACAGACTCGCATGGCCCATCAGCACCTGGATTTTTCTAATATCAAATCCAGCCTCCAGAAGGTGCGTTGCAAAAGAGTGACGCAATGTGTGGAGGCCAGCTCCCTTTTTTACACCTGCTTTTTTTCTGGCATCTTCGTAGATTTTGCGAATGGATTCATAGGATAAAGGCTGATTTTTGTTCTTCTTAAAAGAGGATGGGAACAGGTAGGATTTGGGATGGTACTGGCGGTAATAGGACCTGAGTTCGACGAGCAGTGTTTTTGAAAGCAGCGTATAGCGCTCCTTTTTGCCTTTCCCTTTGACCTTGATAGTCATCGTTTTGCTATCGATGTTTTCGGATTTAAGGTTGATGGTTTCGCTGACTCTGAGTCCTGCCGAGTAGGTGGTCATCAGAATAAGACGATGTTTTAGGTTATTGGTTGAGCAGATGATTAAGGACTTGTGGAAGTTTTCTTTGCGTTTTTCTGATGCTGTAAGTGACCGGTATCTGTTTTTCAGTAACGTATTTGTAGAAAAAGCGAAGTCCAGTTAAAACGCTGTAACAGCTGTTGGGTGCATTGTCCTTTTCATGCTTAAGATAGAGAAGATAATCCTCGATTTTTTCTGTGGTCATCTTTTCAGGCGATTGATTATAGAACCTGGCGATGCCTGTGACAGCAGCCAGGTAGGCCCTTTGTGTGTGATGGGAGAGGTTCTTAAGCTCCATAGCCCTGATCATTTTTTGTCGCAATGGTGTCATGTCATACCTCCTTTTTTGTTGTGGGTTAATAATGGTTTGGAGGTATTTTATACGATCAGGGTAAAAAGAAACGATCAATAAGGAGCATAGGAGGTATCGGTAAAAAAAATTCGAAGAGGAAGGCTACCGCGAAGCGGTTTCGTCCATCATGGAATATCACAAATTGCCTCAGATTGCAGATTAGTAAGATGTAATCACAACTCTGGCAAAAATACGGATATCATAATTTGATATCACAGATTTCTGAGGTCGATCAATTTTGCATAGATGTTTACAGTATCTGTACTTTTTAGAAGTCAAATTTATTGCTGATAAATAGCAAACTAAAAACGAAGAACCCCCATCAATTACGTTTCATAGGCGTCCAATCTTCAAGAAAGTCACCGGATTCATCGAGCTCAAAAATGATTTGTCGGGCCATAAGACGGCCGAAGGCGACCGAACCGAACCAGCCAACATCGAATTTTATTGATGTCATCGTATCTGAACGACGCTCGATAAAAAGGTCGATTCTTTCTTTTTTAGCATCGTAAAAACGAAAAAATGTTTTATCATTCTCTATTTTCTTCTCTTTTAATTCAAGAGAGAGCGCTTCACCAGCACGTGAAGTCGCTGCGATTACATCGTCATATTTAGCTATCCAAAAGCTTTCGCCCTTGCCCCCGCCTGAATTATTAAATGCAACAGGGGCGTTGCTACCAGCTGTCCCCATTGTGCTTATTGCGAGAGGAGAAAGGCACCCAATATTAAAAGTTAAGACAATAAACAATACGATTAACCTGACTATTCTCATTCTGGCATTCCTTGTTTTCCATCTACTAATGCAAATAAATCTTGTTCATCTAACCGGTTATCATTTAATTCGGATAAGTTCAATTTCCTAAGCATTTGTGTTGAGGCGAGAAGTCGAATATTAGAATAACCTATATTTTTCCCAATAATTCAACCTGAAGTCAATTTGATACATTGAGCAACTTCAAGCTATCGATTTTTATGGATTTTGTACATATAGAATCTGGATATATGGCATCCGCCTCGGAATCAAACGATTTTTCAAGGTTCTATCACATGTGATAAAAATCGAATATCGCAGGAATTTTGGGAATTGATATCTACCGAGTCGTTGGTGATCAGTACCTTCTAATCTAAGACTGCTTTCTGACAGATGGTCAATCTGATTTGTCTAAAATCATTTCTGAGTCCATTTTCTATTTTTGTGTTCTTAAAAATGATTTTACACTGCGTATGCCTTCCACAGTTTTAGCATGGGAGATCGCCTTTTTTATTTCATCTGCCGAACCCACCAAACCCAAAAGAATTATATTACATTGTAAGGCTTTAACTTCGATCTTGGTTGAAGAAATATCTTTGTCGCCAATAAGTTTTGTTTTTACCTTAGTGGACAATTTAAGGTTGGCCGTCGTCCCGCAGGTATCGTCTTCCTTCTTTGGCAAGAAATAATCCGTAACGGATTTTACACCTTCTACTTTTCCGGCTAATTTCACTGCTTGGTTCTTTTGGTCCGCAGTATCATACTCTCCAACCAGATATACATGGCCATTGTAGCAGTAGGTAGAGATGTCAAAGTATTTGATCTTTTCGTCATCCGAAAATTTTTTCCTGATGGCCATTGTAATTTTCTGATCATCATATTGTTCACCAACGCTGCGCTCGTCAACCGCAGATTTATAGATGGTCGTGCACCCTGACATCAGTATTCCTAAAATTAGAATGATGTAAAAACCCCAAAAGTATCTTTGCATGTCTATTTCCCCTTTCGGATAAATTGATGTGAACAATTTAAAGTACAAGATACATTGAGATAAAATGCAAAAAACCACACCTCACAAAACCTTAGATACTATTATGTAATCACAAAAATAGGCAAACCTGATTTGTAGAGGTAATACCAACCTTGGTAAAATGCAGATATCGTAATCTGATATCACGCGTTTTGAAGGTCGGTCAATTCTGCATAGGTTTGCATTATCTGTACTTTTGAGTGGCAAAATTTTGTACAGATACTATAAGGCATATCTGCAATTTAGGCTCAGTTGCGATAACTTGGAGAGAACACAGGTTGTGAAACATTTAAAATTCCTGTGCTCACCATGATATATCAAGAGACGGTGGTGTGGTTAAACATATACTATAAAGTATACATAGTTGTCTCAAAGCTTCTATTGCTACACAGCATGTAGATCATTTATTCTTTTTTTTGTTTTGGTAAATTTATTTTTTCATACAGAGAGCACCACCAGAAGAAACCACAACCAATAAAGAAGATACCTAAACCACCAAAAAAACCAGCAAAAAAGATACCTAAAGTCCCTAAATGTTCCATGTTTTCACCTTGAATTAGTCTTTGTTTTTTAGGTTCATTTGTCTTCGACACATCTGATCTGATTTGGGCGTGAAAAGAGATCCTCCCAAAACAACCTTTAGCATAAGAGCTAACAGGAAACTTACCACAAGGTAGGCAACCAAACCCAAAACAGTGAGGCCTAAAATCAACCCTAACACTCCACCAAGAAAATCATAGTATTTTAGACCAACGATCAATCCGGTAATCCCGCAAACTATATGGACTAGCAATCGTAGTGTATCGAATATAGTGAATGCTCCAGACTGCTTGCATGGACGTATCATGTTGTTCTGTGTTTCATCCATCTTATTGATCCAACTTTATATATTGAACCCACTCCACTTTTTTTTAGCACAGAGACCCAAAACCATTTAAATTATACAGAATTGTGTAGGATAAAACAATAAGTGATGATATTTGCGAATATCAGGGTTCCCCAAACTACACATAGATGTAATCACAAAAATTTAGGGTTTTCAAAAATCAGAAAGAACTTTATCAATAACAATTCAGATATAACGTATACAGTATCGGTACTTTTGGGAGTCCCAATTTTTTACAGATCGTGCATATATCGGTAACTGAGGCTCATCTGCGATTAGTTGGAGGTATAACACAACTATGTGACATGCCGTTTCTGCATCAGACACCTCCAGGCTCTTGGTGGATTTGGACGATTCGATCCAAAGTGGCTTGATTGAATTGAAAGAATCTCAAAATAAGGTTCCACTGCTAAGACTATATCTCCTGCAGTCCGTTGAGGTGGGCCAGGACCTTGGCGATCCTCATCAGCATTGCCAACTATTGTTAGCCACAGGCCAGCTTCTTCCAAATGAGTAGCGACATTTTGTGCAAACCTTCTTCGATCATCTTCAGAACTGAATGAGTGAAAACAGCCTCTGTCAAATATAAAACCAAAAGGAGCACCTTCAATTTTGTTCTTAAGAAAGTCAACAAGTATGAAATTGCATTTAACGTTGGCTTTAGAAGCTTTTTCTTTTGCTTTCTCTATTGCAATGTCCGAAACATCAGTACCAATAACCTGAAAGCGATTCTGGGCAAGCCATATGGAATTATCTCCGGTTCCACAACCAACATCTAAGACTTTGCAGCTCGGAATAGGATTTTTGGTCACAGTTTCGATAAGATTGAAATCTGGCTGACCTGCGTCCCAAGGAGTATCCCCTGATTTGTATCTTTTTCGGTAACGCTTTTCGATTGTCATCTGATTCCTCCTTATAGAAATGTTATATACAAGTGTTTATGAGGATCGGGATATTATCTTCTTTGTAAAGTTATCCATCAAAATGCGTGGCTTCGAGTCGCACTACAGATATAAGAGATATCTGTATCACAAAGGTTTGTAGTTGTTCAATTATACTCAGCTTTTGTTCAAGATATTCAAAATTTTTTGAGTTGGGCCAATACATTCATTTTTCGTGAGATACAGGTCAAAGGCTTGACTTAAAACTTTCATAACAATATTTTCAGCACTCGTTCTGTTTTTATCTATTTTCAAATTGAATATTATGTCGATAGCTTCTGTTCTGTAGTCATCGAGATTTTTGATTATTTTTGCATCATCCCCCATGGAAGGATTCCTAAGTCGCTTGGCGCAGACATTCAAAAAAGCGTGACATCACTTAAAGACTGTTGACTTTCTTTATTGCAAAATTGGGAGCAACTCTTGACAAAGGATGCAATATTTTTACGCCGCCAATTTTTATTTCCTTTGCGCCTTTTTCCAATTTGTTAAGCATCTCTTCAACAGCTTTTTGTGTGCTTATGGCTAATTTAGGGGGATTACCATTGTGAAAGGGCGTATCAACAGCCGGCATGAGTACTTCGTGAAAATCTATCGGTTGTTCAGTTGCTTGCATTCTCAACGTCTGAATAAATGAATGCAAGGCGGCTTTTGTCGCACAGTAGATGGGATAAGCAGCTTTTGGTGCATATACCAGACCTGTGGTGATGTATATGATTTTTGGGTTTTCATTTTTTTTAAGTAAGGGGAAAAATTGTTTGGTCAACGCTACCGGAGCGATGAAATTGGTCTGCGTCTCCAATTCGGCTTTGGCAACAATTTCTGAATCAGAAAAGAAATTGGCTTTATGCACCATTGCGGCATTGTTGATAAGGATATTGCATTGGGGATAGTTTTTCTCAACCCATTCTGAAAACTTGGTCCTTTCGAGTGCTTGCGATAAATCACATCGAAAAATGTGTAAGGAAGAAACCATTTGTTTGGCTCGCTCAAGCTTTTCTGATGAACGACCGCAGATGATGACTTGATTCTCTCGTTCTGTTAGGACTTTCGACAATTCTAAACCGATGCCAGAACTTCCTCCGGTGATGACGATAGTGTTCCCTTTCAATTTCATGGAAAAACCTCCTTTGTTCACGTTTATGACACCGCACACTTTTAAGGCGATAGATAATGCGAAGTTTCTTGGTCCTGTGTCGTTATTCGCCGTGAAGCATAACCAATTAAATCGAAGAGTGCTTTTCAGGTTTGTAAATTTTTGTAACAGTGTGTAACAGGGGTGCGGTTCGAGGACAGTAAGCAGCTGTTTTTATAAACACCCAATACTCAAATAACAACTATGCATTGCATATGGAAATCAACCAACCCATTTTTGCACCATTCCATCATTCCCTTCGACTTCCAAAGCTAAACTTCACCCCTTCAGGGTAAAATCAAAGCATACGCCTCCAGAGTCGGTTTATTTGCTTGTCATATTCAAATATATTGGATGAAATTTGTCAAAATTTGCTTTTAAATCTAAAAATAGGTTGCATTCAAGATGTTTTTAAATATTATAAATTGAGTGAAAAATGCTCAACATCTCCTATCTTTTCTATTATGCATGCAAAGCATCAGCAAGATGACTCAAAAAGGACACGCTTCGGTGGCCACAGTTTGCGCTTTTCAACTCATGGCGATGCGATGGCCGCAAAGGGCATCGCATTTCTTCAGTGCCACTGGTATCCCCTGACCATATTCGTTGCCTTTTTCATTGGCTTTTTCGTGCTATATTTTTACAGCCAACGCCAAACCTCCTGGATCATCTATTGGTTCGACGACTGGATCTTTTATGCTGATTCGAGCGGATCCTACGATCACATGAAAGAGATATCCTTTGACGGGAACATGTGGCGGCATCCACTATATCCGCTGATCGTTTCGCCCTTCGTGTCCGGGATCAAGGCCGTTTTCGGGTTTGGAAACCGGCAGGCCGCCAAAGTGGTCGTCGCACTGCTCGCAGCCCTGAATGGTGCGCTCTTCTTCTTATTATTTCACTACTACTTTAAGGAAAAAATTTCAGTTCTTGTTTTCACCAGCCTTTACGGTGTCTTATTTTCGAACCTTGTTTTCTTTTCAATTCCCGAAACCTATAGCCTTGCAAACGTGGGTATTTTAATTTTTTTCCTTCTGGTCATTCGGTTTCGTGCCGACATCACCAAACAACGTGCAATTATCCTTGGCCTTGCTTCAGGGCTGGGAGCTCTGGTAAATCCACCCCTCGGGCTGCTGTTGTTTTCGGTTTATGTGCTGTGTTTCCGTCGGCTGACTTGGCGCCATAGTTTGCAACGTTGCCTCTGGGCCACCCTCGTGGCGCTTCTCGTTTACCTAGGGGCCAATTTCCTTCTTTTCGGCTTGGAATATATTGAAAAATCTCAAAAACTTGCTAACGAGTGGGCTACAATTGCGAACTTTTTAGAGCCCGCGAGTTGGCTCAATGTAGGAGTTTCGTTTTTTATGTATGCCGTCATCTCTCCTTTGGACGAATTGGAGCGGTCCATCGGACTCAAAGATTTCGGCGGCTATTTTCAGTCACCTGCGAGAATCCTGATATTTGCGACCTTCATCATTTACCTGCTATTTACAATTATACGATTGGCACGGCGCGGCGCCTGCGATCTTGTTCTCACGGCAGCGGCCTGGTTGTGTGTGCTTTCGGTTTTTCACCTGTATTTCAACCCTCGCGAGGCATTGCTGTATTCATGTCAGGCACTGGGGCCGTTTATGTTGATTTTAGGGCGGGTATTCGCCGATATCACCTGGAAATGGAAGGCCCTTGCACTAGGGATATTTTCAATCGGTTTGGGCTATATAAATTTCAAATGTTTAATGGGATAGCTTGCCTTAAGTTTGAATGCGCGAAACCCATTTAAACTGTAATGTTCATTGATCGTTTCTACGGTTTCTAAACGGTATCTTTTCCAAGAATTATGCTAGATTAAGTATCGGGGGTGCAGGAATGATCTCGAAGTTAAAGCACGTCATCGTTTCCATGCGGCCCGGACAGTGGATCAAAAACCTGTTTATATTCGCAGGCGTTATTTTTTCAGGTAATCTTTTTAATCCCGAAGTCTTAATCCGGGTCAGCTATGGTTTCATCCTGTTCAGTCTGGTCGCCAGCAGCGTATATATCTTTAATGATATCATTGACCTGGAGTATGACCAAACCCACCCGGATAAGAAAAACCGACCACTGGCGGCCGGTCTGCTGAGTGTTCCTGTGGCTTATGCGAGTGCCATTGTACTTGCTTCAGCAGGCTTGATGGGCGCTCTGACATTAGATTGGGTATTTTTTGCTATATTACTGGGCTACCTCATCATTAACTTTGCTTACACCATCAAAATCAAAAAAATGGTTATCCTGGATATCATGTGCATTGCATCCGGTTTTGTTCTGCGAGTTCTTGCCGGCACCGAATTGGCTGAAGTTATACCCTCAGATTGGCTGATCCTCTGCACTATAACGCTTTCTCTGTTCTTGGGTTTCAGTAAAAGGCGCCACGAGCTCGTTGTGACGGGTACCAAGGCGCTTAGCCACAGAAAAGTTTTGGGAGAGTACAGCCTCAACTTTCTGGATCAAATGATCGCAGTGGCTACTGCATGTACTGTGATGTCATATGCCCTCTACACCGTGTCACCTCAAACGGTATACCGATTCGGCACCCGGAACTTGGTGTTTTCCATCCCCTTTGTAATCTACGGCATCTATCGCTATCTGTACTTAATCCATCAGAAAAACATGGGCGGCAATCCGCCCAGAGAAATGATCAGAGATCTTCCGCTGCTTCTCAACGCGCTTTTGTGGGCTTTGGTTGTGGTTCTGATCATTTACTGAGATTATGGTATCTGATCCAAAATTCACCCTCCTGGATTGGGATACAATATTGCTTAACACCAACAAGAGTAGCCATCTCATTGAAATGATTCGTCTCTGGATCTCCAGCTTCGCGGTAATAAATGATCCGCATCGCTAAAACAGCGTAAGGATTCACCAACACATTTTCTCTAGTTGACAATTCATCTCGATTCGGATATTTGGTAACTATCTGCTTTCGTCTATTGACCACACTAGATGTCTAGATGTTGGGTT
>WOR8_10009193_pt1 | contig 10183 bp, 8 predicted proteins | sample DeeMarSeWOR38_10_FD_19890 | JGI IMG/M metagenome (IMG submission 19890)
TCAGGAGTAATAGCTTACGGAAAACTTTATGCAATAAACTTTGATGGTCACGTTCACGTTTTTGATTTAGAAACAGGAAAACAAGAATTCAAATACTTTAGTGGAGATGCAGGAATAGAAACACCCTATGGACATTGGCCTTTCTATTGGGGTCCAATAGTTGCAGACGGAGTAGTATTTGCAGGAGTTGGTGAGCACTCACCTACCCAACCACTCTATAGAGGAGCGAAACTACATGGTTTTGATGCTTTTAATGGTGATCCAATATGGAGCCTTTCAGGCTGGTATGCTATTCAAGCAATAGCCGATGGATAACGGACAAAGCCTAATGATTGAAGGATCTGTCACTGATCAATCAGCAGGACAACCAAATACGCCGTGCATTGCAGATGAAGATATGTCAGCTTGGATGGAATACTTACATTTAGGCGAACCAATTCCTGCCAATGTTAAGGGTGTTGAAGTATCATTAGATGTTATTGATTCGAATGGAAACTACCGCAATATTGGAACTGCTACAACAGATATGAGCGGTACCTTTGGCTTTATGTGGGAACCTGATATTCCAGGTCAATACACTCTGATAGCTACTTTTGCTGGCTCTGAGAGCTATGGAAGCTCTTGGGCTCAGACATACTTGGGCGTCATAGAAGCACCAACACCAACACCTCCACCTGATGCAACTCCTGCTCCGCCAACTGACACATATATTATGGGCTTTGGAATCGCAATCCTTGCAGCAGTAATCATAATTGGCGTGCTGATCCTTTGGAGAGTAGGCAAAAAATAAACAATATCAAAAGAAGACTCTAAAATTCCCTTCTTTTTATTTTTTTTTTATGGGAATCAGCTTATTTTGAAATTTGTTTGACTCCCATCAGCTGCGATAAGATCTTTTGAATTTGTATAGCATTGAATTCGAATTCTAGCCTTTTGAGTAGTCTTATTTGGAGTCCACGTATATGAATTCCAACCAATTTTGGTTTTTAGAGCATTTACTATGGGGCTCCAATTATTTCCTCCATCAGCTGAGAAAGATATAGTAGTGTTTGCGATTTTATTCCCCCAAACATACCATACGATTTGGCTTTGCTTTGAAACTTGGAGTGTTTCATCACCATCAGGCGAAATAATTATGGCATGATCTCCATTGGTTCCAGCTCCAGGTAAAACTCTTCCTATTCCATCACAATAGGAATAATGATATTCATCGTACTGTTGCGAAGGATCCCCTACTCCGTTTATTGCACCCCAAGTATTGTATACAACTACAAATCTAAAGCTATGACCAAAAAGATTTAGAATGTGATATCCAAAAGCTGTCATTGCATGGCGACCTCCTACCACCTTACCATCAATTCTACTAACTGCTCCTCCTGGAACACTCCAAACAAAAGGCTTCCCAGAATCAATTATTGCTTTAATAGTTTTCCATAACCAATAATTTGCTGCGGTAGCCTTTTGATTCTGAACACTAAAATTATAATCGTAGTTAAAACCAGCTCTCCATGTTGGAGGAGATAAGGTAGGATCAATCATTTCATCTAGCATATTTGGAACATTATTACCAGAAGAAGGATGTTCAAACCAATAATCAATTAATCGACCATATCCTCCTATAGTAGCATAACCCTTACTTTTTGCAGCATTATCCCAAAAACCAAAAACCATCATATATGCAGTAGGAACACACCAATAAGTCCAATTAATAACAGGAATTAATTCATAGTTTGCAATTAATTTTAATGTATGTGTTTGCGAAATTTCATCCACATCAATTAAGGATAGTTTGGAGTCTTCTATTTGTTTCCAGACATCTTTTATTTCTTGCTTAGACTTTAAACTATCCAAACTTGGTTTGGAAGCAAAAACAATCTCTGGTTTTTCTGGTCTTAGCGTTTTTGCGTGGATAAGAATTCTATTCTTTTTTGAGGCAAATTCGAAAAATTCTTTATGTGGACCAAGAAAATAGTATTTTTTTAATTTAACGTTTTCATCCTTTAAGTAACGTTTAGCTTGGTTTTTGGCTACTTTTCCTATAAGGAAATATGGATGAAGAAAATGCGAAATTCTAATAACAGGAAAGCCTTTTTTTGTTGCAGAAACATATATTGATCCAAAACTGCCGATAAATTTTGATAAATTTGGTTTCAAATCTTCTTTAGAATGTTTTTGATCTTGAGAAATTTTTTCATTCTCGGATCGCAGTCTTTCAACTTCATCGAATATTTCCTTGTGTTGTGGAAATCGAGTAGAGTTGCAAAAATAGGGAAATACATGCGCAACTGCTTCACCTTTTTCATCTGAGACAGGAAAAGAAACTCCACAAGCTATCTTTTCTCCCCATACGCTAAAAGCTATAGAATCTGCAATTTTTTTAGCTTTATCTTCTGGAACCTTTTCTTCTATTTCAAGATTTGCAGTGGGTAAATCAAGATAATTGTTTGACAAAGTTATTACCTTTCATTAATTTTTGTTCATAAATTATATGGAAAAGAATATTTTATTAGTTTTATTCGATTTATGAATACCGATTTTATTAATTAAATTGCACTATTTTTAACTAATAAAAATGAAAATTATATTAAATTAAGGCTAAAATTTAATAAGATAAAAAATCCTTTTTTAACCAAAAAAACCAAGAAAAGGCGAAAAACAATAAGAACCAATGATTGGATCAAACTATCAGCAATAACAATAATTGTTATTCTAAGCCTTTTTTTCTTTTACAATAACCTTGTTGAACCTTACTATCGATCAAATGATGTTAACCTATACCCAACCGATTATCCAAAAATTGTTATCAAGCCTGATGGCTCAATAGAACCTCCAGAAGCCCCAATAGAACAAAACCAAAACACATACACTATCCAAGATGACTTTAGCTTTAACGCTTTATACCTTCAAAAAAGCCATATAGTCTTTCAAGGAAACAATACTTGGCTCATATCTGCAGGTGCTGAAGGGAGAGCAGGGCATGCTCAGGGTCTTTTTGAGATCAATAATGTCCAAAATATAACCCTAAAAAACGTGTATTTTCCAGTAAATCACTATAAGAGTTATCTTCAAATCATAGACTCCTCAGATTGCAAAATAATAAATAGCAACTTCCCAAAAACAACCATTAAAAACTCACATAATATTCAAATCCAAGATTCTCAAGGTCCAATTGATCTTTACAATTCCCATAATTGCATCATAAAAGACAGCAGGTTATCTCTTAGTTTAGTTAACTCTCACCAAAACCAAATCTTTAACAACAGCATTTCTGACGGATTTATAATCTTTAATTTTGAAAACTCATGCAGCAACCTAATCTTTAACAACTACATTAACTGCAAAGCACAAAAACTAATCTCAATGACAGGAAACACAAACAAAAACCTGTTTGTCGCAAATAATTTTGCAAACTACGCATACTTTGAACCAACCTTTAACCATTCAGGCACCAACATATTCTATCATAACAACTTTTTTAATGCAAACTGGATGCAAACCGATCCAGAGTTCACAGTTAGCAAATGGGATAACGGAAAAGAAGGTAATTACTGGAGTAACTATAATGGAACAGACACCAACCACGATGGAATCGGAGAAACACCTCATATTATTGACTTAAACAATCAAGACCTATACCCCCTAATAGCACCAATAAACATAAACCAAGAAAGCTTGCCAGAGCTTCCATCTTACCCATAAAAACAAAAAAAATAGAACATTTACAATATTTTTCTATAACTATCTTCTATATGATATTTATAAAAAATGATTTGATACACCAAAAAAACTATGACTCAGAGAAAAAAACATTGAATAAAAAAAGATTATGTTTTAGGTCTCTTTTTTGATTTAGAATTCTTTTTAGGTTTAGCTTTAGGTTTCTTTTTAGGTTTGGGTTCTGACTTCTTTTTAGGTTCAGCCTTATTTTCTATTTCTTCCTCTTTTACTATTTCAATTTCTATTATCCCCGTGGTTCGCAATGCAGGAATAAACAACAATAGAAGAGCAATCACCATTAAAGCAAAAGTAGTGTTACTCAAGCTGCTAAATGTTGAAGTCCACTCACCACTACTAATCAAGCCAAAATCCCCCAACCGATTCTTAACAATATCATACATTTGCCAAAAATACATGATGCTAAGACCCTGATAGATTATAGTGATGATTGGCAAAAGAAAACCCAGCCACTTTGAGGTTTTACTTGGTTTGATACTATATTGACGATGAGGAATAATTGAAAGAACAGACAAAAGAATAGCCCCATCCAAGAAAACCCAAAGCATAATATTACTATAATAAAAATCATCAGCCCAATCCAAACTAAAAATTAAACCATAATTGTACAAATCTCCATGAACAAAGAAAATAAACCTATAAACCAAAACACAACAAATAAGATTTAAAACAGCCACAACTAACAACACTAACACAGTGCTATCCTTTAGCAAACCCTTAACATCAGCCATTTTTTCATCTCAAACAAACAATACATGATAATCTAACATTAATAAAAATAAAATGACTCTTTACATACTTTAGATTTATTGGCTTTTAAAAATATAAAAACCGCAATTTTAACCAGAAATTTAACAAACTTAAAAATCTGACAAAAGCTCTCAGCTTAACACACAACTCTTTAAAAAATCAAATTCACCTGACCAACGTTAATTTTTATCTTAAAGCTTGAACAGTTTAGTTAAGGCTGAAAAACTTAAGTCCTTATAGTGTATTGTAACATTTTATTGGAGGTTTATTCAAGCTGGATGCATTATATGTTGTAGGCTCACTTTTGATTCTTACTTTTTTTGCATGGAATCTCTACAGCCTTCCAGCTCTTATAGCAGGATTTAGAAACCTCACCAAAAAAAAGAAACACTATTCTAAAACTTCAAAAATCGATCCAATAAAATTGCCCATAGTTTCAATTATTATTCCAGCAAAAAACGAGGAGAAAGTGATTCAAAGATTACTAAAATGTCTACTAAATTTCAATTATCCTAAATCAAAGATGGAAATAATAGTTGTTGACGATAACTCAACAGATAGAACCTTTGAATTATGCAAAGAAATAGCCAATAAAATGTCTCATAGGATTAAAGTTCTAAAAAGATTGGAAAGTTCAACTAAAGCTGCTGCTCTAAATTACGGATTGAAGTTTGCTAAAGGTGATATAATAGCTAACTTTGATGCAGACAGTTTACCTGAATCTGACGCTCTAATAAATGCTATCAAATACTTTAATGATCCCAAAGTTGCAGGAGTACAAGGAATCATCTACTCCTCGAACCCAGACGAAAACATGCTCACAAAATTTCTATCACTTGAAAGGTCCATTCAATATGAGATCTACCAAAATGGAAAAGACAGTCTAGGTCTATTTGTGAGCCTAAACGGTACATGTCAGTTCATCAAAAAACCTATACTCGAAGAATTAGGCGGTTGGAATGAGAAAAACCTAGCTGAAGACATGGAATTATCCCTAAGACTAGCTGAAAAAAACTACAAAATCAAACATGCATTAGATGTGAAAACCCATGAAGAAAGCCCAAACAACATAAGTGGCATGCTAAAACAAAGAACCAGATGGTTTAGAGGCAACCTCGAAAACATGATAAAATTCGGCAGACTGCTAAAAAAACCAGCAAATAAAATTCGTCTAGATGCTGAAATCCAACTCTTAGGCAATTTAATTGCCATTCTTTGCGTATTTAATTATATTATGGCCTACTGGACCTTCACTCTACCCGTCGACCAGTTCTTAGTTGCAATAATGTACATCACAAGTTTTCTCATGCTTTTCGTTTTAGCTATAGCAGGATTATCTTTAGTAATTCTATCAAAACCCATAAAACCTACAAATATTCTATGGCTCCCCTTCATCTACGGATACTGGGCACTACAAAGTTTCATAGCCCTAAATGCAGTATTTCTAATAATTATTAGACACCCAATCAAATGGAGCAAAACCAAAAGATCAGGTATCATAACCTCACAAAAAGCCCTAAACATAATTTCCAGTGTTAACTGACAAACAGCTTTTTACCTATTTTATTTGCTATTTTTGCTAGAATAATATCCAAAACAAAATCGGAAAAAAATTTTTGCATTCATTTAAACTTCTTAAATAAATATATACTATCAAATATTTCATAACTCAAAAAAATATTAACCAAAAAAACGAAGGTACAAACTTGAATTATCCCCGATTTACAGACTCCATAAATAGGTGGTATACAAATTTATCTAATCGAAACATAACCATTTATTTTCTCATCTTTTTTATAGCATTCTTTCTGCGGTTAATACCCGAACTTTTAATTCAAACTTACCCAATTGGCTATGAAACAATCACATATTATGCACCAGCAATGATTAAACCTGAATCAACTTCAACTTTTCCACTAAGTATTCTAGATCATCTACATTTTATCAGAACTCAAAAACCTATTTTGGACACTTTTACAGCTGGACCATTATTTTACGTTTTTATGTGGACCTTATCTGATATAACGGGTGCTCAGAGTTTTTTATTATTAAAAATTACTGGGCCTCTTTTATACGGTTTTTTAGGAATATCATTTTTTATTTTTATTCGAAGAGTTCTAAAATTTGATAAAAAACTAGCATTATTCACAGTTTTTTTATTAATTTTCTCAATAGCAGCTCTTCGTGAGTCATGGGATAGATATAGAGATGTTCTCGCACTCACTTTTCTTTTTGCCACATTAACAGCATTGTCCTTAAAAGACTCTAACAAAAAATACATGCTAACAATAGGGTTGTCTGTTCTTACAGTATTATCAAGAGATTATATTGGATTTCTATTAATTGTAACTGTTTTAGGCTATGTCCTATTTTTGAAAAAAGGAAAAATAAAAAATCTAGCACTCTTTATTCCAGCATTAATTTCCTTTGCTATAACATTTAATGAAGTGTATTTACATTGGAATTATCTTTCACAGAGCAGTGTTTTCTTTTTAAAAGATTATTGGTTTGCTGTAAAAGATGCATTCTCAATTTTCTTTGTGTGTTACATATTACTTTTACCTTTGATTTTAATAGGCTTTAGAAAAAATTCTTTTTTAAATTCACTAATAATATGGTTATTGCTTGGTTCTTTTAGTTTTATTATCTTTCCTTGGTTTGCAATACCAGGTTATCAAAGATGGTTAATATTGTTAATTTTTCCATTTGTGATCTATTGTGGTTGGGGACTAACCAAAATTAGTTCAGGAAAAAAAAGAAAGATAGCCTCAGTCTTGATGTTAGTGTGGGTTACTTTTGGAATAGTTTTTGTTTCAGGGATCTTCTTTCCTTTTGGTTTCGTTCCTACCAGCTATGTGCCAACTAGCTTAACAACCAGCTCAATAGAATGGTCTCATGTCGATGAGCTCAAGAATTCAATAATTTGGCTGAAGCTTCCGCAGCTCTAAAAGATGCATTAAATCTCAACCCAGATAGAACCTATTTAATCTGGTATGCAGTTTCAGAAATTGAACAATTCCAAAAAATCTACTCTGAAGAGAATTTATCTGTTTTTAAATATAATTCGCTTTCATAGATTTCGGGATAAACTTCATATTCTTTTCCTCTTTATACTTCAATAACATCATAAGAGGATTATTTATTGGTAAGAGTCTGCTTCATATCAAGTTACCCACCTACGCGAGGTCGCTTATCAGAGTACGCTGGTAATCTAATAGCTGAAATGCAGAATAATCCTTGCGTACAACACATAGATGTTATAGCTGGAACAAATAAATCACGAAATTCAGATCAACTATCAGATAAAGTAACTGTTCATGAGACTTGGAAATTTAATAACCCTCTCTCTTTGTTTTTCATTCCAAGTAAAATTCTAAAATTAAAACCCGATATCGTACATTTCAATGTTCACATGGCAGTTTTCGGAAATTCAAGAATAACAAATTTTATTGGACTTGGACTACCAATAATCACAAATCTATTGGGATTCAAAACAATTACAACAGTACATAATCTTATAGAAAAAATAAATCTACAAAAAGTAGGTTTTAAGGATTCATTTTTTAATAGAATAGGTTCTTTCTTAATTCTAAAAATGATGGGAATATCTTCAACAGTTACTTTTAATACGAAATCTCATCTTGAATTATTTAAAAAAAGGTACAAGTCAAATAAAGCAAAAAGAATTCCTCATGGAACATGGAAGAATCACAAAATCCCTAAAAAAAATAATGGGCATTCAAAAAAAATATTATATATCGGTCATTCCGGACCCTACAAAGATATTGATCTGCTCATAAAAACTTTTAAAATTATCAATGAAAAGAAAAAAAATACCGAATTAATTATTGCTGGAGATTCTCATCCAAACTACCCTGGATACCTCGAACAATTTTTTACTGGTCAAGAAAACAATAATATCAAGATTAAGGGTTATGTTCCTGAAGAAGAACTACCTGCTCTTTTAGCAGATTCCGATGTTGCAGTACTTCCATACTATACTTGTACAGGCACAAGCGGAGTTGCTCATCTAGCAAGTTCTTTTGGAGTACCTATCGTAGCTACAAACCTCCCAGAATTTCAGGAATTAGCTAAAGAAGGCTGTGGGCTATTATTAAGCGAACACAACTCACAATCAATTGCAGAGAAAATTAATGAAATCCTCGATCAGCCCCCTATAGCAACTAAACTGAGGGAAATGAACTTTGATTTTGCTGAAACAAGAACCTGGGATTTAATCGCATCTCGCTTCTGCGAACTTTATAGAGACCTTACTCAATAAGAAAATGAACATATTACTAATTTGTCCTGAATTTCCCCCAAGAAACATTGGTGGAGGCGGAGTCGTCTATAAAACTTTAGCAGAAAAATTAGCAAATGAAAATCATAATGTTAGAGTTATAGCTGGAAATTTTTATAACCAAAGCTTAATGGGCAAAATTCAAAAAAAAACTAAAAAAAGCATAGAAGTATTTTTTATACCATTAACACCCGCAATAAAAACTAAAGATTTTGACACTTCCACTTACACACCTCCAACAATTTCCAGCTTTTCTTTCTTAGTAAAACAACTCAGCAAAACAAAAAAAGAAGTTATACACCTTCACGGCCTCTTTCATCCTCTAATTGATATATCCGCTATTATTTGCATATTAATGGGCAAGAGATATCTTTTAACTTGCCATGGAATCCCAGAAAGCCCAAAAAAAGCTGGCATAATATGGAACTTCTTTTTTCAATTCTACTTAAATTTTATTGAGAAAATTGTTGTAAAAAAAGCTGTTGCACTTACAGGCGTATCAAGATTTATAATAGAACAATGCAAGATCTTAGGTTTAACTAACAATAATATGAGTGTTATATATAATGGATTGAACAGTGATTTAAAAAATATTCTATCTGTTACTGTTGAAAATATTGAAAAAAAATATTCACTAAAAAATAAGAAACTAATATTCGCAATAGGCAGATTAAATCAAACCAAAGGCTTTCATTATCTCATACGATCAATGAAATACATTTCATCAAAAATTCCCGCCTCCCTTTTGATTATTGCTGGTAGGGGCCCTTACCAAAAAGCCTTAGAAACCGCAATAAACAGGGAAAAACTATCCTCCCAGGCTAAACTAGTAGGTTGGATAACTGAAAAAGAAAAAATTGCTTTCTACAAACGTTCAGATCTTGTTGTTTTCCCCTCTATACAAGAACCCTTTGGACTAGTTATGCTAGAGGCATTAAAAATGCATAAACCTATAATCGCTTTTAATACTCCCTCCTCAAGAGAATTAATAGAAAATAATGTAAATGGAATGCTTGCTTCTTTGGATAAACAAAAGGATCTTTCAGATTTAATAGTACAAGTATTAACTAATAATTCTCTGAGAAATAAATTAATCAAAAACACGTATTCAATTAAAAACGAGTTTGAATGGGAACAAATAATTAAAAAATATCTAAGAGCATATGAATTAGTTCAATAAAAATAGTAATCTTTGAAATTAATTGCCATGTTTTCATGGCTTAATTTAGGTGCAAATATTTGACATTAAAAAAGCTTAAGAAAATTATCTTGTTCTTAAGTCCTTTTATTATTTTTTTTCTTATTTCACTTTTTTTATGTTTTAAGTTAATCACAATTCCAAATATCGTTATAGGAGATAGTTTTCATTGGACCAAAAATACATTACATGACATTCTT
>WOR8_10007829_pt1 | contig 10182 bp, 12 predicted proteins | sample DeeMarSeWOR38_10_FD_19890 | JGI IMG/M metagenome (IMG submission 19890)
GATCGTACTGCGCGTCGGATACATGCTGATCATATACCTCGAAGGTTTTCCCCTTTCGTTCGCTGTAAGTGTGCTTGTAAACTGCATTTTCAAAATCGCCCGCATATTTTCCGGGGTGACCGCCGGAAAAGGCCTGACAGTTAGGAAGTCCTGCTGCCATTTTGAATAACAAAGCGGTGGTTCCGGACTTGCCTCGTCCAAGTATTAGAATTTTCATGCTGACTCCTAAAAAAGTAAAGATGCAGTACTTGGTTTTACTCTACAACGGCAGAACCTCTCCATAGCTACTGAAAAAGGTGTAGAAACCAGGCATTCTCTCAGGTGGTGGGTCTTTTGCTCAGGCACAAATTCGAAAAAGAGTATTTGCGGTCTGATCAACATACAGTCTTCCATCGTCACCGAGGATATGCTGAAATCTCATTATCCGGGCATAGACCCCTTGGGCGGAAATTACAGGATAGCGATGACGCTGGAAATACTTTTCATGGCCGAGTTTGCGCGAGATCGGAAAAATTTTGCGATTGCCGATCCTCAGAGATTTTGAAAGAAATATGCTTGGTGGAAAAGATACAAAGCGAAATTCTGCGTCGCGATGGAGCATTAAAAAAATCGACCCATTGATTTGATAAAGCATCGGAATATCGCCTCTGAATTTGGGTCTTTTTTATCTGCTTGTGGTAACGTTGTCAAGCGTTATGGTATAAACTCTTCTTATCACGAGCACATACCAAAAGCTGCGGCGAGATGGCAACCCATTGCAAACAGTATTATTTCAAAACCACCTTACGATTACCTTATTCCCATACTCATCGGAAATAAAAAATTATAAATCGGAAAAAAGAATTTTTTGAGAAAAATATGTTGCAAACATATATTTAAATGCTGTATATACATCTATAATAATAATCAACTATACATCCTATTTTAACCAAACAAAAACATAATTCAAACATTTTCGATATATTTATCTATATTCATAACAGGTAAGCCATTCCATTGAAAATTGTTGATGAGTCAAATCCGATCCCCAAGTATCTCCAAATCAGCGCCTGGCTCAAAGAGCTGATCCAGACAGGCCGGTACAAAGCCGGGGAAAAGATCCCTTCGGAAGTGGAACTTTCCAAAATGTGTGGCGTCAACCGCAATACCCTGCGTCAGGCGATCTCAGAGCTGACCGCTCTTGGTTTACTGAGAAAAGAAAAAGGCACCGGAACCTTTGTCACCACGCCGGCGCCCGCTGAGCTGAGACAAAAGTTGGAGTATATTTCAAGCACCACGGATCTGATGCAAGACAGTGGGATAACGCAACGTACTAAAATTATAGAAAAACGGGGCGAGCAAGCCAAGGATGAAATTGCCCAACTATTGTTTCTGGGCGCCAACAATAAAGTTGTCGTCGTGCGGCGGGTCAGAGTCGGCGATGGAACGCCCTATATTTACGAGGAAAGTTATCTGCCATACGACTTATTTAAGGATATTCTTAAAATGGATTTAACAGGATCTATGTATAAAATCATCTCAGATCAGTTTAATATTGTCTTGGCGCGCTGCAAACAGACCATCAGTGCCATAAATTTTAATGCCAAAATTACCAAAATTTTAGAGCTGCCGACAAATGCCGCGGGAATATTCATGGAAAGTTTGACCTTTGATGAAAACAGTATGCCCATTGAAGTCCTATATTCCTATCACAGAGGTGATAAATACAAACTCGAAATTGAACTGGGACGCTATCACAGCACATCGGATAAAATAGTTCTGTTTGCCGAAAAGTAAATATCCGGGGCCATAAGGCCCGGCTCCGGTCCACCTCGGAGGGCTGATATGGGTGACAACGTTTACCAGCAGTGTTCAGCTTTCAGGTGTCAGGTTTCACTAACCAAATTCGACACGCTATGTCGGATTCGTTCACGACATGAAATTTCTTTTACCGGTGCTGGTATTCAGTAGGATCCAAATCAGCGTTCAGGTATTAGTATTCGGTGTTTACTGACACCTAAAACCTGATACCTGAAACCAGGAACAGATTTGATCTATGGCAGCGCCAATTATCTATGACCTAGCCAAAGAACCAGGTTTTAGGTATCGGAATAAATATTGATAAGTTAACAAAAGGAGGGACCATGGCTATTGTCAATGCAAAAAATATGATGTTGAAGGCAACGGCTGAAAAATATGCCGTAGGGGCGTTTAACTGCACCAATCTCATTCAAATGGAGGCCGTCGTGGAAGCGGCCGTTGATTTGAAAGCACCGTTGATTATTCAAGCCTCGGTAGCGCCATCAAAGTTTTTAAGTCCCCAGGTAATCGCCGCCATTTACAAAACCCTGGCGGAATCCGCACCGATTCCCATCTGCCTGCACCTGGACCACTGCAATGATGTGGAATTTTGCAAAGTGTGCGCCGATGCGGGCTATACGAACATCATGATCGATGCCTCCAAACAGGAATTCAGCGAAAATATTCGGCAAACCAAGGTGGTGGTGGACTACTGCCATGCACTCGGAAATATCTCGGTGGAAGGGGAACTGGGCACCGTATCCGGGGTGGAAGATCAGGTGAAAGTCGCCGAAGACGAGGCCCAGCTGTGTGATCCGGAGCAAGCGCTGGAGTTTGTTGATCAGACCGGAATCGATATTTTTGCGCCCGCAATTGGAACAGCCCACGGGGTTTACAAGACAAAGAATCCGAAAATAGACTTTGATCGTTTGGAAAAAACCGCATCACTTATCAACGGCCGAGAACTGAGAGTTCCCCTTGTCATTCACGGCGGAACCGGTTTGCAGCCGGATGTTGTCAAAAAATTGGTGTCCCTTGGAGGCGCCAAATTTAACGTGTCTACGGATTTAAAACACACCCTGATCGACACCACCTACGCCTACATTTCAGATCACCGCGATGAATATAATCCGGGCAAGGTGGATGCGGCCGTCAAAGAAGCCATCAAAGATAAAATTAAATACTGGATTGATTTGCTGGGTAGTGCGGGCAAAGCAGGATGATTTTGTCTGTTGTCTTTCGTCAGTTGTCCGTTTTAACAAACAACGGACCCGAACTATGTACAACTGATATTGAGCGTTTGTACTCGATTAGAGAGCGTCATTTTCGATTAACCTAATATCTATCAGGGAGGTTGCACAATGTCATCGTTAAAAGCTATTTTTTGGGATCAAGACGGGGTGATCATCGATACCGAAAAAGACGGTCACCGGGTTTCCTTCAACAAAATGTTTAAAGAATTTGGTTACGATTTTGAATGGGATGTCGACACCTATGGGGAGTTACTCAAGATTTCGGGCGGCAAAGAGCGGATGCGTCATTATTTCACGGAAAAGGGAATCATACTTGAAGGCATACCCGAGAAAGACGCTGAATTATTATTGACACTCCACCAAAAGAAAACCGCCATATTTGTTGAAATGATCGAAAGCCGCAAACTTCCTCTAAGGACCGGCGTTCATCGAATCATGAGGGAAGCCATGGAAGCCGGTCTGCGCATGGGGGTGTGTACGACAGCCAATGAACGCTCGGCCAATGCGATTGCCAAAGGCATGCTTGGTGATATCAACCTTGAATTTGTTTTAGCCGGAGATGTGGTCAGCAAGAAAAAGCCGGATCCGGAAATCTATCTTTTGGCTTTGGAAAGAACCGGACTGACTGCGGATGAGTGCATCGTTATGGAGGATTCACGCAACGGTATTCTGGCGGCAAAAGCCGCCGGGCTGAGGGCTGTGGCGACCACTAACATTTATACGGAAAATGAAGATTTGAGCGAAGCATCAATTGTGGTGACCTCTTTGGGTGATCCGGACGGTGAAAAAGGCGTCCTGAAACGATCCGATAAGCCGTTTGATTTTGACGGTGTTTTACATGCGGATCAATTGATAAAATACTTCTAAAGTTGAAAATCACTTTCCAGGAACAATTTTTAAAGGATCAAGAAAATGATTGTGGGCGTTCTAAAAGAAATCAAGGCCGAAGAAAATCGCGTGGCTCTGTCTCCGGGGGGAGTTGAGTTCATGCGCCAAAATGGCCATTCGATTCTGGTAGAAAAAAATGCGGGCAGAGCCAGCGGGTTCACCAACAAAGCGTATACGAATGCGGGTGCGGAGATCGTGAATGGATCTGCAGAGATTTTTGACCGCTCAGAAATGATTATGCGCGTCAAGGAACCGAAGCCCTCCGAGTTTGGACATCTCAAAAAGGGCCAAATATATTTTGCCTATCTTCATCTGGCAGCATCGGAAAAGGTGACGCAGGCGATGATCAACGCCGGATCTGTTAATATAGCCTATGAAACGATTCAAAAGGCAGACGGCTCCTTGCCGCTGCTTACCCCCATGAGCGAAGTGGCCGGCCCGATGGCGATTCAACAGGGGGCCAAATACCTGGAAATGGCTCAGGGTGGCCACGGTATTTTGCTGGGGGGTGTTCCCGGAGTGGACCCGGGCACGGTGCTGATTATCGGCGGCGGGGTTGTCGGAATCAATGCTGCGAAGATGGCCTGCGGATTGGGTGCCAAGGTCTACATTCTTGACATTGACCTGGATCGTTTGCGCTATTTAAGTGATGTGATGCCCGGCAACTGCATCACCTTGATGTCCAGTCCGGCGGCGATTCGCGACGTCCTTCCCAAGGCGGACGTTGTCGTCGGAGCTGTGCTGGTTACCGGAAGTAAGACGCCGACACTGGTCACCCGGGAAATGCTCAAAACGATGAAGAAGGGCTCGGTATTGGTGGATGTCTCCATTGATCAGGGTGGATGCTTTGAGACGTCTAAAGAAACGACCCACGCCGATCCGACCTATACGATCGACGGCATTGTCCATTATGCTGTCAGCAACATGCCCGGGGCGTTGCCCCGAACATCCACATTGGCCTTAAACAACGCCACCCTGCCGTATGCGGTGGAAATTGCGAATATGGGTTGGAAAAAGGCCATGCAAGAAAATTCCGAAATTAAACTCGGCGCCAACGTGGTAAACGGTCAGGTGACATATGAAGGGGTCGCCAAGTCCTTTGGTTTTGAGCATGTCCCCATTGATAAGTTACTCTAAATAGGTGTTTTATAGTTATTGCGTTTCGATCTGCGATTGAGGAAAAGGAGCCAATTATGATTGTAGGCGTTTTAAAGGAAATCAAGGCTGAAGAAAATCGAGTGTGTATGACCCCTGCAGGCGTGGAGGTAATGAAACAAAATGGTCATACGGTGCTTGTGGAAAAAAATGCCGGCCGCGGCAGCGGTTTTAATAACAAGGCATACCAGGAAGCAGGCGCTGAGATCGCGGATACAGCCAAGGAAATTTTCAAACGTGCCAAAATGGTGATGCATGTCAAAGAGCCCCTGCCCTCCGAATATGACCTCATCCGCAAGGATCAGATCATATTCACGTATCTCCATCTGGCAGCGGCCGAAGAACTCACTCATGTGTTGATCAAAAGCGGGTCCATCAATATTGCCTATGAGACCATTCAAAAAGAAGACGGATCTTTGCCGCTACTGACCCCTATGAGTGAAGTGGCCGGACGCATGGCGATCCAGCAGGGTGCCAAGTATCTGGAAATGGCCCAGGGCGGTCATGGCATTCTATTGGGCGGCGTGCCCGGGGTGGACCCGGGAACGGTGGTCATCATCGGTGGCGGAATTGTGGGCACCAATGCGGCCAAAATGGCCTGCGGCCTGGGTGCCAAGGTGTATATTCTGGATATGAATCTGGAACGCTTGCGCTATCTGAGTGACGTGATGCCCAGCAACTGTTTTTTGCTGATGTCCAAACCCACAACGATTCGCAGACTCATCAAGGAGGCCGACGTCGTTGTAGGTGCGGTATTGATTCCCGGGGCAAAAGCACCCAAGTTGATTACCCGGGAAATGCTGAAAACGATGAAGAAAGGGGCGGTGCTGGTAGACGTAGCCATTGATCAGGGCGGATGCTTTGAGACCTCCAAGCCTACCACCCATGCCAAACCGATTTACACCGTTGGCGGGGTGGTGCACTATTGTGTGGCCAATATGCCGGGGGCCGTACCTAAGACCTCCACGCTGGCGCTGACCAATGCCACGCTGCCTTATGCGGTTGAAATCGCCAATAAAGGTTGGAAAAAAGCCATGCGCGAAAATCCTGAAATCCGTTTCGGCGCCAATGTGGTGAAGGGTAAAGTAACCTATCAAGGCGTCGCCGAGGCGTTTGGACTGGAGTTCACGGCAATCGATAAGCTTCTATAAAAGGTGTGCATAGTAATATAGTAGTTAATTTTGAAAATAATTCAAAAGGAGAAAAGAATGACAAAAGAATTAAAAGATTGGTTTGTTCCATGGTTGATGACGGCAAGAGAGTACAATACCAGCATTCTGGATCACGCCTGGGCCCATCCGGAGCATGCACGCATGATGCTGAATGAAAACCCTATTCAACCGTCCGAAAAAGTCGTAAAAGCGGTAGCGGATGCCGTCAGAAACGGGAACCGGTATCCGGACAGCATGAGAGGCTTACGAGAAAAAATCGGCAAGCTGTATGACTTGGGCCCGGATAACGTTGCGCTGTGCAACGGTTCATCGGATACGATTGACACCATGATGCGTGTTTTTTTGCTACCGGGCGATGAAATCATAATGTCCAATCCGACCTTCGGTCTATTTCCGGTGCGCGCCGAGCTATGCGGTGCCAAAGTTGTCCAGATTCCGCTTCGCGAAGGCGACCTGCAATACGATGTCGAAGGTATGCTCAATGCGATTTCCGAGCGCACGAAACTCATCTTGATTATCAACCCCAATAATCCCTCCGGTGTATTTATCGATGATGATGATCTGATCCGCTTTTGCGAGACCGGCATTCCGCTATGCATTGATGAAGCTTACGGGGCTTATACGCAGGATCGACCGACCAAAGCACCTCTAATTCAAAAATACCCCCATGTGTTCTTGTCGGTGACATTGTCCAAAGCCCACGGCTTTGCGGGAATTAGATTCGGCTTTGTGCTGGGTACCGAAGAAATGATTAAGGCCTTTAACACCATGTTTCTGCCCTGGAATGTGAGTCTGATGTCTGCCGCTGCGGCCGAAGCTATTTTGGACAACCCGGAGGAAGTCGCAGCCAAGGTTAAACACAACAACCGCTGGATGGATAAATTTTATAAAGAACTCAAAGAACTGGGACTCAATCCGTATCCGGCTCATGGCAATTATATGCTGATAGATGCCACCATGACCGGTAAAACCACCGAAGAGATCCTGCAAGCGGCAAGGGATATGCAAGGCGTGTTGCTAAAGAAAATCAGCCCGATCCACGGTAAAACCGGTTATTTCCGGGTAACCCCCGGCAGCGACGAAGAGTGTGAACGATTTATAAAGTTTATCAGAGAATATTTCGGCTAAGCCAACTGATTACCGAAAAAAAATCTTTAAAAATTAATAGGTGAAAACATGACCATTAAGTATCAAATTGCGAATTTGCTCAGTGCGGGTAGCTTCGGGTTGAATGTTTTCAGCCAGGATGACCTGGAGCAAATCCATCGGGCCACCCTTGATGTGCTCTGGAATGTGGGCATTCAAGTCAAAAGCTTACAAGCCAGAGACATATTCGGCGACAATGGATGTGTGGTCAATGAAGAAAACGACGTGGTTAAAATTCCTCCGCATCTCGTGGAAGATGCCATTCAATCTGCTCCGGCGACCTATCGCGCCCATGCCATCGATCCCCAAAACGATTATGTCGCTGGTGGGACAAAGACAGGCTTTGTCAATTTTGGGGAAGCCCCCGCACTCATGGACCCTGAAACCCGCAAGGTGAGAGCGGCAACCAAAAAGGATGTCGATGACACGGTTCGGTTCGTTGATGTGCTGGAAAATGTCATCGGGTGGGAGCGGCCGCTGACCGCGCAAGATCTGGATGAGCAAATGGCCAGCATCTATAACGCCTATTCCTTTTACACCCATTCGTCAAAGCACGGATTTTTGGGTATTTACAACGTCGAGCAGTTTGATGCGGCGGTTAAAATGGGGGCGGTCCTGGCTGGTGGAGAAGATAAGCTCAGGCAAAGCCCCTTATTTACGTGTTCGGCCGATCCGGTCAGCCCATTGGTTCTTACCGAAGAGGCGACCGATGTTTTGATCGCGGCCTGCAAATTTGGCGCACCGATAAAAATAAATCCCCTGGGCATGGCCGGTGGAACCACCTGCGTGAACATGGCCGCAACGCTGGTCACGCACAATGCGGAAGTGTTGGGCTCCGTTACTTTGGGTCAACTGGTCAACAGGGGAGCTCCGATGGTATACGGCAGCTCAACCAGCATGATGGACATGCAAACCACGTTGTCGGCCATGGGTGCCCCGGAGATGGCCATGATCAGTGCGGCGGTGGCCAAACTGGCACAGTTTTATAAAATGCCCTCCTGGGTGGGCGGCGGGTAGGTGGACAGCAAAAAGCTCGATGCCCAGTCAGGCCACGAGTTTACCCTGACCGCCATTGTACCCGCGTTGGCAGGTGCCAACATGATATACGGCGTCGGGATGCTCGACAGTGCGATGACCTGGGATTATGCCTCGGCATACCTGCAAAACGAATTTATCGATATGGTGTTAAAGGTTGTCAATGGCATTCAAATATCCGAAGAAACCCTGGCCATGGATGTAATTCGAGATGTCGGGACGGCCGGGGAGTACATTACCCACGAGCACACCTTGAGAAATTTTAAAAACCTGTCCCATCCAAAATTGATGAATCGGGACAACCGGGAAAATTGGGAAGCTGCGGGGGCCGCGGATATCGCCGAGCTGGCTTACGAAAAGTCTCTCGAGGTTCTGAATACTTACAAACCCAAACCGCGACCCGAAAATGTTCAGAAGGAGCTAAACAGGATCTACGCGGAGTATGAACAAGCGATTGCCGAGCGCAAAGCGAAGAAGGCGGCGGCTTGAGAGTGTTCGTTTTCCATCAATATCGGTCTCCGACCGCTGGTTTCTGGTAATTGTTTTAGAAAGTTGATCAAATAAATTTAGCTGGGGTATTGGAACTGGAGTGATGGAGTTTTGCTTTTTGACCATTACTCCATCATTCCTTGTTCACTATATTTTGAGTTAATGAAAAAAGTATAAATTAGCTTTATTTATGTTCGCCGTAATCCTTTTAACGTTAACGCGCCTCGAAAATTTTTTTTAGAGCTTTAAAATCTTCAATAATGCAGTCCGCGCCGGCTAGAGTGAGCTGTTCTTTTAACTTAGCCTTATCCGGTGCTGATAACAGCATACCGATCCCTTTAAACCCTGTGCGACTGCGTTTCGCTGCCAGCATGTCATCCGGCATATCCCCCACATAGTAATAACCGTCAAATGTCTCGCCTAAAGTTCCGGCAATGGCATCCAGCATGAATGGATTGGGCTTGCTCAAGAAAACCTTCTTGCCCTCCTTTTTAAAAATCTTTTTCTCTTCTCGGATACAATCATCAAGCGAATAGATCAGACTGAAATATCCTTTTAAGTTGAATTTTTCCAATGGATAATCGGCTTCAGCCTTTGGACGTCCCGTTGCAATCGCCAGAATATTTTCTTTTGATAAGTCTTCAACAATGGATCGATCGATGAGTACTTTTTCTCTAAGAATATAGCCTTCCCCCCGATATACTTTCGGCGCTAAGCTATAGGTAGATGCAAATAGCGCCTCGCCCAGATAGATTTCCTGAAAAATCTGCTTAATGATGTTTCCACTGCCGACATCACCCACGTAGAGGCTGGCGATAAATTGATCCTCTGGTTTTCCTTTCTGTTCAAGCAGCGTCATCAAGGGACTATGCGTTGATTTCAAAAACTCGGCCATTGGAGTTACATCACAGCGCCGAAGGGTTTTTCGATATCGAGCCCAAGGATCGAGGTTTTTGCTCAATCTATTTTGATCTACCAAGCTGAACAAAAGGGCAATGACGAGGCAGGTTAAGTCCCAGTCGTTGTTTAATCCCCCGCTTTGCTTTACACCGGCAAGATCTGAAAGATCGAAAAGCGGGTCGGGCAGAAGCTCGGCGGATTGCGCGGGGCTGAAAAACAATTTGGTTGTTTGCCTCACAGTGTCCCGATACGAGCCTGAAACATCGATGAGCACGCCGTCCATGTCGAAGACGATTAAATTTCTTGATTTCATATTTTTTTGTTAGACAGCATGTAGAGGATTTGAAATATTACAATAGGTCAAT
>WOR8_10007830_pt1 | contig 10181 bp, 11 predicted proteins | sample DeeMarSeWOR38_10_FD_19890 | JGI IMG/M metagenome (IMG submission 19890)
TTGAGTTCTACGTTTTTCGCACTCTGCCTTTTAGAAGGACCCTGTGCTCCACTACATGCATTATCACGTCGGCAAGAGTTTTCAGCAGCAGGAAGAGAAGCAGACCCCAGCCAAAAGCAAAGCCAAGAATTATAGTGAGATGCATAGGGACTACTCTTGCGTAGGGATACATCATTATCGTACCGATATTCTGTTTCCCAATAACTCTGGGCTTGTTATAACGGTAAGAATAGATATGGTTACCGAGAAAAAGCAGAGCCGTGGGAATGATGTATATCAAATCTACAGGACTGAGACCACCGGATTGAGAGAATACCAGAAGGAATGCGAAATAGACAAGGTGGAATATTCCGTAATGTGTTAAGAAGAAGCGTGCAACACGACGCTTTGTTTCCTCAGTTGGTTTAACCGGGCGATTGTTCATGGTAAATCCCTCGGTTGAGAACTCTCCCAAGCTAAGTATTCGGCGAAAATGGAAGAAACCGATTACTAGATTCTGAAACCAGTATACCCACAGCAGGGCTACCAGATTCCAGTTTTGTGTAACCGCCAGGATAGTTGTGACACCATTAGCCAGCAATAGGAACCATAAAGACCGGTCATAAAACAGACTTTGTTCGTTCACGGACGCAGCCGTAGTATTGATCCACCTCTTCCAACTAAATCCCTTATTCACAAGCTAGGCTCTTTGAGGAGCATGGTTAGTTATATTCATCATTCCTATATTACCAACCGTGCAATACTATTGTATCACCTGTGAATTAAGTATGAATACCCCTCCTCCTGGATGTCCTATAGTATCCATTAGAGTCACTTGCTTATGCTTGGGTTGGAACCAGGAATGTTGGGTGACAAGCCAGGCTGTTGCCGATAGAGTTGAGAAATGGAGACATTTATATGCAGAAACAGGCCATATTTTTTGCTTCACCACATGCACTTCATTGTACTACGGCGATTGGTATTGACTTATGACGAACTTCAACCGGGTTCAGCACGAGAAAGGTCAGTAGTTGTTGGAAATAGCTCAGCCTATTCAGTTATCATGATAGAATTACATGGGAGGAACTCAAACGAGATGCTCTGTGCACTAGTGGCGGGGTCTTAGTGAAAATCGGTCTTTTCACCGACACTTATGTTCCCGACACCAGCGGTGTCGTCACCGTGATCCAGATCATGGAACGGGAACTGACGAACGAAGGACACGATGTGCATATCTTCGCTCCAGACTATCCCGATTGGCATGAAGATGAATCGCGAGTCTACCGCTTTTCTTCGTTCAAATTCCCCTTCTACCCGGGGATGAGGGCCGGGGTACCTTACAATCACAGGGCATTCAAAGTAATTCCCAGTCTGAACGTGATCCATTCCCACACCCCCGGCTCCCTTGGGCTCTTCGCCGTGTCCATCTCTGAAGGCTATCGAATTCCTCACGTCCACACCTATCACACTCTCTATACCGAGTATCGCCATTACTTGCCTCGGCCACTGCGTCCCTCCCGGCAAATGGTCATACGACTCTCACGGGCTTTCTGTAACTTCTGTGATGTGATAATCGCACCGTCTCTTCAAATGAAGCGGGAACTCACAAGCTACGGAATAAAATGTCCGATTTATCCACTTAGTTTCGGCGTAGATGAAGAGGATTTTTCGAATGAAATTGAGTGGAATGTGCGAGAAGAATTGCATCTTCCCACCGAAGACCTGTTGCTCTTTGCCGGAAGATTGGGAAAAGAGAAGAACCTTCCTTTTCTCTTCCGAGCCTTTAAACAACTTCTTTCTCACCGTAACAACGTAAGGCTGATCATTGCTGGTGACGGGCCGCAACGCCAGACCTTGGAGGAATACGCCGCTGAGCTGGGCATTGCCCCTTATGTCATCTTTGTTGGTTTTCTTGAGCGAAGGAAGCTCATTGACCTCTATAAGCAAACCTTGTTCGTATTTGCTTCCAAGACGGAGACACAGGGAATGGTCCTGGTTGAGGCAATGATGGCGGGAAGTACCGTAGTTGCGGTTGGGAAAATGGGAGTGCTGGATATTGTTGAGCATGAGGAGACAGGGATCCTCGTCAAAGAAAATGAGGATGACTTTGCCCAGGCTTGCTATAGACTTCTGGAAGATAAGACTGAGAGGGAAAGGCTAGGCAAAGCTGCGCAGCAATGGGCATGTTCACAGGGTGCCAGAGCGTCCACCCGTAAGCTACTTGATATTTACCTTGCCGCAAATGCAAGTAAATAAGCCGCTAAATCAAGATACTGCTGCCTGTCTAATTCCCAAAAACCAGCCAACCCCATATTACCTCCAACAATTGATGTTTTCTGACTTTATGTTTAAGCGGCCCGATTAATCTAACTAGAAGGGAAGGAGGTAAACCATGCAAGAGGCAGCCCAAAGGTTTATACTCATGATGAATCACATTCCTGTGGCGTTGGAAGGTCCCTACCGTCCCGGCTTGAAAAAAGGAAATAAGAAATATAGATTAGCGATTGTCTTGATAGGGCTATGTGTCCCCTGCTAGCTCCTCCGTTACTCCTGCTCCAGATTCAAATTCCCGCTTACCCAAACTAACAAATATAATGGCAAGTATTCCCGGAATCACCAATGGAAAAAGAGCGCAGATAGACCCGGCGAGCGCCAGTCCCCAAATTCTTCTTCTGAGGGCGTATATACCACCGACGATAGCCAGCGCGGCAATGATCAGTATCACTATGAAAATCCCAGTTTCGAACGAAGCCACAACAGGTATCTCCTGATGGGGCTCTGAGGCGATCTTCAGGAAGAATTCCAAGAATGCTCCCCCCAACCATATAAGAAACACGATAATGAACCCAATGACCGCAGCGATAGTTCCTGCAATAATACTAAGTACGCCCGCAGCCGTCGGCTTCCAGGTTCTTTCCATGTCTTGCTCCCCCTTTATATCTATTAACGGTATGGTAGATAGATCTCTTTGTCAACAAATCAAATATCATTCACTACCAACTAATCGGTTTTGAGCTTTATTTAAGCCATTTTTTCGTTAGCCAAAATGCTATCTAAAGAGGGTTCGGTATAGTTATCACCTCTTGCGCAGCCTGGCTAATGTGAGTGCGACAGATTGTGGACTGCATCCATCACATCGATTATATTGTTAATTCTTCCCCAATCCTTAGCCTGATATGCTTTCTTCAGTTCAGTGATTACCCATGCATCGGTATCGCTTAAGAAACTGAGCAGGTCCTTTTTCAACATAGGCCAAGACTCAAGAATTGTATAATCATTATCTGGCATTATTCGCTTCCTCCAAAAATATCAGTTTACTGCAAAGTTAATACAATATTCGGCCAGATGACGTTGGCGACGTTCAAATAGTCAGTGGAAAGGGTTATGATCCTGCGCGTCAGAAGGGAAGAGATAACCTCTTTCTCCGATGTCTCCCCTTATCGATACGCCGACGTCGGGGTTAAGGGAAAACTCCAACGCTGCCACGAAGTTGGCCATTATAGAGTAGTCCCCGTTCATAATGACGGTAGTTGTCGTAGCAAAAACACTGGCAACGGTGTCCACATCCCCAGACCAGTTCACAAAGAGGTAACCCGCCTCAGCTACCGCCTCAAGGTCAACCACCGTGCCAGTATCGTGGGTAAAAATCCCCTCACCTGGGATGATTACCTCCCCACCTTCAGTGCTGGAAACTGTAAGGCTATCCTGGGCAAAAGCACAACCTGCCATCGCGGCAATTAAGACCGCTGTAAGCAAAAGAATGCCAAACCTGTTCATCTAATGTGAGCCTCAAGATGCTATTGTACTACCATCAAGGGAAATGTCAACAGGTTACGGCATCTAAAACATACTACGGGGTTCGGGAGTCATAAAACAGTATATCGTATAGTTGAAGCCAATCGGTTGGTCCATCGATGAGTTAGTGCACAACAAATAGTAGATTGTTGAAACACGATGCTTGCTTATGCACCTTCTCACTCTTTGTTATTTTGAGTAGTCCGTTTGGATATCCTGAGTGGACTATGGCATAATACGTGAACACGACCGTCCAGGCGATTATGCCATGACTGTAGTGACGGGAAGTATCAACTTCTAGGAGAAAGAACGGAGATCTTACATGGAGCAGCCTCAGGCACAGGATGTCGCCAAAAGAATCATCGACAATGTAGAGAAAGTCATCATTGGCAAAAGCTGGGCAGTAGAGTTAGCAGTCACGGCGCTTCTTAGCCAAGGGCACATCCTCATAAAGGACATACCGGGGGTGGGCAAGACCATGCTAGGTAAAAGCCTGGCGCAGTCGATAGACGGTGTTTTTAGGCGGATACAGCTCACACCAGATATGCTTCCCAGCGACATCACCGGCGTGTACGTCTTCAATCAACAGACTGGTGAGTTCATATTCCGTCCAGGGCCGATTTTGGGACAGATCGTGCTAGCAGACGAGATCAATCGAGCTACTCCCAAGACCCAGTCAGCTCTTCTGGAAGCACTGGCAGAGCAACAGGTCACAGTCGACGGGATAACACACAACATCGCTCGTCCCTTCATGCTAATTGCCACCGAGAATCCCATCGAGCACGAAGGCGTCTTCCCTTTGCCGGAGGCACAGCTGGATCGGTTCATGATGCGAATAGAACTGGGCTACCCTTCCTTCGATGACGAGATACGCGTTATAGATAGTCAGCGCATGCAACATCCAATTAACAGCCTTGGTGTTGTTGTCAGTGCAGATGAGATAAGGGAAGCGCAGGAAGTTGTCAAAGAAGTCTTCGTACATGAAAAAGTTCAGCTCTACATAGTTGGACTGATCCATGCCACACGAAAACACGATGATGTTATCCTAGGTGCCTCACCTCGGGCGTCTCTGGATCTGTTCCGCTCTTCTCAGGCGCTGGCACTACTGAGAGGGCGGGACTATGTCATACCGGACGATGTGAAGGAACTGGCAGCGGTGGTGATGGGCCATCGCTTGATCGGTACTCCTGCAGTCCGTATGAAGGGTACGCATGGGAGCCAGATTATTGAGGACGTGCTAGGGCATGTTCCGGTTCCGGGTGCTCGAGCTAGCGGTTGGATGGCCCGTGGTTGAGACCAACATAGGGTGAGCAGTATAAGCCTCACGCTCCTCCGGGTTGAAGATGTTCTTCAATAGAAGACGGATTGTATATAGACGGTTACCAACTAAAGGCAAAACGTAGTTGAGGTTGTATCTTTTTAACGGGGGATAAACCAGCGGTCTGAGTCAGATGTGACTCATACAACAAGTTGCTCAGGATTCCGAACGTTTCCAAAATAATTTGAATGTCAAGGCTCTACGCAATGCGCGCCGTAGCAGATGATTGCGCACCTGCAGCCATGCCCTTGCGATGTTGAATCTGTCCTCGCTGTTCAAATCATACTTACCATAGGAAACACGTACATACGCAGATACTATTTTGCCCAGGGCTGCTGACATTTCAGGCACGGCAGTTGCCAGCCTATAGCCGTACTCTTGAGGTGTCAAATTCTCACTCGGTCCCACCCCGCTTAATGCGGCCAGGTAGCCAATTCTCGCATACGCTATTCGCGGCTCTGACACCCGTCCCAGTAGGCGTCTCCAGCCCAGCCAGATGATCGCACCTAATAATGCCAACCCCAGAGGTATTCCCAGTAGCCGAATAAACCAAGGATTGCCTGTCTCTATGTGATCGGGTTCGATCGTAGAGTCACCAGTACCCCCGGCATCTTGTGTTGGAAGACTGAATTCTCCCCGAGTAATAACAGGGCGACTAGGGGTAGGCTCAAAGGGTATCCAGCCATATCCTGGGAAAAACACCTCGGCCCAACTGTGGCTATTCTGCACAGCTAATGCGTCCTGCCACTCTCGCCATGCAGCCGATCCGTGCCCCATCACATCGCCAGGACCGTCTTGCTCTATCAGTGCGCCTGGACCATACCCCGCCACCATGCGAGATGGTACTCCGGAGGCGCGTAATAACACCGCCATAGCAGAGGCAAAGTACTGACAGTATCCCTTTTTCAATTCAAACAAGAAGTAGTCAACGCCATCAGTGCCGTCAGGGGGAGCTTCTATATCCAGTTCATACTCTAGTGTGCGAAGATAATCACGAATCGCTGTAGCCTTCTCATATGGGGTTTCCATATTCTTGGTCAGTTCCTGTGCCAGATCTATAACACGCGAGGGCATAGTCTCAGGAAGCTGTAGGTATCTGTCCAAAATCCAACTCGGGTACTCAGTACCTGCCGCCGACAAATCGCTTTCAGTTGCTGTCGACACACTCACCGTAGCCCCATATGAATCCCCCGTGGAGATTGAGCCGACAGTTCGCACCGAAAGCGTATTCGCCGAGATTGGAACATCCCGTTCCACAGTGAAAGCTGCAACTCCTTCCACACCGGATACCCAGGAAACCAGCCTTACATCGTCAGGCAGAGCCAGCCTGATGTCGGACTCTGTCAGCGTGTTGTGAGAGATAGATGTCATTCCCCGTAGTTGACGAACCGCTTCTCGCAGGTCAAGTGGGAGGTTTTCTGCTTCCACAGCCAGGTCTGTTTCATCTCCCACAATTGATATCCGGTAAATGGCAGGTTGCAGCACTTCTAGCTGATAGTCAATTGACATATCGCTGGGATGGCCGCCCATATATATTGGCTCTCCTGCTGCCACCGAGAATAGCGCCATAACACTGATTTCGATCTCTTGCCACTTCTGGAATTCTTCCTCCAGCTCTTGCTCAGGAGCCAATTCGGGAGACACCATCTGTGTATCACCGGTCTCCCATCCCTTGTACGTATACACATCGTAGCTCCTGGCGCGCAAGTAGACGGGTAAAGGGCCTTTTACCATCAGAACAGATTCCTCGCCCAAAACGGTGCTCCCTCCAAAAAGCTGGGTAGGTCCAAAGGAATGGTCGGAGTCTGTCTCTTGAGCGGGCAGCCAACCAGCACATCTAGCAAACTCTTGGCCTATGGCTTGCACTGGCAGGCTTATTCTGTCCCATACTGCTGCGACTGGAGCAACCTTTGCTGAGGTAGTGGGCAGCAAAGAAGCAACTATCACAATCGCCAGTATAAATCTGAAGGCATGAGTCAGAAGCGGCAAATCGGGTGGAGAGCGCCGGACATTTCCTTGATCCCAGTCGCGCTTGCGCTCCAAAATAAATAGACGTGCCACCAAAAAACAAACTACAACCAGGTATAGATACAGTGGAAGCCTCTGCGCTCCAAGCGGAAGATTTGTGAGATTGATAACTATGACGATTCCACTGGGAAGCACTGCGCCCCATATGTTGTGATTACGGAAAAACGACCAAGAACAGATGAACCCGGTTAGCCACGAGGTGAACAGAAGAAACAAGCTGAACGGTAATGTGTCACAGTCCACATCACCGTTCACGAAACCCTGGCCCCATATAAAGAGACGGGTCCCGACCGCTGCAAACCGGTCAAGGGTACTAGTACCTTCAACCAGGCTGGTAAGCTGATAAAAGCTAAGGCAAATGCCAAGGAGGATGCCGCCAGCGGCTAGCAACCACCCGTTGAAACGCACATTGGCCAGCAAAAGGCCCAACACCAGACCCGAGAGTGCCAAGAGATACAATCCTGGTGTTGGGACCCACTCCACGCTTCCCACCGACCGAATTGCTAACATCACAGCGAGCAGTACAAGTAGGAAGGTCACCCACCCTTCCGAAGGACCCTTCAGTATCTGCGATGGAAGGTTCTTGATACGCCCCATCAGCCAATCATCGGTCCTGTTGAGCCGGCGCAGTGCCCAACCTATACCTCTACTTGTTGTTCTTATTTTTGGTGGCATATCTCCATCCCATCATATTTCAGAAGCCGGTATCTTCTCAGGTTTGCTATACTGCCTGGAAATGGGCAGGCTACCTGACGTCATCGGTTGAGAAAGTGCATGGGGAAGCGGATCTCCTCTACGTACTACGTACGCAGGAATTCCGATTCTTGCAAGCTCCATTATGACTTCATCAAGGGATTCTTCCCCTCCGAAGCTCGCAGGGTCAACCAATACTACTGCAATGTTGAGACTGTGGTAGCTCGGTTCCCGTAGTACCGATATCCATCCGGCGGCAGTAGAACAAGTAACGACAATAAGGGAAGCCGACCTGTCAAACTGTCCCGCGTTTTCTGCAAGCACATTAGCCAATGTGTTGTGTCCTTCAGTTCTAGACAAGGTGAGCGTGTCCAGAACGCTGGACATCTGTTTGGTGCCAGCCCCCAATGGCAGCAAATATTCGTGATCGCCATATGCTATCAAACCGATCGATCGCTCCTCCCCAAGAGCAAGATAAGCCAGTGATGTGGTGACAGCCACAGCATACTCATCCGTTCTGTCCATTCCTTGACTGCAGTGAATTTCCCGCTCCAGGTCCAGAACAATCCACACGTCATTACCTCCCCCAGAATCAAACTCCTTGGACATGAGTTGACCACTCTTGGCAGTGGATAGCCAGTGAATTTGACTCAGACTATCGCCCTGAATGTATTCTCGAATTGTAGATACATGAGGAGTGCGAGTCCGAGAGCGATGCCGTATGGTTTCCTCCCCCGATCCCTCCGCCGCTAGAAAACGGAAATAGGGCAATGCAACGACAGGTGGCTTTATCACCACTTTGACAGGATTGCCTTGTACTATCTGCACTCGAAATAAACCCAATGGGTCGCTACTACGTGCCATTGGCGGGCCTATGGTGTAAACGCCACGGGCATGGCAGAACGCATGCATTTCTAACCATTTCTGTCCCCAAGCACCAATCGTGGTGGCTATGCCCGAGACATTACCGGGCATGTCACCCATTTGCACGATTTCCACCAAGCCGGTTGGCATACGGCAGTTATTGCTCACATGAACATACCATTTCAGCGTATCTCCTACTTGCGCTACATAGGATTTGTTTTGCATCCGCATATCCAGACGCCACAGTGTCAGTCGGACATATACATAGCTACCGACTATAACCAGCGTCAGGAAATAGCTCACACGATACAAGACGCCTTCACCTGTGGCGATAGCGAAGAGGAATATGATCGCAAGGAGGAGTACCATCCCCCTCCCCAAGGGTCTTGTTTGGGCACGAAAACGCGAAAACATAGCGGTTACCAGATGCCTCCGTTAACCTATTTTACTATAATAATTGTAGGCTGCACTGCATATTACGTCGAACCATAAAAACTTAGTTTCTCTAAGAAACTGTGTTTTATAATCTATGCTATAACACGCCCTAGACTATCTGCCTGCCTTTCTTATGGCATCCAAGACATGCTATGGTATTAAGAGGTGATAAAATGGGGAAAGCCGCACTTAACACCGATTGGTCGCTCCATCGGCGACTTGGCGCCTAACCAACACTTCATTTTCCTCCTTTACACCAATATTAATGCACAGCATCTGAAAAGGTTGCATGCCTTGTATAGATGGCTGCTAAGTAAGTGTAAATAGGTATAGACCCGGCATAATTCTCGTGTTAGACTCAATATTAGAATAATACCAGGAGGATACTATGGATGTCATCGAAGCTATACAAAACAGAAGAAGCGTTCGGGCTTTCAAAACCGACTCTGTTCCCAAAAAGATATTGCAGGGGCTGTTGGATATTAGCCGCTGGGCACCGTCGGGAGGGAATGTCCAACCCTGGTATTTCGAGGTTTTGGCAGGCGAACCATTAGCTAAAGTAAAAGCCAGACTTGAAGAGAAAGCAACGACATGGGACGGCCATGACTATATTAACACCGGGCCAGATCTACCCAGAACAGGTCCTTATTCCAAGCTTTTGATGCCAAGACGGCAAGCATTAAAAGCACTGCAGGACCCCATCCGATACCCTCCCGGAACCAAAAATCTGGAAGCCAAGCAACTTGAGCATAGAGAGCACATGTTGCGTTTCTTTGACGCTCCCAGTGTAATACTTGTTTGTGCCGATGACCGCGGCCCTAATTCCATAGTGAGTATCGGAGCGGTCACTCAAACCATCTGTCTGGCTGCTCTCACCTATGGGCTGGGTACATGTATTATGGGTATACCGGTCTTATGGCCTGAAATATTCCGGGAGTTGCTAAATATCCCCAAAGACAGAGCCATCGCAACATCCATTGCCATCGGCTATCCCGACCTTGCCGCTCCAATTAACACATTTACGCGGCCCCGCGAACCATTAGATGATCTAGTCGAATGGCACGGGTTT
>WOR8_10009415_pt1 | contig 10178 bp, 6 predicted proteins | sample DeeMarSeWOR38_10_FD_19890 | JGI IMG/M metagenome (IMG submission 19890)
TACCATTTAATTCCCATTGATGTCAGGTAGTCTTGCGCTCCTTTGTGTCTTAGTTTGGCGGCAGCTTGCAAGTCCTCAATAGCTTGGCTCTTTGATCCAAGATGCCAGTATGACACCCCACGATTGTAATAACTGTTTGCATGCTTGGGGTCTAGCTGCAGAACCTTATTGCAATCGTTAATGGCTCTATCATACTGGCCTGTTTTTGTATAAGCAACGCTACGATTGTAGTAAGCTATGGCGTAACTCGGGTTTACCTCAATAGCTTTGTCGTACTCTCTGATCGCTTCGTTGTAGTTGCCATTTTTTGAATAAGTTGTTCCGCGTTTGGTGTAGTCCAACTCAGGTTTTGAGGCTTTCGACTTTGCAGTTTCCCTCGATTGCCCCCCAGCTCTGGAAAGCTCAACAGTCTCCCCCTGCTCCGGCACATCGAGAAAAAGCTTGCTGTCGCGCAATTCGTAATGCATGTTAGCCGCTTCAATTGAAGCTTTACACTCAAGAAAACCTGGGCTGTACTCTTCCATGGCCATGTTTGATTTGAGAATTCGGATCTCATTGGGGGTTATCACTGCTGGAGAGGAGGTTTGAGCTACAACACTGTACTCCCCGAAAGAGCAAGTGTTGCGGGCAAAGACCTGGTTCTCTTCAATGATGATGATTAGATTAACCTTTAAGCCGCCTTGCTCTAGGTTTAAGGCGTTCCAGGAACCGTAAATCTCCGGATTGACAGGGTTTTCGCCCGCAAAAGAGCTGCTGACAACAAGTGCCATAACTGTTGCTGCAACTACAAAAGAGGTAAACAACATTTCCTTTAAATACATTTCCTGCCTCCTTTCCAACTCAATAGATTAGCCGATCTTGCGGTCTAATCTCTGCTAAGGGCGGGATTGAATCATGGAGAGAAATATTGAGGTGGGAACAGGAGATCTATTTAGGATCAAGTTATGCGAAACCCCACAAAACTGTTCGAATGGGCCCACATGATATCGATTATGTAACCATGAGTTACCATTGTAGCCATCACAATATGTGGTAGGTGAATCGCAAATAACGAAGTGTGGAGTATGTCATCTAAATTCCGAGCTAATCATCAAGCAGCAGCAACGGTATCCAGGGCATAGCTCTTATGGATACACTAGTATTGATCAACACAGAGACGTTGTTGCTATTCCTATTCGCCACGGCCAGATCAAGCCCCCCGTCCCCATTGAAATCACCTGCAGCAATCGATCTAGGATTGGCTCCTACAAGGTAGTTTATCGCTGCCTTGAAGGTGCCGTCACCATTGCCTATGAGAATGGAAACGGTATACGCATATCTGTTTGCCACAGCTAGGTCAAGCTGACCGTCACCATTGAAATCACCTGTGGTTATATAGCGTGGGTCTCTTTCCACATCATAGAGTACCGCTGCCCGAAACGTCCCGTCACCATTCCCTATAAAAATATGAACGTTATCAGATGAATAAGTGTTGGTAACAGCCAGATCAAGGCTTCCATCTCCATTGAAATCACCTGCGGTTAATTTATCCGGGCTGATAGTACCAGAACCATAGTCTGTCACTGGCTGAAAGGTTCCATCACCATTGCCCATGAGAATAGACAAAGCACCATTCTTCGTCACAGCCAAGTCCAGCCTGCCGTCCCGATTAAAATCACCAGAAATTACTGAAAACGGCCACAAACCCACATCAAGATAGACCGGCGTCTGGAAGGTGCCGTCACCGTTGCCCTTAAGAATAAAAAGGTAATAATCATCATAAATAGTCCCAACCAGATCAAGGCTTCCATCTCCATTGAAATCACCTGCGGTTAGTGAATTACGCGGTTGTCCTCCCAAAGGATAGTATGTTGCCGCCTTAAACGTCCCATCACCATTGCCTATATGAATTGAGACTGCCAATCCATTGAAAAGAGCTACAGCCAAATCAAGCCTGCCGTCCCGATTAAAATCATCTGTGATTATAGGTTCCGGATAAGGTCCCACATCAAAATTTCTCGCTGTCTGAAAGGTCCCGTTACCATTGCCTATAAAAATAGAAATGTCGTTTGAATAAGCGTTGCTAACAGCCAGATCAAGCCTGCCGTCTCCATTGAATTCACCTGTGGTTACAGAAATAGGCTCTTGTCCCGCACCATAACTTGTCGTCGTCGGGAAGGTCCCGTCACCATTACCTGTAATAATAATGACGTTGCAAGAAAACTCGTTAGTCACGGCCAAGTCAAGCCTGCCGTCTCCATTGAATTCACCTGTAGTTACTGAAGTCGGCTTGCCTCCCACATGATAGTCTACCGCTGCCTGAAAGGTTCCATCACCATTGCCTACAAGAACTGAAACGTAGTAGAAGCTATATTTTGCTACAGCCAGGTCAAGCCTGTCGTCCCCATTAAAGTCTCCTGTGGTTATTGAACTCGGATCTGGTCCCACAACATATTCTATTGCTGGTTGAAAGGTGCCGTCACCATTGCCTATAAGAATGGATACTTTGTCAGTATAGTTACCAAACCCTACAGCCACAACCAGGTCCAGCCTGCCATCTCTATTAAAATCGCCGGTGGTTACATAACTAGGGGTGCTTGACACATCGGAATTTACAGCGGTCTGGAAGGTTCCATCACCATTGCCTGTAAAAATAGAAACATAGTTGGAGTAATAGCTTGCCACCGCCAGATCGATCCTGCCGTCTCCATTAAAATCACCTGTGGTTACAGAGCGCGGCCCATCCCCCGCGATATAATTTACCCCTGTCTTAAAAGTGCCATTACCGTTACCTATTAGAGCAGAGAGGTTATCAGAACCATTGTTTGCTACAGCTAAATCAAGGCTCCCATCCCCATTGAAATCACTTGTCGCTACTGAGGTCGGTTTATCCCCCGCGCTATAATTTACCGCTACCTGAAAAGTCCCATTACCGTTGCCCATTAGGATGGAAACATTGTCAGAGCCTTTGTTAGCTATAGCCAAATCAAGATGCCCATCCCCATTAAAATCACCTGTGATTACTGAGCTAGGTTCATTCCCTACGTCATAATTTACCGCTGCCTGGAAGGTTCCGTCACCCTTGCTTATAAGAATTGAAACATTATCAGTGCTTCTGTTAGCTACAGCCAGGTCAAGCCTGCCGTCCCCATTGAAATCATCCGTGGCTAAAGAACTCGGTTCTGATCCTACAGGATAACTTAGCGCTGTCTGAAACAAGATATCTCGACCTGACGAAGCGTAGATTAGGGCAGGACTGGTCGATGTTATAAACATGAAGTATAAACCCAGCAAAAGAAAACCCTTTAATAAATACCCACAACGATAAATGACCGGTATGGTCCAAATATGTCGTTTCAGTCTCTCCATAGAAAAATCTCCCCTAATGAGTTTACAAAGCACTAAGGCGCACTTATTCATACCATGACTGAAGTATCTGACGCTACAGGCTTTCGGTAACTCCACCAAAAAATGTGGATTACATCCCTTAATTCACATTTTTCGCTCTGGGGTCCAGAGTACTACATCTTGGGACAGGGCAAAAGGGGTAGGACTGCGGATTAAAGTATGTGGATACTAAAAGTTCGCTGTAAAGAAAGAAAAGGAAATTAAGAACGAGAGAAAGGCCTGGATGTTATGGTTAATAATGGTCTGCTTGTTAGCATCTCAAAATCCAATGGACGTCTGGTCCGGAAACTTTTTCGACTCTACTATACCCTCAGGCGTTACGGTTCATCTTTAAATGCCTCCAAGACTAATGCCTTCCAGAACGCCACACTCTTGCCATAAAGCTTAACTACTCTACCCTTTCGGATATAAGTGCTCTTGCCACCACTGTATGAGATTGTAGTGTAACCAACCTCAGTGACAGCGTCAGGCTCCCCGCATTCTTGAATGACCTGGCTGTAGTGATCGCCCAACTTCACCAACCTGTTCGTGCGCTCGCATCTGCCTTGCTGTAAGTTGTAGAGCCATGCCTCAGATGGAGACTCCCAACCGACCAGAATTATAACCAAAAGAGCGGTTACCATAATCTTGGAGATGTTTTTCATTTTGATTCTCCTTTGCTTATTATAGTCGAGCGGGCAACGAAAAAGGTTACAGTTTCATCGAAGAATTTCCTTACATTGAGGTGGGCAGCATGGGGGGGTGGGAGCGGACTTTGTATTAAATCCCTTAATTTACAATCACCTGGAATTTATACTAACCCTAGATGTGGTAGCACGATCTCAAGGGGTAGGCTTTGCATTAAAGTATGTAATGTGAAGTTTAGAAAAATGAAAGGAAGAGCCATTGCTGACCCTCCCTTTTATACCTCATCCCCTAAGTTGCTATATTTTTACTGGCTGCGGATTGTAGTAGAGCCGCAACAAATAGCATAGACCTATCGGCCCTTCATCAGAGCTTTTTTGGTCTTCGTTTGGGCTGCGGAATTCACTTTCAATGGAACCGGCTCCGCCACCAAACCTGCGCTCGCCGATGCTTGAAACGAGACATCATCGATAAACCAGTTACTGTTAAGAGAACCATCCGTTTCGACCCGGAATTGTATACTAACGCTTTGATCAGCATAACTACTCAGATCGATTGATTTTTTCACCCACCCACCAGTATTTTTATCGCTACAAAGTTCTATGGTTTCCACAGCTTGTGCACTAATTCTTACAAATCCGTTATCATAGCCGCAATAATCTTCTGACGCGATATAATGGTAAAAAACAAGATATGGGCATGATGCAGGAACTGTAACATTTTGGTCGATATAACTGGTATCATCATAATCCCCACCTAGCCAGGTATACCACGTGCCGCTGTGGCCTGCTACCACCGGCCATTCACCAATGAGATCCCATCCATTAGAGGAATATTGATTCCATGATACAGCCCCGCTTTCAAAATTGCCATTTGGTATGGCAGGGCATGAAGGCGGTGGCGGCGGTGGCGGCGTTGTGCTTTCATCCGATAGCAGAATCATTAAAGGGCCCAGGGGAACTGAAGGGCAGCACGGAGGGGGGGGAGGGGGAGGGGTAACGCCGGCTGGCTGCCAACCCAGATCTTGGAGGAGACCATTGGTGATCACCCCCGGATCGTGAACCGATTCACCGGAGCTGACGGCGTATACCATCAACTCGTTCGGTGTATTGTTGAAAGTCTGATAATCGAGGTGGGAGTAACTGGACCCCCCGCTCCATGCGGAAGGAGCGTACATCTTTACCCGCGGCCCCCCGTTGGCCGCCATTGCCTTGGAGCCATGAAACCAAAGGTCATTCGATGTCAGTGCAGTTCCCAGAGCCGTGGAGCCAGTATAGGCATCAGTGTAGTTGATTAGCAAGGTGCCGGCACCGTCCTTCATAAAAACATCATATATATTCGGACTGCCCGAACCATACCCAATTCGGCCATATCCGCCGCTGTATTCCGCCAAACCTGAGAAGTTTAAACCATGGCAAATTTCGTGCAGAACAACCGTCATTAAATCCATTTGAGTGGCCGGCGTGTTCCCATCCGTACCGTAATACCAATCGAAATTCTGGTTGTAAGTGATATGCATGTCCCATTTAGACGGATCGAGGTCGGATCCATGCAAAGCGTTCGCAAGCGACTCCACATACCAGGTGCTTGCTCTTGGGGCACCGGAAAAATCTCTGTATTGATTGCCGCCACCGGAATACCCCAGTGTTGATGAAGAGCCCAAATCCGCCCAGCACGCCCTAATGGTTATGGGTACGGATGACTTGAGGGTGTTTTCCCAAATTCGTGCTGCGGCCTCGAAGACGTCTTTCGCGGCTTGAGGAAATGTGTAACACGGTTCATCCCATAGGTCGGTTCCGCCGTTGGGGATATATGTAATCGAAATGGTGGAAGCAGCCGCCTCTTCCGGCAGATCCTTCATCCAGGCGGGGGCCGGGATTCGCCTTGGGCCTTCCGAAGGGCTTGGATCTCTAATAACTGCTTTTAACGGGGTACCGTAACGCAGGGTTTTTTCATCTTTGGAAAGTTGCGGTTCCAACGGTGCCGGTAAAAGATCCCCCTGTGCCACCATCGTCGATTTCGCATTGGCCGTGACAGGCCATTGGTAGGCAAAAATCGTGAAAACCAGAAAGAAAATATAGACGCCGAAGATCGCTCTTCTTCTTTTCATTTTCGTCGTACCCTCCCTTCTGATCTCTTAGTTTACTTATTTACCGTCGGTTCAAAGAAAAAGAAAACACCCTTTATCCAAATGATTAATCGTCTATCCTTTAATCGTATGTATTCAGAAAATCCTGGCAATTGGCAATTGGTTTTGATGACTTGAATGGTCTCCTCCGGAATACCCAACATGTGCGGCGTCGTTTGATATCGTTCAGACAAATATTTTTCTGCATCGACGATCTCACTTTTAAAGGAAATACCCTGGCAGGTTTGCCCATTGAAGGTGATGGAAGATGAACGTTTATCTAGTGGCTTTAACAGCAAAGACCGGGCTTCATTCTCTCCCCATTCCCCTCCAAAGCCAATTTTATACTCTGAAACCGTCCATAAAACTCTCATTACATTCCCTGTGCTGTTCTGTGCCGGGTCCAATTTAAAGGAAGACGGTATTTCTCCCTTATTTGATTCACAAGATGCCACGAGGGCAAAAGCCATGGTCAACCAAAAGATGACAAAACGGAAAATATCCTTTATCGCCAGTCGCATCTCATTTTCCTATGGTTCAGTTGAACGCCGGATGACAAATCATGGGATATTATTCCAGATTATGCGGCGACCGCTCCAAAAAAGCTGTCCCCCGTGCCTGCTTGCCAGTTTTTGATAGACTTTCCTTTGTTCAAAGAGAAAAATCGAACCGGAATCGCCCAAAACGCATTCGGTACAGTTCCAAGTACCGCCTAACCCCTTTTTCAGCGTTCTTTGGCAATACCTAGCCTGTCAAAACTTTGGAAACCCTTTATCAGCGCATACACACTACATGTTCCCAGCCGAGTACCGCCCGATAATGGTGCTTCAATGGAAAAGCCGATGCCACACGGACATATCAAAGTCTTGCGTAGTAGGCGGTCCGTGCGCCAGCCTTTACCAATCTCTTAATTATCCATTCTATGGACCTGCCCGTATCTTCAATCAACAATTGGTAGCGAAATTAACCGATAAACCGGCTAAACTCGAAGCTAATCATCGAGCAACAGCAAAGGTACCCAGGGCATGGCACCTGAGGGGTGTGATTGCGGATCAAGGGGATCGGTGCCCGCCTCCACTTCAGTCCCATCATCGAAACCGTCTCCATCGGTGTCGGGGTTGGTTGCGTCGGTTTCGTCTGGATCTTGGGTTCCATTGTGGTTGGCATCCTCTTCTCCATCAAGGAGACCATCTCCATCACTGTCAGGGTTATATGGGTCGGTACCTAATATAGTCTCGATATAATCAAAAAGGCCGTCGCCGTCAGAGTCAACACACAAACCAATTGTTCCTGTCCCCCAGATCAATATGCCGCCGGTATTCAAGATAAGATTCCCGCAATGTTCGACTGTGCCACTGCCGAGGTCAATCGTGCCACCGCCCTCGACAATTAGGTCCGAGCAGTTTAAATCTGCCGTGGCATTGTTGAGGCTAAGAGTGGCTCCGGAGTGAATGATCAAATCACCGGCAAAAGCCCAGGTGCCGCCGCATGATAGGATGCTAATAAGGACCAACAATATTATTAAAAACATTGGTCTTCTCACGATACCCTCTTTACGATGTAAAAATAGGATCCTCTTCTCTTGTAAACTTCTGTGAAGTCCTTTTTCCAACTGGAGCGAACAAAAAAATCCTCACCTTGGCTAGTCCAGAGAATCACCCTGAGACCTGGCACCCACCTCTCTTTCGAGATCGACAACCTTGCGTGACAACTCTTCAATGGTCCTTTGCTGTTCCTGGATGACTTTAGTTAGCACTGCCACAACGTCCATGGGGCTCAAAGTTTTCCGGCTCTCTGTCGCAACAAGATCCGGCACCTCCTCAGCAATGAAGCCAACGGATTCTTCAGTTGGGTCAATTTTGTAATTGAATCTCACCGGGCGGAGAGCCTTCAAAGTGTCCATAGCTTCCTGCTCTTCGAGTGGCTGAATGTTCTCCTTGTACTCTCTACTGCTTCCCAACTCCAGATTCCCAGAGACAAAAGCATTGCCCACCACATGCAGCCTCTCAACTGGCAGCCTTGTGCCGATTCCTACATTTCCACCTGTGTCAATTGTCATCATCGGGGAAGCATTTATAACGAAGTCCAAAAAATGGTTGGTCTTGCTGCCGATAATGAAGGAGTCAACTTTTGCTGATACTACTCCCTCTACCCCGTCTGTTCGCTGGAGCAGAAAATCACTGTCTTCTCCTGTGGTTTCTAATTCAAGCTTAGCCGTCGGACTCCATGTTCCGATGCCGACCTTCCCGCCGCTTTTGAGGCAGAGGGTGCTACTGGGGGTATTAGGCTGAATCCTAAACGGCAACTGTGAACTGTTTGTCGCATCCCGTATGAAAAAGTTCGTTTCGTTGCCTGCAACATCCCACGTTTGCGGGGTCCAGCCACCCGATCCATCCTGCTGAAGGCGCAAAGTAGGGGTGTCTGAGTCAACCGTATGGATTTCAACATATGGTATATTAGTCCCAACACCAAGGCGTCCATAATCATCCACGTACAGCGAGCTATTTGGGGCGCCAGCCTCAATTTTAAATGGTGTTGTTCCTCCGGTTGCATCCTGAATAGCGAAATATGAGGCTCCTCCATCGGTACTATCATTTATGACGATTCGCCAATCGTTTGTGGGATAGGATGAAATGTTACTGGTATCTTCAAAGTGTATCCGCAAATTGTTTTCTTTGAGTCTAATAGTGTCAAAACCGAAGCTCTCACCATCTACGCAGTCATTTCCGACGCATTCGCTTCCCTTGATTATCACGTCATCGTAATGGAGGACGTCTGCAAAAGCGGGTGATACCAGAGAATCCATGAGCTTGGCAAAGGCAACTTTCGCAAGGGTCGAGATGTCATCAAAGAGACTGGCTTCATTTTCGCTGGGAGGCACTATGGCGCCGCCCTGGATAAACACGGTGCCTGACTGTATCAGCCGCCGCGCTGGAGGCTCTGGTTGCTGAGATTCACCCCTTTCCCCTCGTCTCTGTGCAACCCCCAAACGCACCTCGTAGGAATATGTACCGTCTTGCACTCCATCAGGCAGAAACCATGTGATTGGATTGCCATCGCTGCTCTGGTCAAATATCATCTGCCCCTGAGGGTCGGCAATGCGAAGCAGCATGAAGGTGGCCCCGGGAATCGAAGCAGTTACAAGTATGCCGCCTTCAACAATGGTCACGTCTGCAACCTGCTCCGCGGAAGTTTTCATCGTGAATCCTGCATTAACGAGGAATAGTGCGAGGACAGCAAAAAGCACGTTTTTAGATAAGGATTTCATTGAAAAAAAACGTGTAATCCTGGTCATGACAAGCTCCTGCTTTTTGTTGGTTTTCAGTTGATATCGCTAGGAATGTCAAAACTTGAAAACTTTCCTTAATACCTTGCGCAAATGGTTGATGGATGGCAACCGCAAAAGTCACTACCTAAACCTACTGCAGGTGTGAAAGACAACATTTAATGTTCTCAGAAATATCTAAAAGAGTAGGATAAAGCGTTCAGTCTCAGATCGAAGGTACTAACTGATTCTTAATAAATGAAGTAGCTGATGGCATTATACTCCGCTGTTATTCTGCATTACAAGAAAAATACCTAAACTGAAAGAACCATGCCAACTTAACAAATCACAGAATTTCCTCTTTATTGCTAATAGTTAAAGCAAAATCAACTTCGAGCATTTATGCTAATGCTAGGCAATAAAGTTCACATTAGTTGAATTGGAATGCCACTATCGAAAAAACTTTATTATGTTCGTAAAGTGGATTTCAAACACCAAAGGAAACAATGCCAACCTTGCTGCGTTTATCCACATATTCACTGAAGATAATCAATGTTTAAGAATCACAAGCCCCCACCGCCTGGCTTACAGGGACCCAGCAGTTTCTGGCAGAAGCGCATCATTTTTTGCCCGGAGGCGCACAATAGTTGTCGAATCAGGGGGGATCTCCTCATCTCATCAAGTATTTTGGTAACGTCATCAATCCGGCGATGTGGATGGGCAATTGGCTTTTTTCTTGCACTCGTTCTTCGGGATAGTGTGCGATCCTTAGAG
>WOR8_10007833_pt1 | contig 10177 bp, 9 predicted proteins | sample DeeMarSeWOR38_10_FD_19890 | JGI IMG/M metagenome (IMG submission 19890)
CTTGGAATTCTGCGGGCTTAACTATTTGAGCTTCTGAAGTAATTTTATATGAAGTGGTCAAATTTCCCAACTTAACCACATATGTACCTTCATTGTTTTCAAAAATTTCAAATTGGACAGATGTAGTTTTGTCGGCATTCACTGTTATGCTTTTAGTTTCTCTTTTCTGGTTGTTTATGAAAAGGTCTAGCAAAAACTCTCCATTTTCGTCGCCGATGTTAGCTGCTAAGACTGAAACAGTTATTGGTTCTCCGATTTGTGCCTCTTTTCGACTTGTTACCAAATTTGTTAAAAGTAGTTCAGGTTTTCTGGTTGGTGCTTCTGAAGATACAACAAATGTCTTAGTTAGATCTTCTATTATCACTGTATGATTACCTTCGGATAATTCTGTTGCTGTGAATACTACTGTTGTAGTTTCTCCTCCTGAAAGATGAACAGTTGTTGCAGTTATTGGAATATCATCTATTGTCAAGGTTACTGTATGGTTACCGCTCTGGTCACCAATGTTGGTTACATTAACCGATATTTGCAATGTATCGCCAATTTTTACCCAATCCGAATCAAGAATCAAATTTGACATTTGAAACTTAGCGGGATTTGAAATCTGTGACTCAACATAGAAGTAACCGGGAATAACTAACGCCAGAAGTACCAAATCAGCAACCAAAAAGGTTTTGAGTTTTTTTGATCGTGTAGCCAAGATTATTCAACTCCCAAGAACAGCAATTTATCCTTATTTGTGCAATTAACTTAATTCAATATTTCGCTCTTAAGATTTCACCCTAAATCCATTAATTCCTCAGTCAACTTCTGATTGTTCCAACCAGTTTCGAGACTTGAAAACTGTTTTGTTTCCTAATTTTATTCTCAAACAGTCTTCATAGGGACACATTTCAACGCATCTGGAACATAGCATGCACATTGAAGTCGTGATTTTTCCTCCCTTCTGATCATATATTTCTGTTACCTGTACAGGGCAAACTCTTTTGCAAATTCCACATTTGGTGCATTTTGTTTCGTTCTTATCAAGATGAAGGACCGGAACCCACTTGAAACCCCTAATCTTATTCATAACTGCTATCGATGCTCCAGTTGGACAGAAACGGCACCAAACGCGTCTTATGAAGAATGAACCTATAATTATTAATGCAAAGAAAATTGGTGCAATGATTGTAGCGAGATTTTCACCAGAATACTTGATTGCATCTTGGATATATGGGAAACTAAAATACAATCCACCAATTTCTAGTGGTCCCTCCCATGGAACAATAATGGGAACAATTGGGCCCAGTAGAATTCCTATATGTTCAAAAGGACCAGCAAAAAATAATGCCATAATGGTGAGAAGGTCTAATGTTGAGGGAGGTTCAATTAAACTCAGAACAACGACTAGACTGAAAAAGAAGAGTAAAAGTGCATATCTAAGATTATGTAAAAACTTGTTGAATTTATCAGAAATAATTACATGACGAATTTTGAAGGCTTTTCGAATTAGCGTAATTGCATCCATATAAAGCCCGAACGGGCAAATCCAACCGCAAAAGAATCGTCCCAAAACAATAGGTATGATTAAAATAAATGCTAAAATAAAAAGCGGTCTTACAGGATAGGTAAATAAGATAAATATCGCAGCCAAAGATGCTGCTTGAATAACATACTTTAGGTACGATACTTTTGTTGTCCTGTTCTTTTTCCATAAAAGTATAACTAATATTCCTGCTATAGCCAGTGCTGCAAGCGTTGTTAACTTTAAAGTTTCAGCTAAAAGTTCCATTCCCATTCTAGTTCGCCTTCAAAATATACAGAAAAGAAGCTAAAGTGCAGGATTCTAATTGACGAATCATATTAGTAGAATACTTTTCAAGATGTCGATGCAGATTTTTACATATCGAATTCATGGTAAATTCTCGTGTAACTTTTTATTAATTAAATATGAAAAGCCATTTAAATCTTAACAGTCCAAGTGATTGTTCAGCTTTTTTAATGTTATTGGTCTTTTTTGTTAAAAATCTAAGTAACTTTTATTCACAGATTAATTTAGTTTTAATCCGTAATTTAGGAGCACACAACTCGATTTTTTATCCTCTCTAGCATGCACATTTATTGTTGATACTGCAATTTTCACAGAAACTCTTTACTTCGCGATAATAAAAACCGAAATCTTTGACTTTTTTCACAGAACTCAATCTTAAAAATAGGTCGTGGTATTTTAATAATTACAGATATTCTATTTCAAATCATTATCTAACTTCTTTCTGGTATTATATGAAAAAGCCAATCATGTCGTTTAAAGCTATATTTATTAATTGAAAAGCGAGACTATTCGCTGATTCGAAAAAACACTTTTCTGAGGGGAAACTCAAGCATGTCAAAGGCTTTCGTAATTATTACAGCAACCGGCAAGGACAAACCAGGTTTGATAACTGAAATAACAGAATTGATTACCAATGCAAACGGAAACATCGTAGACATTGAGGCTTTTAGTATGAGAGGATTATTCGCAATTTTCATGATTGTTGATTGCCGAACTATGTTGGTATCTATTGGAAGCCTTAGAAACCAACTTATGACAATGGGAAAAAAGATAGGTTTAGACGTTAGCGTCGAACCTATTCGATCGGGTCGACGAAAAAGTGGCAAAAAACTTGTACTTCTAACAACCCTTGGAAAAGACCGACCTGGAATAGTGGCAACAATTTCACGTTTTCTTTCACAGAATAACGCAAACATCGAACGCATACGTATGATTGCATATGGAGAATTAAATGCAATGGAAATACTAATTGATATCAACGACATCTCGCTTCTCATAGAAGACTTCAAGATTGCTTTAAGTAATGAATGTAAAAAGGTTGGACAGGATGTTGTCTTCCAAAAGGACACTGTTTTTAGGAGACCAAAAAGACTGATTGTCTTTGATGTGGATGGTACATTAATTGACGCAGAGATGATCGATGAACTGGCAAAGGCAGCAGGAGTGGGAATAAAAGTCAGTGAAATCACTTCAAGAGCCATGAATGGAGAGATAGACTTCAAACAGGCACTAACTGAAAGAGTTCAACTCCTTAAAGGATTAGATGTTAAAATTCTCGATTCTATAGTCGAAAACTTGGATGTAACACCAGGCGCTGAAGAATTAATTATAGCCCTCAAAGCACTAGGTTACAAAATTGCACTAATTTCTGGTGGGTTCATACAATTTGTTGAAAAGATTAAACAGAAACTTGGTATCGATTATGTCTATGCTAATAAACTTGTGATCAAAGATGGAAAACTGACGGGTGAGGTTGAGGAACCAATAATTGATGCTGAGCGAAAAGCTGATTTGATGCGGAAGATTGCTGAAAAAGAAAATCTTTTGATGGAACAGGTTGTAGCGGTTGGTGATGGGGCAAACGACCGGTTCATGTTAGAAAATTCTGGTTTAGGGATTGCCCTATACCCGAAAGCTGTTCTTCAGAAAGTCGCTTCTGGAGTAATAACGAAGGATAACCTTGCAGGCATCCTATATTGTTTGGGTGCACCAGAAGAAAAATTAAAAAAGTTAGTTCCAGATAAAAAAACTCATTCTTGAGTAATAACATTTTAATAATTAAAAATAGACTATTTTCTGAATTCTCTGATTTTTAGAATGTCATTATTCACATCTTGAAATGTTTTATAAACATCTTCTACGTGTAATGTTGACTTTTTGATTCTATTTTGGATCAATCCAGCCACTAGAACTGCGGCGCCTACAGTTTCACTTATGGGAGTAGGTTCCGGAAAAGTTATCAAAGTTAAAGCCAATTTAATTAACTTAGATTTTTTTTCTCCTCGCCATAATTTTTGGGCACGATTAGCGTCTTTTGACATTTCATGTAAAACATCAAGAGTCTCCGCATAACTTAGTCCTAACTCTTGTAATACAATGCCCATTCTTTTCAATTCTTCTTTTTCCACAGTGGACCCCATTTTTCTTGCAGATATTAAAATGAGTGTAAGTTCGTTCTTGCACAAAAGCTTTAGTGCCAAAAAACCTTCACAAATGCCATATTATCGAGATTTTAACAATCAAAAGTTACATTAAACTATCTAAAATCAGTTCTATTTACCCATATTTTTTAATGAAATGACACAATTTAATACCTATGAGTTTCTCAATCATAGAAGTTTAATTAACAATTCTCACAGTTTCATATACTATAAATAATAAACATCTTGTTAAGCCTCTAAATCTGCTTGAAATATTTGCCTGTGTATTCTAATGTTTTTTTGGAACTGTTGATGAAAGCGCTTTTGTAAAGATTGATCTTTTTCCTTGAAACTTTTTTGACACTTATTTTGTAAGACTATCCATAGTGTTAATATTATTGAACCAATAAACATAGAACAAATCTTAGGAGATCTATTATTTGGTCGGAAAGCCTATCGGTGAAGAGATTCGGAACAGATTTCCTCGGTTAACTATGAGTCTAGTGATGGCTGTTATTTTCTATTTGATAAATACATTTGTTCCTGGTACCATGGAGGGAATCAATCTTCCTGGCCTTAACATAAATGCTGGAACACTGATAGGAACAATAGCGTTAATCTTCACGGCAATATTTCTAATACGGGCGTTGGCAGATGCATTGGTTCTTAGCGATATACTCACCGACGTATTCGTAAAAAGATTAGGAATAAAAGAAGAGAGATCTCCAAAGAGAGCTGCAAGAGACCTCATTTTTATAATTGTCATTATTCTGGTAACAACCGCCATTTTTCCGCTTATAAACACGTTAGACCTGAATATTAGAGAACCTTTGTCAATGGTTACCACATATGTTGCTCTTGGAATGATTCTTATCTTAATCTATGATATTGGACGTATTCTCTATCGTATCGTCGAACGGAAAGCGGAATCTGTTGCAGACAGTTTCGCCAAAATGACTGATAAAATAAAGAATAGGGAATAAGATGGACGAAGTACAAATAATATTCATTCTTGTTTACCTGTTAACAATTCTTCTTTCAGCCACCAAAATCGTTCCAATGTCCGTTGGTGCAATGATTGGAGCTTTGCTTACCGCATGGTTTGGTCTTCTTTATGGGGTGTTTGGATACGATCAAGCAATGGGTTTCATTGATATCCGACTAATTTTTCTACTTTTAGGGGTTATGATTGTTGTGGAAGTTGCTGAACGTAGCGGGCTTTTTCGTTTCGGAGCCCTGTATGCTGTAAAACTTTCAGGTGGAAATCCTGGTTTACTTTTTATTTCTATTTGTCTCATTTCTGCCGCTGTTTCAGTTTTTCTTAGCGACCCAACAGCAATGTTGCTTATTGCTGCGGCTATGGCTACAATAACCAAGTTATTACGCTACGATCCTGTTCCTTACTTTATTTCTGCTATGATAATGATCAATTTAGGTGGAACAAGCACATTAATCGGCTCGGTATCAAACATGATAATTGGTCTTGAAGCAGGGATTAGCTTCAATGCGTTCATTGGGTACCTTGCTATTTGTGAACTTGCACTGTGGGGATTAACAATCTTTGCGCTGTTTATGCTTTTCAGATCGAGACTTGGCGAGAAAAAAGAGTTGCCCGAATATAACCCATGGGAGAGTGTGGAAAATAAAAAACTCTTTTACCGTTCAATCCTAATACTCGTCCTTTTAGTTGGACTTTTCTTGACGCTGGAAAACCTTGGCGTTGGAGCTGAAGCTGTGGCTTTAGGATGTGCTGTACTAGCTTTAGCTCTAAGCGGTTCGGATCCCGCAGAGATTTTCAAAAAGCTAGATTGGGAAACAATCTTCTTTATTGCTGGTTTCATGTTTGTAGTCGGTGGTTTAGAAAGCTCAGGAATTTTAGCTGACTTGTCACAACAACTTTTTCAAACTGTTGGCCAAAGCCAATTGGGTGCAACCTTGGCCACTCTATGGTTTAGCGGTCTTGCCAGTACGGCTGTAAGTAATATAGCAATTGCTTTAACTTTTTCCCCTTTAATTAGTGGAGTTGCTGGGCTAGGATCGGCAGCTGTGTGGTCCGCCTTGATTCTTGGAACTAATTTAGGAGGAGCTACCACTCCTTTAAGTGGTGCAGTAACTATGATGGGTGTGGGGGCGCTTAAACGTGAAGGGATTTCTTTAAGTTTTGGCGAATTCACAAAGGTAGGTGTAATTACATCGCTTATCCAATTGGGTTTCGCGAGCATTTATTTGATTATACGCTTTAATTTATGAGTGTGAAAAATTTGGTTAGAAAATGGATCGAATCTAGAGAGAAAGCACCTGAATCAGATTATGAAGAAGCTAAAAGAAAATTTGAGATGGCTATGGGACAACCCTATATAACCTTAAAAGTGGAAATCCCTGTAGGTTTCGAAGGATTACATAGCGAATTCCTTAAACTTGAAAATGATTCACAATTCCATGATGAGGTTCGAGATTTGGTGAAAAAGCGTCTCCTTCTTGATTCACAACACAAAAAGAGTTTTTAGTCTAAATAATGTCTTACTCTAACATCGTTTTTCCATTTTAGCTATTAATGATTTATGGAAATTTAATAAAGGAACACTATGTGTTCTTCATGTTTACTTTGGCAGAGCCTGATCATTCCTGTTTTTTGTTGTTTTATTCAAAATCTCCTAACATTTCCTTTAAATCTTCCAATTCTTCTCGCAGAGAGGCTACTTCATCTTCTAGATTGTTAGCTTTCTTTTCTCCAGATCTCTTGAGCTTCTCTATTTCGTCAAGAAGTTCAATCCTCTCACATTTTAGTTTCTCAATTTTTTCTCTCAAATCGTTCAATGATTGTGCAAGCTCCTTCTCGATTACTTTAATTTCTTCAGATATGCCCTTAAGAGTCACTCTCTCTTTTCTTATTACCCCACGGAACCTTCTATCGCATGTGGAACATGTGAACAGTCCTAATGTAAGTTTGAACCGTTCACCTCTTTTGTTGGGTTTTCCAACCATTGACCATGTTTTGGTTGGGCTTATTATTTCGGTTCTGCATCCAGGGCATTCTGACAACTTTAAGCCTCAGTGTTAATTGGAGCTATTCATTAATAGTTTTTTTTAACGATATGGCGTTTATTGTAGTTAAACTAAATTTTTAATAGACCTCTTTTCCGGTTTTGACCTGGTATCTAAAAAACTATTGAAAGTGTCGAGGAACAATGTTGTTATTATGCGATTTCAGTATTGAAATAAATATCTTTTGAAACGTTCAAAATCAAATAGTATCTGAAGAAGACACGTTCATTTTTACATAATTTTTATATATAACTTTGCAATAATACTGATTTAATTTGAATATAACTCTAGGTGATCAATCTTGAAAAATATTATGAACAATCGAAACCAACCAGAAATCAAATCGATTTATAATGCCTTAGACATTGAGTGATCTTATAATATTCTACCCTTCTGAGGAAAATGATATGGAACAAAATAACCTGAACCTCTCAAAACTATTGTCAGAAACTCGTGCTCTAGTTAAAAAAGTTGTTAAAAAAAATATGGCTGAAGGCATCTTGTTTTCAGCTGGAACCGACACAAGTATCATCGCATATGAAGCAGTAAAATTTAATCCCGATATGAAAGCTATCACTGTCTCATTCAAACAAGGAAAACCGAAAGACACAGAATACGTAAACAAAATGGTGGATTTTCTTAAACTCAACCACGAATTCCATGTTTTTGACATCGACGATGCAGTTAATGCGACAAAAGACGTCATAAATGTGCTAAAGACTTTTGATCCAATGGACGTCAGAAACACAGTTCCAGCATATATTGCTTTAACAGTAGCCAAAAAAAGAGGCATCAAAAGTGTCCTAACTGGCGATGCTTTAGACGAGCTTTTTGGATATCCTTGGCAATTCCATCTATCCGAAACAGAATTTGTGACGGCTTTATCTGATATGTGGGGCGAAATGACTTTTTCTTCTACACCCATGGGTAACTCTATTGGTGTAACTGTAAAGTCTCCTTATCTTGATCCGTTGTTCATGGATTTTGCAAAGAAGCTTCCGGTTAATGTGAAAGTAAGATTAGAAAACGGTATCAAATATGGAAAATGGATTCTACGAAAAGCATATTCTGAGCTGATTCCAACAGAAGTAATTTGGAGATCTAAGGCTCCATTAGAACAGGGAACTGGAACCTGGGTTCTACCGGAATATTTTGACAAAGAAGTAAAAACCGAATATTTCGAAGAGAAAAAGAAACTTTATCTTGAAAAGGATGACGTAATACTGACCTCCAAAGAACAACTGATATATTATGAGATTTTCCGGGAACGGTTTGGAGTACCCTCAGAAGTGTTCAATGATACTAAAGGAAAGCAATGCCCGAATTGTAAAGGTTATGTTAAAACAAAAATTGGATTCTGTAGAATCTGTGGAACTTTCCCAATATAGGAGGCAACTCTCCGTTTTTTATGGACTATTAGAATTCCTAAAGATGTTTAAATGGAAAAGAAGTCGTGATTAAAGGTAGATTATGAACTGAAGTCGTTCAACTAGTTCTTTGTATCGGTTTCTTATTGTTACTTCTGTGACTTGGGCAATCTCTGCGATCTCTCTTTGGGTTTTTCTTTCTCCAGTTAAAACCGATGCGATATAGCTGGCTGCTGCTGCTATTCCAGTGGGTCCTCTTCCTGAAGTTAATTTTAGTTCTTTAGCTGCAAAAAGAATTTTATGAGCAACTTCTTCAACGTTACCTTGCATTGTTAACTGGTTACAGAATTTAGTTATATATTTTCCAGGTTTTACTGGTTTAATGAAATAGTGAAGTTCTTTAATTAAGAAACGATAGCTTCGTCCGACTTCTTTTTTGTCCATTGGTGAAGCCTGTGAAATGTCCTCTAAAGTTCGTGCTACTCCACATTGTCGGCAAGCTACATAAATTGCAGCTGCTGTTACTCCTTGGATAGATCTTCCACGAATTAGATGTTCCTTGACAGCCTTTCGATAAATAACTGAAGCAGTTTCAAGAACGTTTCTGGGTAAATTGAGATTGTTAGTGATCTTGGAAATTTCTGAAAGTGCAAATGCAAGATTTCTTTCAGTTGCATCGGAAATTCTAATGCGTCTTTGCCACTTTCTTAACCGATAGATTTGTGCTTTCTGACCTTGAGGAAGTCTTTGACCATGGATATCTCGATCATGCCAGTCTATGGTAGTAGAAAGACCTTTATCGTGAATTGTAAAGGTGGTTGGAGCCCCTGCTCTTGCGCGTTTTTCACGTTGTTCGGCATCAAAGGCTCGCCATTCTGGACCCTGATCTGCAAGTTTTGCGATAACTACATAACCACAACCCATACACACAATTTCAGCAGATTCATGATCTTTCATTATGCGATTACTTCCACATTCTGGGCATCGCCGTGCATCTGAAGATGAGAGAGATTCTGGTTTCATTTTTTTTCCTTCTAAATAATCCGTTCAAGATTTGGATTTTGGTTAGAACATGATTAACTAGCTGTTCGGAAAGTAAGTTATTAATGTATGGTTCACAACAAACAAAATTAAAGCTTGAGGTTTAAATTTTGCTCATACACATATAACCGCTAAAGTTGATACCCGTCTCTTTAGCTTACTTTTTATAAAGATTAGGGAGAATACCTGCTGGAAAATATTATATCATATAATAGATCAGTTTTTCTTTCGATTTTCTTTTAATACACCAATGAGGTTACATTGAAGAATAACTTAAATTTTCACGATACTAATAGGTAATAGAAGTGTTTTCCGGTGAGTGTTTACGCAAACAAATATCTTGAATGCTCAAAAGCATACATTAAAAATCTCTTGAGACTAATTCTTTTAAAAGGTCAAGAATGCTGTGTTTGCAGAAATAAACAAGTATCAATCTGGATTGTTGATGAAACAAATCTAACACGTGGTCTTGCAGTATATGTTAGATTATTTTGTCAAGAACACGAAAAAAAGTGGAAAGAAGCACAAAAGCTCGTTTACAATAAAGTAAATGGCGTCATGCTTATCGAATTGCCTTACCAGAAACCTGCTGGACTATGGACCAACCTTTCATGGAACGATTTCGTGACGCTATTATCAAATTACTTAGGTGATAAAAGCATCATCGAGAAGAAGCTTATTCCAGAAATTGTAAATCCCTGTGAAGAATTCCTAAATAAGAATCCCAAATTTGTTTTAAAAGGCCAAATTGAAGATTATCTAAAAGCGTA